>Ga0190274_10000188_pt1 | contig 42321 bp, 34 predicted proteins | sample Popmic531T_FD_133002 | JGI IMG/M metagenome (GOLD analysis project Ga0190274, IMG submission 133002) | Populus adjacent soil microbial communities from riparian zone of Yellowstone River, Montana, USA - 531 T | ecosystem: Environmental > Terrestrial > Soil > Riparian zone | place: USA: Montana... | reverse complement strand
TGGGGTAAGATTGAACAATGCGATTTATCGTGGCGGTCACCTGCAAAATGTGATCAGCATTGATCAGTTCGGACTGGATAAAGTTGAAATTATTTTCGGACCTGGAAGTGTTGTGTATGGAAGTGATGCACTTGGTGGCGTAATGCATTTTTACACCAAAAGACCTCAGCTTAGTATTAATGATTCAGGACTGTATGTAAGCGGTAGTGCCTTCACGAGATATTCTTCCGCCAATGCGGAACAGTCGGCAGGAATCTTATTCAACCTGGGAACTAAAAAGTTTGCAAGTCTGACTTCAGCCACATTCAGTCGTTTCGGTGATTTAAGATCCGGTGGCAACCGAAATGATGATAACCTTGATTGGGGAAAACGTAATTTTTACCAGGGCTTTATTAATAACAGAGACTCCATGGTAGTAAACGACGATTACAATGTTCAGAAAGAATCAGGATATGATCAGTTCGGATTGCTGCAGAAATTCCTGTTCAGCCAGAGTGAACATATTAGTCACACCGTGAATTTACAGTTTACTACAACTGATGATATTCCCCGTTATGATCGACTGACTGAAATAGATGACGATGGTGTTTTCACAAGTGCGCAATGGTATTACGGTCCTCAAACAAGATTACACGCTGCATATGAATTCAGAAACAGTTTGCAACATAAAATGTATGATAACCTTTCGGTAATTACTGCTTATCAATATGTAGTTGAAAGCAGGCACAACAGGAGATGGAACCGCAGCAGCCTTGCACACAGGAATGAAGAGCTGAATATTTTTTCATTGAATGCTGACCTTGAAAAAAGAGTCAAGAAACATGAGATTCGTTACGGAGCAGAATTCACATACAACGATTTAAATTCCACAGCACACTCTGAAAATATTTATACCGGTGAACTTGAGCCAACCGACACCAGGTATCCTGACGGAGGATCACAGGTTTATACCGGAGGATTGTATCTTACCAACACAATGGAATTGAGTAAAAAATCGATTCTTACTGCAGGAATTCGCTACAGTATTCAGCAGTTGAATTCCAAATTCGAAGACACCACTTATTATAAAGTTCCTGTCACAGAAGTCACACAGCAGGAAGGCGCTTTGAGCGGAAGCCTGGGATTCATATTTATGCCCGGTCACGACTGGCGTTTCAGAGTTCTCGGAAGCACCGGATTCAGATCACCCAATGTGGATGACCTTGCAAAGATTTTCGAAAGTCAGCAAGGCGAAGTTATTGTTCCAAATCCCGATCTAAAACCTGAATACACTTACAATGCGGAAGTCGGAATTTCAAAAATGATAATTGATCATGTTTTTATTGAAGGAACTGCTTGGTATACGCTTTATCAGGATGCGATTACTACGGACGACTTTACATTCAACGGAAGCGATAGTATTATTTATGATGGCGTAAATTCCAAAGTGAAAGCAAATGTAAATGCAGGAGAAGCATACCTGTATGGCTTTTCAGGAAGCATCAGCGCTGACTTCATGAAGATTTTTTCGATTTACTCTACCATCAATTATACTTATGGTCGTGTCAAAACTGATTCAACTGAAACTCCTCTTGATCACATCGCTCCTATCACCGGGAAAACTGCTTTTAATGTTACCGTACGAAAATTCAAAGGTTCAATTTACGCGTTGTATAACGGTGAGAAAAAACTAGAGGACTACAACTTAAATGGTGAGGATAATTTCGATTATGCAACTCCGGATGGTATGCCTGCCTGGGCAACTTTAAATATCTCGGCAAACTACACCTTCTTCAAACAGTTCAGTGCGCAGGTTGCAATTGAAAACATACTCGATACCCATTATCGTGTATTCGCATCAGGAATCAGCGCACCGGGTCACAATGTGGTACTTACCTTACGGGGAAATTTCTAAGATTAATTAACTAAAAAACGGTAACTGTTTTTTAGTCTCCTTTCGGTCTGAAGTGCAACGAAATTGGCACTCCTTGCAGATTAAAATTCTCTCGCAATTTATGCTCAAGGTATCTTCTGTATGGATCCTTGATATACTGCGGAAGGTTACAGAAAAATGCGAAGTGCGGATTACCTCCCGGAAGTTGAGTGATGTATTTTATTTTAATTGTTTTTCCTTTCAATGCCGGTGGCGGATAAGCTTCCACATAAGGCAACATAATTTTATTCAACTGTGAAGTTGAAATGCGTTGCTTACGATTCTGGAAAACTTCGAGTGCCGTTTCCAGTGCTTTATGGATACGCTGTTTGTGAAGTACCGAAGTAAAAATGATTGGAATATCATTGAATGGCTGAAGTTCTTCACGAATCGACTCTTCTACTTTCTTAGTATTTTTTGCACTTGTATCTACAAGGTCCCATTTGTTCACAAGCAACACAATACCTTTCTTATTCCGTTCAGCAAGACTGTAAATATTCACATCCTGTGCGGTGAGTCCAACAACTGCATCGATCATCAGAATACACACATCTGATTCTTCGATAGCACGAATGGTACGCATCACTGAATAAAATTCAATGTCTTCTTTCACTCTTGCCTTACGGCGAAGACCGGCAGTATCGATCAGGAAAAAGTCGAAACCAAAACTTTTATAGCGTGTGTAAATTGTATCTCGTGTAGTTCCTGCAATTGGAGTTACGATAGTTCTTTCTACATCGAGCAGTGTATTCAGCAACGAAGATTTTCCCACATTCGGCTGACCAATGATCGCGATTTTCGGAATATCGATATTCTCGATTTCTTCTTCATCAAAATCTTTTACTACCTCATCAAGCAACTCACCTGTACCGCTTCCGCTGATAGCGGAGATTGAAAATATTTCACCGAGTCCCAGCTTGTAAAATTCAGCGTGTTCGTACGCTCTTTTACCGCTGTCGACTTTATTGGCAACTAAAATCACTTTCTTCTTCGACTTGCGCAGCATTTGTGCTACTTCAAGATCAAGATCTGTGAGTCCGGTTGTAACATCTACCACAAAAACAATTACTGATGATTCTTCAATTGCAAGTAATACCTGCTTACGAATTTCATCTTCAAACTGATCTTCCGAACCACGCACATAACCTCCTGTATCAATCACAGAAAAGTAATGACCGGTCCAATCGGCTTTACCGTAATGACGATCACGGGTAACACCGCTTACCTCATCCACAATTGCTTTACGCGATTCAACCAACCGGTTGAACAAGGTGGATTTGCCCACATTAGGGCGACCTACTATTGCTACTATATTTGCCACTGACTTATTTATTAATCTTCCTTATAACCGAACTTATCCAATTGTCGCTCATCGTTTCTCCAATCTTCTCTTACTTTGATTGTGATATCGATGAAAATATGTTTGCTGATAAACTTTTCTATTTTTTTACGGGCTTCTGTACCAAGTCTTTTGATCGCTGCGCCTTTATGTCCTAAAAGGATTGCTTTTTGCGATTCCCTGTCGACATAAATTTCACAACGGATACGATCAATCTCAGCTTCCTCCTTATAATCTGTAATCGCCACTTCGCATGAATAAGGAACTTCCTTCTGATATTGCATCAGCAAAGTCTCCCTGATTATTTCCGTCACAAAAAAACGAACATTCCGATCGCTCAAATCTTCCTTGTTGAAATAAGGAGGCGCTTCAGGAAGCAACTCAATGATGGTATTCAAAACGGCATCCACATTAAACGACTCCATTGCTGAAACCGGAATCAAAGCGGTTGGGTTCAATTCATTTTTCCAGAAAGCAACTCTTTCTTCAAGATTCTCCTGGGTAGTCAGATCCACTTTATTAAGGACTACGATCAATGGCACCTTCAGATTTTTTAATCGCATTCCGACTTCTTCTGAAAGTGTTTTTTCATTCACCTCCACTACATACATCGCCAAATCCGCATCCACAATAGAAGAATCCACTGCTTTCATCATCCTTTTGTGAAGGTTGTATGCAGGTTTAAGAATTCCCGGAGTATCGCTGAACACCACCTGGTAATCATCGGTATTCAAAATTCCTTTAATACGATGCCTGGTTGTTTGCGCTTTTGGCGTAACAACAGTCAGCTGCGTTCCAAGTAATTTATTTAGAAGTGTGGATTTTCCAACATTGGGTTTGCCAATTATCGCGACAAACCCTGCTTTATGTGACATGGTTCAAGAATTGGGTGCAAAGGTAGTCATTTTGGCGGTCTAAAAGACGTAAAATATTGATTCATTGAGTAAAAGGTCTTTCCAACGAACCAATTCCGAGAGTTTTTAGAAATTTGTCAAATATGGTTCAGACAGTTCAAGTACCTGACAGTCAAAAGCATATTTATCTAAAGTAGGTAGCCCAAAATCTCCTTAATCCTCTCCAAAATAAATTTCAAAAAATGTGAGGATTGAAATAATAACCCTACCTTTGCAATCCCAAAAACGAACTGATTTTCAGTTTTATTTTTCTTTTTGCAAGACATATTGCGGGGTGGAGCAGTGGTAGCTCGTTGGGCTCATAACCCAAAGGTCATCGGTTCGAATCCGGTCCCCGCTACAAAGCCTGGCTAATCGCCGGGCTTTTTTTATACTCCATAAATTCAATCATCTTTTTGTTTCAAAAAACTCTATAGAGAGTCCGGTGGAGGGGCTATTTTAACACGGAGAACATGGAGAACCACGGAGGACCACGGAGAAATGGGTGGACTTTTGTGAAAACGTGTAATAAGCCAAAAATCCAATAGCCATCCCATCCAAAATATTTAATATCATTGGATCAAATATTAACTAAACCAAAAATTGAAAAAATGAGACTTATTCAAAAATTTGCAATGCTGGCAATTTCGTTTGCTGTTTTATTTACTTCCTGTGCTAAGGATGGCGAAACCGGACCACAAGGTCCTGCTGGTACAAATGGCACTAATGGAACCAACGGAACTGATGGCGATGTAAACGTCACTACTCATACATTTACTGTCAATCCTAACGATTGGATTCCTGCCGGATTCGCTGGCCAACCTGGTCATTGTATATATGTAGAACAGTACTACTCTGAAATCACCCAAAATGTATACGACAACGGTACAATCTTAGGATTTGTGAAGGATCAAGGCTATTGGGTAGCTATGCCATTCACATCATATTCCGGAATAGTTGATGTTTTATACTCCTCCACTTATAAACCTGAATTTTATAAAGTAAATGTTTTTTTTTCTGATCTGACAACCCCATATTTTACAACTTCAATGGAATTCAAAGTAGTTATTGTTGATGGCACTCTCAGAACTGCAAATCCCGATTTGGATTGGAATAATTACTATGAGGTGGCGAGGCGATTTGATTTGTAATAGACCTGAATTTAAGTCCATAAAAAAAACCCGCACCTGGCGGGTTTTATATTTTGAGGTTAGAATAACCGGTCGTCCATTTCATCATCGTCGTCATCCTCGTCTTCATCTTCTTCACGAGTCAGGATTTCACCCCAGTCGTGGAGTTTTTCTCCCGGAATCTTGAAATCATCATCGTCATCGGCATCGATATCTGAATCAATTTCGGTGATTTTGGTAATCATCTTGCCTTTAATATCATCCTGATCGAAATCAGTTTCTGTTTCTTTTGTACGAATAGTAGTATTAGGTGGAATGAAAGTAACCCGTTCCTTGGTTTCAGTTTTAGGAGGTGTGGGTTTTTTCTCAGGCTTGGCTGCTTTTGGAGTTGCAGGAACAACGGGCTTAGGAGCCGGTTTTGCTGCCACCGGTTTTGGAGGTGCAGGTGCTTTTGCAACTGGTTTCGGAGCCGGTTTCACAGGGGCTTTCGCGACTGGTTTTGGTGCTGGTTTCACAGGAGCTTTTGCAACTGGTTTTGGTTTTGCTACCACTTTAGCTGGTTTGGCAGGTTTAGCAGGTTTCGAAGCTTTTGCCGCTACTTTTTTCTTAGCTGGCGCAGCTTTTTTCACTGCTACTTTAGCTTTTGCTTTTTTAGCAACAACCTTAACTGCTTTTTTCTTCACAGCTGCTTTTTTTGCCGGTTTAGCCTTTGCTTTCGCAACGGTTTTTTTAGCAGGTTTTGCTTTAGTCGCCGATTTGGATTTTGCTAATGGCTTTTTAACAGCTTTAGCTTTTTTTGCCGCTTTTTTAGGCGCTGCTTTTACGACTTTCTTTTTCTTAGAAGCGGCTTTTTTAGGAGCCTGCTTCTTTGCTGGTTTAGTGGCTTTGCCTTTTTTGGAAGTGCGGGTTGCCATAGCGTATCAGTTTTTAGGATATTTTGGAGTAAAAATAAATAATTAATCATCAAAATATAATTGAATAAAAAAAAATCCTTTTTTCTTAAGATTCCCCAATCCGGCATGAACTGGGCTGTTTTTCACGATTTTTATCTAATTTTACAATCAATTCCTTTATCAGGACGTTATTACTCTTATCCACTGCATGCTCATCTCCAATAAATTTAAGATCAAAACCGGCCTCGTCCTGCTGTTGCTGGCGTTTGTTGCGGTAATGCCCGCTTGTCAGGATGATCCTGAACTCGGAACCGAGAATGGTGGAATTCCGGTAATTACCCCGAAAACAAAGGCATCCATTACAATCATTCAATTGAATTCATACCCGCCAGTAGACCCTAATGGCAACTTGTGGGATCCGATTGATTCTCCCAATTTCGATTTCCAGGGTTCACCCGATGCCTTCTTTAACATAACTATCCCTGACCCTCAGCCTCCGGTCCTCTGGAGTCAGAATTCACACTTTGATGATGTCACTGCAGCCGATACTGTTCCTTTTTTCCTCCTTACTCCTTATGAAGTGGTTCCATTCGGATCCTCTATAGATGTGAATGTTTACGATTATGAGCTTCCTGATTCTACTTTAATGGGTACCGTTAATTTTGTGATTGGCCCATACCCTGATCCAGCTCAACCTGATAAACCGTATCCCGACTATGTTACCGGGAACCAAAATGGTTATTCAGTAACCATCGGAATCAAGTGGGAAGAATAACCCATGAACTTCCTGGCACACCTTTACCTTTCGGGTGACGACAACGACTTAAAAATCGGGAATTTTATTGCGGATCATATAAAAGGAAAAACCATTCTGGACCTTCCTGACGGCATTCGCAACGGTGTGTTACTCCACCGTAAAATTGATGAATTTACCGATCACCATCCTGTAGTCTTAAAATCCAAGGAACGTTTACGGCCGCGTTTCAGAAAATATGCCCCGGTGATTGCCGATATCTATTACGATCATTTTCTGGCAGTAAATTGGGAAAAGTATTCAGATGTAAGTCTTGAAAAATACGCTCAGGATTTTTACCTGCTCACAAAATCATACGGCAACATTCTTCCTGAACGGACAAAGTACATGCTCACGCACATGATTGCTCATAACTGGCTGGTGAATTATGCAACTCTTGAAGGAATTCGCAGTGTGCTCACAGGAATGTCGAGACGCACTTCCTTTGAATCTGGAATGGAAAATGCCGAAGATGAACTTCGCGAAAATTACAAGGAGTATGAAAAGGAGTTTCTGATTTTTTTTGAAGACCTGAAAGCATATGTGCTTGAAGTCAGAAAATCATCATTTCCCGGTTAAGGAATTTATCAGGACATTAATTTAGCTGCAATAAACTCCCTGTTAAGGCGAGCAATATTGCTGATCTTAATTTCCTTCGGACATTCCGCTTCACATGCTTCGGTATTTGTACAGTTACCAAAACCTTCTTTGTCCATTTGTTCCACCATATTAATCACACGTTTCGCGCGTTCAACCTGGCCTTGTGGTAACAATGCAAACTGTGAAACTTTTGCGGATACAAAAAGCATGGCTGATGAATTTTTACAAGCTGCCACACACGCACCGCAACCAATACATGCTGCCGATAAAAATGCTTCATCGGCATTAATTTTAGATACAGGAATTGCATTGGCATCAGGAACTGAACCTGTATTCACCGACACGAATCCACCTGCCTGCTGAATACGTTCGAATGCAGTACGGTCAACAACGAGATCCTTTAAAACAGGAAAGGCAGCAGCTCTCCAGGGCTCAATGATAATAGTTTCGCCATCGTTGAAACTGCGCATGTGCAGCTGACAAGCTGTTACACCTTTGACCGGCCCATGTGCCCTGCCGTTAATATACATTGAACATGTTCCGCAAATTCCTTCACGGCAATCGTGATCGAATGCAATCGGATCCTTGCTTGCCTTGATGAGATCTTCATTCACCACATCCAACATTTCCAGGAAGGACATGTCAGGAGAAACATTTTTTGCTTCGTATGATTCAAAAGCTCCGGATGCACTTTGATTTCTCTGGCGCCAGACTTTCAATGTCAAATTCATGTTACCGCTCATTTCTTTATTATTTTTCTTCGCTGTAAGTGCGAATGATAATCGGACTGATGATTAAATTTATTATTTATAAGAACGTTGTGAAAGTTTCACATTTTCAAAATTCAGCACTTCTTTATGGAGTTCCTCCGGCTGATTTTCACCTTTGAATTCCCATGCTGCAACATATGCGAAGTTGTCGTCATCGCGTAGTGCTTCACCTTCGGGAGTCTGAAATTCTTCCCTGAAATGTCCGCCACAACTTTCCCTGCGATTGAGTGCATCATTCATCATCAACTCACCGAGTTCAAGAAAATCTGCAACACGACCGGCACGCTCCAGGTTTTGATTCAGTTCTTCGCCTTCACCGGGAACATTAAGGTCTTTCCAGAATTCACTTCTTAAAGTTTTTATTTTTTCGATTCCTTCTTTCAAGCCTGCATCATTTCTTGCCATTCCGCAATGATTCCACATGATCAATCCAAGTTCACGTTGAAATTCGTGCACAGTTTTCTTTCCTTTTATTGAAAGAAACTTGTTGATATCCTCACGCACTTTCTTTTCGGCTGCATCAAACTCAGGTGCATCAGTAGATACATTTTTACGTTCTTCTCCGGCAAGGTAATCACCGATTGTATATGGCAACACGAAATAACCATCGGCAAGCCCTTGCATAAGAGCACTTGCGCCTAACCTGTTAGCACCATGGTCAGAGAAATTTGCTTCTCCACATGCATACAAACCTGGAACGGTTGTCATCAGGTTATAATCAACCCACAATCCACCCATTGTATAATGCACTGCAGGATATATTCTCATAGGAGAAGCGTAAGGATCTTCACCTGTAATTTGCTTGTACATATCGAACAGGTTACCATAACGTGCCGCAACCTCGTTCTGACCCAAACGCTTAATTGCATCTGCAAAATCGAGATATACTGCAAGTCCTGTTGTACCTACTCCCCTGCCCTGGTCACACATTTCTTTTGCCTTACGGGATGCGATATCACGCGGCACAAGATTTCCGAATGAAGGGTAAATCCGCTCGAGATAATAATCTCTTTCATTTTCAGGAATGTCTTCCGGTTTACGTTTATCACCTTTTGCTAACGGAACCCATATCCTTCCATCGTTACGTAAACTTTCACTCATCAGTGTAAGTTTACTCTGATGATCACCCGTTACCGGGATGCAGGTTGGGTGAATCTGAGTGAAACAAGGGTTTCCAAAGAAGGCACCTTTTTTATGTGCACGCCATATAGCCGTAACGTTAGAAGCACGTGCATATGTAGTAAGATAAAATACATTTCCATAACCACCGGTGCAAAGCACAACAGCATGACCGCTATGGCGTTCAATTTTTCCGGTAACGAGATCACGCACAATAATTCCCCTCGCCTTTCCATCAACCAAAACAACATCAAGCAATTCATGACGTGTATAGCTTTCAATTTTCCCTTCACCAATCTGACGGTTCATTGCACTGTATGCTCCTAAAAGCAACTGTTGTCCTGTCTGACCTTTGGCATAAAAAGTACGTGACACCTGTGCACCACCAAAAGAACGGTTATCGAGCAACCCACCATAATCTCTTGCAAAAGGCACACCTTGCGCCACACATTGATCGATGATGTTCACACTCACCTGTGCAAGACGATACACGTTTGCTTCCCTGGCACGGTAATCACCACCTTTGATTGTATCGTAAAACAAACGCTGAATGCTATCACCGTCGTTCTGGTAATTCTTAGCAGCATTGATTCCTCCCTGTGCAGCGATACTATGAGCCCTGCGTGGACTGTCGTTGATGCAGAAAGTTTTTACGTTGTATCCCAATTCAGCCAAAGAGGCAGCTGCAGAAGCGCCGGCCAATCCTGTACCGACAATAATGATATCGTATTTTCTTTTGTTGGATGGATTAACCAGCTTCAGATTGAACTTATGGTTGTTCCACTTTTCAGAAAGCGGACCGGATGGAGATTTTGAATTTAAGGCCATTTCAGGAAAGATTATAAGTTTTTATCTGCATTCATAAAAAAGTAAAAATATACCGGCATTGCGGCGAATAAAACCGGGATGAGGATTCCGAAAAACCAAACCCCAATTCCCTGTATAATAGGCGTATAAGAAGGGTGGCGCAGACCAAGAGTCTGAAATCCACTTTGAAATCCGTGAACAAGGTGATATGCCAGAGCTACCATCCCGATAAGGTATAAAACCACCAGCCATGATTGAGTAAAGGCTTGCTTCACAACCTCGTAGAGATCTTTTATCACTATAATTTGAATTTCTGCACCGTCGGCATTTGTTGCCACATATTCATTAGGCTTGATATCAGAACCCGGCTCAACCACGAAAACGTTACTTTCAAGAAGCTTACCTGAAGCAAGATCTACTTTGTATTCTTTCCAGGGAGTTGCACCGAATTTATATTCAAACCAAAAGTTGGCCATGTGAGTAACAATGAAAATGAGCAGGATAGTTCCAAGTATTCCCATGTTTTTTGAAGCCCAGCTTGAAGAGCGTGGATCTTTCATGGCTTTGTAACCCACAGGACGAGCCTTTTGATTGCTGAACACCAACCTGAAACCACTGATAGCATGCAACACAATTGTTGCGTACAACAGGTACGAAATCACTTTGATAGGAGTGAAAGTCGTCATGAAAAGGGAATACTGGTTGAACGACAACCCTTCATCGTGATAGAAGAGCGCCAGGTTACCCGCCACATGAACTATCAGGAAAGAGCAAAGAAAAAGGCCGGTAAGTGACATGAGCACTTTGCGGCCTATAGATGTATCAAGAAACTTAAATAGTGAACTCATCGGAACAGTGATTGTTATTCCGCAAATTTATGTGTGGAATTGATCATATTCAAATAAATATCAAATTTTAATTGAAATCTTTGCGGTATGAGGTTGGTTGGAGTAATTTAGCCGCCTTATCAAGATTCATTCTTTATAACAGACTAAAAATACCTGTCAATGAAATACCTTCCAATCGCGAAAGAACTGTTTATTGAAAACCGCAAACGTTTCAAAGCTCAGTTAAAACCAAAATCAGTGGCATTTTTTAATTCCAATGATGAAATGCCAAGAAATGGTGATGGTAATTTCCCGTTCAGGCAACATTCAGATCTCTTTTATCTTTCTGGAATTGACCAGGAACAATCGCTGCTGGTAATTTGTCCGGAATGCCCGCTCCCACAATACAGAGAAGTGCTTTTTTTAAGAAGAACCAATGAGGTGATTGCAGTTTGGGAAGGACATAAATACACCAAAGAAGAAGCAAGAGCGGTTTCAGGTGTTGAAACAATTCTGTGGATTGATGAGATGGAAGCCGTGATGACCATTATGATGAATCATTCATTCAATGTATATCTGAACCTTAATGAAAACGATCGTTTTTCTTCGGTTGTGCCTTACCGTGAGTTACGTTTCGCCGCGGAAATAAAATCGAAAAATCCGGGTCATAATTTTGAACGTTCTGCTCCTATTTTGATGACGTTAAGATCGTTGAAATCGGAAGCTGAAATCAAGCAGATGCAGATAGCAATGGACATCACCAACAAAGCACTTCAACGTGTACTAAAGTTCACAAAGCCGGGTGTGATGGAATATGAAATTGAAGCTGAAATCACTCATGAATTTTTAAGAAACCGTGCGACAGGACATGCTTACAACCCGATTATTGCCTCCGGAAAAAATGCGTGTGTTTTACATTACAATGATAACAACCAGGAATGTCTGGCAGGTGAAATAATACTAATGGACTTCGGTGCTGAATACGCAAATTACGCTGCCGATCTAACGCGTTGCATACCTGTGAGTGGTAAATTTACTCCACGTCAGAAAGATGTTTACAATTCAGTGCTGAGAGTGATGAAGGCCGCTACAAAAATGCTTGTTGTTGGGAATACGATTGAAAAATATCATGTGGAAGTTGGCAAGGTGATGGAAGAAGAATTGATCGGACTCGGATTGCTTGATAAATCAGAAGTTAAGAACCAGGATCCTGCAGCACCGCTTTATAAAAAATATTTCATGCACGGCACCTCACATTTCCTTGGTCTCGACGTGCATGATGTTGGAAACAAATATGCACCAATGCAGGCAGGTATGGTTTTCACTTGCGAACCCGGAATTTATATTCCTGAAGAGCAATTAGGAATCCGTCTTGAAAATGATATTTTGATTACCGACAAAGGACAAATTGATTTGATGGCAGCAATTCCTGTAGAAGCCGATGACATCGAAAAAATGATGGCCCGTTAATCAGGAGATTGCCCCCACCATCCTTTTCTTCCTTTGAAAATCTTGTGAAACACACCAAGTTTGGTATTGGCATTTGATTTTGACGCAGGCGTATAAACCACAGACAATCCAAAAGTCACAATTACATCATCGCGTTCAGGGTTGCCCCTGCTACGACCTCCTACAGGAAACCCTCTGGGTCGCCTGCTTGATAACAACACAGCCATAGCACCATTTGGAGTGCCTGCCAACTGTGCGGAATCAGGATAACTCATGCTCACATCATCCAGGTAATCGGTAAAAGTAAGTTGAGGGGAAAATTCGAGGCGGACTGAAAACATATCATTTACCCTGAAGAATATTCCAAGCCCTGCGGTTAAGGATGCACTGTGCAGGTCATATGGTGCCGGGTATCCCCCTTCTTTGATAAATTGACCTTCTGTACCGAGTGGCTGAAGTGCATATTCTTTCCCATTGTAATTTGCCTTTGGGTTAAACCAGAAATAGCCAATACCAAACATCCCGTAAGGATTGATTGCCCTTTGTTTTTTTACTCTGAATGCACGTAGGCGGAGCAACAAACTGGCTTCATCAATATTGGAATGGAATGACTGATTCCTGGCGAGATTGTCCTTCTCTTCGGAGAGTGCATCATCGCCTTCCACACTTCCGTGCATATATCTTAGCGAAAGATCCAAACGGTCAACCAGAAGAACAGAAACATCAACTCCTATAAACGGCCTTATAATTTCAAGTGGTGGAAAATAACTTTCCGAACTTAAATCACCATTGTAATACATCAGCCCTCCGCTAAGGGCAAAGGAATAATCGGATTGCGCATGCATTCCCGAAGTTTTCAACAGGAATCCGACAGCAATGAAAAATAGTCTCCTTTTAAACATAAAAAACAACCTTTTACCTTAAATGATTCTCTGTTGACCCAGAGGGAGTACGAATTACGAATTCTTTATCGAACCACAACTAATCTACCTATTACGAATGCAATAGATTGTTTGCCAAGCTACTTCTCGAATGCAATAGCAGTTAGGGATTTCAAATTCCAAATCGAACCATTTCTTGTTTTAAACTGCAAGATACAATAAGTTGGTAATTAAACAGTTCAATCGGCCCCAAAATCTTTCAGCAGGCTTTTTCCAGTCATTTCAGAAGGAATGGCAATTCCCATCAGGGTGAGTACCGTGGGGGCCAGATCGGCCAGCGTGCCATCTCCGATTTTGACAGAAGGGTTCTGAGGACTGATAAAAAAGCAAGGCACAGGATTGGTTGTATGGGCAGTGTTTGGACTTCCATCGTCATTAATCATGAAATCGGCGTTACCATGATCAGCAGTGATAAGAAAGGAGTATTCTTTTTCCAATCCGGCTTTCACCACTTCCGCCACACATTTATCTACTGTTTCCACTGCTTCCACAGCCGCAGCAAACACACCGGTATGACCAACCATATCAGCGTTCGCATAATTTACACAAACGAATTCTGTGTGATCCTTTCTTAATGCCTTCACGAGTTCATCGGTTAATTCCACTGCACTCATTGAAGGTTTTAAATCATATGTCGCTACCTTCGGAGATGGAATCATAATTCGTGATTCGCCCTCAAATTCTTTCTCTCTTCCGCCTGAAAAGAAAAAAGTGACATGAGGATATTTTTCAGTCTCCGAAATCCGGATTTGTTTTTTTCCTGCACCGGAAACAACTTCACCCAGAGTATTCCGCAAGTTATCTTTCTCATAAACCACTTTGACATCTTTAAAAAGTTTGTCGTAGTTGGTCATTGTAACATAATAAAGATTCAATTTTTTCATGCCGAATTCAGGCATATTTTCCTGCGAAAGCACATGAGTAATTTCCCTGCACCTGTCGGTCCGGAAATTGAAACTTATAACTGCATCTCCATCCTTAATTAAGCCTACAGGCTTTTTGTCTTTTACAATGCAAATTGGTTTTATGAATTCATCCGTAATTCCATCATTGTATGATTCGGCAATTGCTTCCTGCGCCGATTCTTTTTGAACACCGGCTCCATGCACAAGCAAATCATAGGCAAGCTTTACACGCTCCCATCGCTTATCACGATCCATTGCATAATAACGACCAATCACTGTAGCTATTTTTGCAGGACCATAGGCGATTTTTCTTTCAACATCTGCAATATAGTGTAGCCCGCTTTTGGGATCTGTATCACGTCCATCGGTGAAGGCATGTATGAAAACATTTTTTAAACCATATGATGCAGCCATATTGCATAGATGTACAAGGTGACTGCTGTGAGAATGCACGCCACCTTCTGAAACAAGCCCGAACAAGTGAAGTGCTTTATCGTTTTTACTGCAGTATTCAAAAGCATCCAGCAACACTTTATTCTGATCGATAGTTTTTTCCCTGATAGCTTTATTTATCAATGCCAGTTCCTGGAACACGACTCTTCCTGCACCGATATTCAGGTGGCCTACTTCTGAATTTCCCATTTGTCCGTCAGGCAATCCTACGTTTTCGCCCGAAGTAAGAAGGTGTGAATGCGGGTAATTTTTATAGAGCTGATCGATGAAAGGGGTATTTGCCACAGCCACAGCGTTATTGTTTGAGGAAGCGCCCTCTCCCCATCCATCCATAATAATCAAGACTACTTTACCTGGTATTACCTGCATCAGATTTTCATTATTTAAGAGGCAAAGTTACTTTAAAAACAGTGCCATTAGGAGTGTTGTCGCTGACTTTGATTTCTCCGTGGTGAAAATCAACAATATGCCCTACTATAAACAAGCCCAGCCCGGTCCCTTTGGTATTGCGGGTTTCCTCATTTCCAACGCGATAAAATTTTTCAAAGATTTTAGGTTTTTCCGCATCCGCAATTCCGATACCCTTATCGGCTATTGAAAGCATTACATGTTTGGGGTCTGTTGTAAGCGCCACTCCGATTTCACCATTTGGCGGACTGTATTTTTCCGCATTTTCAACAAGGTTTAAAAGCAGCGAAGCTATTGCAAGCGCATCCCCTTTGATATACACATCCGGCTGAAGATTAAGTTTAATATTACTGGAATGTGATCCGGGAATCATCCTGCTTTCCAATGTAGACCGAACACAATCGGTTAAATTAAATTCTTCCTTATAGAGTTTAAAATTATGACTCTCAATTCTGGCAGCCAGTAATGCATTTTCTATCAGATTATGTATCCGGTCGGTTTCATTAAGTGAATTTGAAATAATTGAATTGCGCATTGGCTTATCAAGCTCTCTTTTTTGAAGAGTCTGTAAATTGAGCTTAATAGCAGCAAGCGGGGACTTAAATTCATGAGTGATCGATAACAGGAAATTCTTCTGCTGACGCGCAAGTGCAAATTCCTTATAAAAAGCTTCCCGAGTTTTGAAAATTCCGATTACAAGGATTATCACAAAAACAAATCCTTCACCTGCAACCATCATCCAGCGACTATGCAATTCTTCTTCAAACTCAGGGGCCTCTGTAGGCAGCATTTGTGGCTCTCTGAGATTCACCAATTCAACTTTTTGATGAAAGATTTCCTTATTCAATTCTACCAGTAAATATGCCCACCAGGAAAACTGGAGCAATACATAAAAAACCAGCAGGTAAAATAAAACCAAAGGCCGCATAATACGAAGTTGAGGATTAAAGGATTGTAAAGATAATGATTTGAAAGAAACCGAAAAAGGCCTGAATGAAGAAACCACAGGATTTACCTGTGGTTTGCTTTATAATTTCATATTATCAGAGTATATTCAAAAGCCGGATTTATTGATCCACAATGGTTGTGATCACATTTCCGGGAACAGTTTTTATTGGTATCCATTGTCCTGAATAGTTTAGTTTTTCAATCACATAATAATCAACTCCTGTATCCCAGTTCAAATATGGCGACCACCACATTTTGGTTTTTTCCTCCAGCCAGTCCGATTTCAAAAGTATAGAGGAACTATTGTTGCTTGGTGCACCGTTAAAATTGCAGTCATTAATAACTTCCACACGATAATAATATTCCTGTTCATGAACTTCTGTGTCGTAATCAATGTAACTCAGGGTTGCAGCAGGCACTGTTGCGATTTCAGTAAAATTCACATTGTCAGTAGATCTGAGGATCTGATATTGCACCACTCTCTGAGGTAAAAGTACTGGTGGCAGCCACTCGGTAAGCACATCTTTATCATCAATAACAGTTGATCGAACGACTTCAACCTTTTGCATTGAAAGTATACTTACCGGTATTGCAATTGCGGTATCACTTTGTGAAGTATATGCACTTCCGCAAAGAGCCGTCGCAACAATTCTATAGGAGAAAGGGTAAGGACAAGGGAATCCCTGGTCAAGATAAGTCAAAGTGCCTGGTGGAACCGTTGCAATCACAGTTGCTGCTCCTGAAACAAGGTCAATCCGGTGAACTTCATAAGATGATACAGGGCAACCACTATATTGAGTCCAGTTCACTCGTATGTCGTTGCTGACAGGAGCTGCACTTACGTTCATGGTAGTGTGCGCAGTGAGGGCAGCCAGGGGAAGTCCGAATTCACATCTGTCAATGGTACTGAGTTTATAAGTGTACACTTTACTCAAAGTATTCAAACCACCATCGATATACGAAGAAGTAACATTCATACTGGAGTTGTCGGGTGTAGTATCACGGTATACTTCTTCAAATGCAGAAGTAGCGGAGTTATACCGGTAAAGGATATACGCACCTAAATCAAGAGCTGTATTATTCTGCCAGATAATTTTCACTGATGTATTGCTATAAACTGATACACTCAGGATCGGGCTAACATTAGGTGCAAGAGTGTCAAATACCTGGATGTAATTCGATTGCACCATAGTATCTGAACAACCATACTGATTGACTACAATAAGACTTGCATTGTAAAAACCTGGTGCAACAATTGTTACTGCCGGTTCTGAAATGGTATAGTTGACATTTGCAATATTCCATTGGTAACTCAAGCCGACAGCCGGAGTTGACTGGTTGCTAAACTGAATTTGTGAACCCGAACAAATACTTGTCTGGCTTGCAGTAAACGCAGCCACTGGATTTGGATATACATGAACCGGGGAACTGAAATACAAAGTATCGGAACAACCTGCTGCAGTTGAAGCAATGAGGTAAGGTTGATATGTTCCAGCTGCATTATAAACATGTTGCACATTTGAAGCAGTCGAAATGGTTCCATCACCAAAATTCCACATCAAACTTGTTGCATTCAGTGAAGTGCTGTTAAAGGTAACGCTGTGAGGTATACAACCTGCTGTGTCGATTGCGCTTGTCTGCGCGACAGGAGTTATATTAGAAGTAATGCTCGCTGTTGCAGTATCAGTACATCCTTCACTGTTTGTAACAATGAGAGTTACTGCAAAAATTCCATTTTGAAGATAAGTACAAGTTGGTTGCGCTGCTGTGGATTGTGTTCCATTTCCGAAATTCCAGGAATAGGAAGGATTCACCAAACCTGTTGAATTGTTATTGAATGAAATTGCCAGCGGTGTGCATCCTGAAACTGCAGAAGGAATAAAATTAGCTGCAGGTGTTGCTTTGACATGAATATTCTTTGGAAACAACAGTGTATCCTTGCATCCTCCTGCTCCTGAAACTACCAATGAAACATTGAAGCTACCCGCAGTATTATAAATATGAGATGGACTCATTTGAGTTGAAGTTGCACCATCTCCAAAATTCCACAACCAACCTGTTCCGTTTAAAGAAGTATTGGTGAAATTTGCCTGGAATGGACCACAACCAACAGTATCATTTGTAGATGCTATTGCAACCGGAGTGTCATAAATTGTAATTGAGGAATTAGCAGTGTCGCTGCAACCTCCCTGGTTGGTAAGTATCAATGTTACAGGAAATGTTCCACCGGCACCATACACAATAGTTGGAGTCGGAGATGCACTTGTTTGTCCATTGCCAAAGTTCCAGGCATACACCGGATTTACCAACCCTGTTGACTGATCGCTAAAAGAAACAGAAACTGGTGAACAACCCGATTGAACAGAAGAAACTATTGCAATGGAAGGTGTAGTATTCACATGCACTTGAGAATTAAATACAAGTGTATCTGTACAACCTGATGCAGAAGTTGCAATCAATGTTATTGTATAGTCGCCTGCTGCAGTGTAAATATGTGAAGGGGCTGTTTGAGTACTTGATGTTCCATCACCAAAATCCCACAAATAACCTGCTGCATTTACTGAAGTGTTGGTAAACGTAACTGAATAAGGAGCACATCCGGAGGTTCCGCTGACAGAAGCAATTGCATCCGGACTTTGATTCACAATTACATTGCGTGTGATAGTATCGCTGCATCCATTGCTGTTTGTTACAATCATAGTAGCAGGAAACACTCCGGCTGTTGTATAATTAATTGATTGCGATGCAAGATTTCCTGTTTGTCCGTTTCCGAAATTCCAGGAATAAGTTGGATTGCTTAATTGCCCCGAAGTACTGTTGAACAATACAATTAGCGGAGAACATCCTGATGCGGGAGTACGTGTAAAATTGGCATTCGGAGTTTGATTTACCTGGATATTACCTGGCAAAACAATTGTGTCTGAACATCCATTGCTGTTTGAGGCAACAAGTGTAACTGTATAAGTTCCGGGTGTGGAATAAGTGTGCGATGGTGCTGCTGCAGAAGACGTAGTACCATCGCCAAAATTCCAAAGATAGGATGTCGAGTTTGTAGAAGTGTTTGTGAAAACAGCAACGAAAGGGGAACAACCTGAAGTAGCAGAGACAGTAGCAACTGCAACCGGAGAATCCAGAATGGTTACCGGCTTAATAATAGTATCACTGCAACCACCCACATTTGTAACAATCAACCTTACCTGAAATGTTCCGGAAGTGTTGTAAATTGAAACAGGATTGGTTTGTGTACTGGTTTGTCCATTTCCAAAATTCCAGGAATATGAAGGTGCGAGTATTGCTGTAGAGTTATTAGTAAATGAAACTGTAGCAGGAATGCAATTTGAAGTAAAGTTTGCCGTGAAGTTTGGGACAGGCGATCCGCTGACACCAATTCCTGCAGCATATACGAAAGTATCGGTACAACCAAATGAAGTAGATGCAATCAGGTATGGAAAATAAATTCCGGCCAAATTGTAAGCATACACAGTATCAGGAGTAACAGCAGTATCACCGGTTCCGAAATGCCATACATACGAATCGGCTCCTGTGGAGAGATTTGTAAATACGCTATTGAGTGGCATACATCCCATTGTGGGCGTAACCAAAGCCAGCGCCTGGGGATTTGGATGCACACTTATTGTATCGGGGTAGGAATAAAACGACGAACATCCGAATGCATCAGAAGTGATAAGCGTTACAGTGTAACTGCCTGCTGATGTATAACTGTGCACCGGGCTTGGGAGCGAGGACGTAAATCCATCACCAAAATTCCAGAAGTAATTGGATGCATTTACTGATTGGTCGGTAAATTGTACCGATGTGTTTTCACAAATTTCAGTTGCGGAAACAGTAAAATCTGTAACTGTTCCCGGTACAGAAATAAAATTAGTCAGCGTCAGCGTGTCGGAACAACCCGAAGCGGAATATGAAATTAATGATACTGTGTAAAATCCTGGTACGTTATAAATGTGAGAAGGGTTTTCAGTAACTGATGTAGTTCCGTCACCAAAATTCCACAACCAGGATGTGGCACCTGTTGACTGATTTACAAATGTCACAAGCGAAGGGGCACAGACTGCTACAGTAGGTGAAGTGAAATTTGAAACAGGAGCAGTTATAGTAATTAAACCGGGTGCCAATGTTGTAACCGTACAACCGGATGTGGTATTGCATGTCAGGGAAACTGAAAACACTCCCGTCTGTGTATAAGTGTGTACAGGGTTTTGAAGATTGCTTGTAGAGCCATCACCAAAATCCCACAAATAAGTTACAGCACTATAAGTAGTAGTGAAACTGATAGCAGCCGGATTACAGGCAACCGTATCACTTGCCTGAATTTCAGGCGCAACAACAACTACATTTGTATGAGCAATACTATCGGAACAACCATTGACATCAGTAATCACCAACGATACTGAATCTGCAGGTTGATTCAGGAATGTGTGAACCGGATTCTGAAGTGCGGAAGTATTTCCATCACCAAAATTCCAAAGCCATGAAACCGCATTCACACTAAGATCGGTAAATGCAGCATTCAATGGAGAACATCCGGAATCAGGTGTAAAACTAAAGTTTGCCTGAGCTTCGCTTACCGTGATGTAGTCGGTAATAGTAGACGAACGCATACAACCTTTTTTAGAAGCATTCAGAGTTACTGTATAAACACCGGATGCATTATAAGTATGCGAAGGATTTGCCTGGCTTGCATTGGTACCATCGCCGAAATACCAGTAATATCCTGTAGCACCTGTCGAATTATTTACGAATTGAACAGTGTATGGCACACATCCCGAAGTGGGTTGATTTATTGTAAATGCGGAAATCGGATCAGAAACATAAATTAAATTCGGATAGGTAAACGTATATACGCAACCCGATAAATCTGTCACTGTAACTGTTGCAGTAAACGACCCGGTTGTTCCGTAGGTATGAGTAGGCTGTAATAATGCAGAAGTAGTCCCATCACCAAAATTCCACGATGCGGATGTGAATGATGCTACCGGATTTAATCCGAAATTAATTACATCTCCAAGACAAGTTGTAGTATCGGAAACCGTAATTACATTCTGATATCCGAAAGTAACCGTAGTACTCAAAGTTACTACGCAACCATTAATTGAAGTCAATAATAAGGTGACAGAATATGTGCCGGGTTGAGCATATACATGCAAAGGGTTTTGCAAGGTGGATGTGGTACCATCACCAAAATTCCATAGGTAGGTGGCTACATTCAATGTGAGATTATCAAATTGTACCGCATAGGGTGCACAAGGCGATGTAGTTACTGTTGTAATTGGCAGAGTGAGAAATGGCTGCACATTCACAATTGCAAAAGGATTGAAAACCTGTGTACAGCCACCTGCCATACCTGTTGTAAGTGTGACTGTGTAAATTCCGGGAGTTAAATATGTATGACCCGGATTTCTTACAGTCGCTGTTGTACCATCACCAAAATTCCAAAGCCATGAATTACTTCCGATTGTGGGATCTGTAAAACTCACGGTTCCGGGAGGAGTACAAACAAGTATTGTATCAGGCACTGTGTATGCTGTGCTGTCGTCAACAACCCTGATAAAATTATTTCGTGTAATAGTATCCACACAACCTAATGCTGAGGTAACAACAAGGCTTACTATATAATTTCCGATTGCATTATAAGTATGACTGGTAGTTTGGCCGGTGCCTGTATTACCGTCTCCGAAATTCCAGTTCCATGTTACACCGGCAGGGGTAGCAGATCCTGTGAAAGCAACAGTTAGAGGAGCACAGCCTACACGAGGCGTTCCGGTCAGAGATGCTGTTATTGATTTAACTGTGACTGCAGCGGTATGTGTGACTGAAGCAGAGCATCCATTTGCAGAATATGCAGTAAGTGTTACTGTATAAACACCTGTATCGGCGAATGTATGAAATGGCACCTGATCGGTTGATGTGGCTCCATCACCGAAGCTCCACAAATATGTTGTTGCATTTGTAGAAGTATTAGTAAAAAATGTAGTGTGCGGACTGCATCCTACAGGAACATTGACAGTAAATGCTGGTACAGGAATCGGATCGATGGTAATATATCCCGGCAAGGTTACAGTACCGTTACACCCTACTCCTGTAGTCACTGTTAAAATAATGGTGTAGTTTCCCGAAGCAGTATAGATGTGGGTAGGGTTTTCAAGTGTTGATGTGGTACCATCGCCAAAATCCCAAAGCCAGCTTGTAGCATTTGGAACTGTACATGTAAAATCAATTGTATCAGGAGCACAACCGGTCTGGCTGTTTACTGTAAATGTAGGAACCAGATTGGGACCAATGTTTATATACCCTGGATTTACAAGCGTATCGGAACATCCGTTTGCATTGAATACGATCAACGAAACATTGAAGGTTCCCTGAACACCATAAACATGTGTTGGGTTTTGAGCTGTGGAAGTAGCACCATCACCGAAAGCCCATTTCCATCCAATAGCACCTATTGTGTTACAGGTAAAACTGAAAACTTCATTTGTATTGCAACTCGATTGCTGACTCACAGAAAAGTCAGCGGGAGGATTTGGGTAAATGGTAATGTATGCATTCCTGATCTTAATATCATTGCATCCATACGGGTTTCTTGCAATAAGTTTTACTGTATAAGTTCCGGGTGTCACATAACTGTGCACAGGATTACTTTGAAATGAAAATGAACCATCACCAAAATCCCAAATATAATTATTGGAATTCGCTGATAAATTTGTGAAAGCAATGTTGTTGTTTCTTGCACATCCTGAAAGAGGAGCGGCAGTAAAGTCAGCGATTGGATCATCAAGTACTGTAATGTAATTGGTAGCAAAAAGTGTATCGGTATTTCCGGAAACACTGTTAATCGCGACTAACGTTACTGTATATGCGCCCGGAGAAAGGTAAACAGTAGTTGGGTTGGTAAGTGTGGATGTGTTTCCGTTTCCGAAATCCCAATAGTAGTTGGTAGCCTGGGTAGATAAATTCGTAAAGTCAACCGAAAGCGGAGCGCATCCGGTAAATACGTTGGATGTAAACGAAGCTGAAGGGTATTGCGCCCGCGCTTCCTCCGACCAACTCATCATTAAAACACAAAACCCCGACAATATTATCAGGGTTTTGAATAAAACGGCTAACCGCTCAATCAATTTCATGCGCTCCCCTATTTATTCTTAAAAACATTTTGCAAGTAATTACCTGCACAATTATTACTCTTCTGACTCACCACCCTGGGCGTAATTCGACTTTGGATTGAAACTTGACCCCTGGTTGATTACAGTATTAGTTGCAGAATAAAACTGGGTTCCGTCTTTTGTAATTTTCTTTACACGATAGTAAGCAAAACCTGCAGGAGGAGCCTGATCCATCCAGCTGTAGAATAATTCTACATTAGTTCCGATACCTTCCTTCACTCCTACTGATTCAAACTGACGACCGTCAGAAGAACGCTCCACGATATAAATACAATCAGCAGGTTCATCTTTTGCAGTCCAGTTAAGGAAAACCTTACCTGAATTATAAATAGTAGTATAATTAAAGATGGTAGTTGCCTGTTGCGAATATGCTGCAGATTGCATCATTGGAGCAGTAGTTGCTTCCTGTGCGGATACTTTTCCTGATAAAGTAATAAGCATAAAGAATACCATTACCTCAACCAGGAATAGAAACCTGAAAGAAGAACCTGTTTCTCCATCTCTGTTGTAGTAGCGCCTTGGCTTTGAATACATAGTCATGCGATTCGATTTTATCATGTTGTAAAACTCCATAGACTCGGTTTGAGTTGTCATTTTAATATCCTCCATATTAATTTAAGAAAATTTACTTCTTTAAAGCCTGTGTCGTTGTGAACAGTTGGCGCGTTAATTACACTTGTAAGGTTTTGTGCTTTTTGCACTGTTTTTCAGAAACCGGAACAAATCAATTGCATCGGTTGTGTGGTCAAACGCATTTCACATTCGCAGGGTTACAAAAAACATTATTTTTTATTTTCCTGCCATTTCAGGGGGTATTTAGAACCTATTGAAACCCCTGCAAACAGGGCGTTCCAGGGTCTTTTTAAAAATCAGGATAACCTTAATGAAAAACCACCGTAGAAAGTCAGGAATTTGAGATTGAAAACTAAACTACACATATTATGGATGTTTTAAACAAAACTATAAAGAAGCTCAGCGAAGAAGAATACCAGGCATTGATTATGCAGGTTTCCGGTAAGAAAAAGAACAAACCATATGTGGTTTTGGAAACCACGCGCAACCGTGATGTAGCCGATTCTGAAATGATGGAAATGCTACAGGTAAATGCCAGTACATATTATACGTTGAAATCGAGGCTCAATTCAAAGATTGCTGCCATCCTTTCAAAAAATGTACAAAATCCTATCAGTTCTCTTATTGATGAAGTTACGCGCGTACCGGCTAATTTATACGGAACAAACAAAGATTTTTCAATTCGTTCACTGAAAGAACTTGAAAAGCAACTTATAGAATATGATCTTTCGGCTGAATTGATTGTAGTTTATAAAACTCTTGCGCAATTACATTTGTATAGCGAAGATTATACTCATTACGATAAACTTTACAGAAAACATGTTGCCTTTTCACTGGCTGTTTCAAAAGCAGAAGGATTGTTCTACAAGTTCATCCTGAAAAGCGGCCACTACCTACTTACCCGTGCGAAATCAGATCATGAAGAAGTAATCGATATCAAACGTGAGATTTCCAACATCACTGAATTGTATGATTCGCATCGACTTTATGTGATTTATAATATTGTAAGGCTTTATTACATGTGCATTATCGATAATGCACCTGAAGGTCTGAAATCAAAAGAGCTTGAAGTAGAAAATACGCTACAGGAAATGAATCGTATTTTCCAGAAGTACAACCTGGATACTTTTTATCAGAACATTAAATTCATTACTGACTTTATTTATTTCGCCTATTATCAGAAAACCGGCAACCAGGTGCGTGCTGATTTTCACCACGACAAAGGCATCACTGTGATGGAAGAATTATGTTCCAAACATTTTATGTCGTTCCATGTGGTACGTTTCCTGGAAACCCGAATTGAAAAATTCCTTTCGGATGGTCAATATGAAAAACTGACCGCTTCCAATGAAGGTATTTTCCAGAACCTGGATATTGATTCCAACGAAGCATACCAGTTTGTGACTTTTAAAAAATACCAGGCAATTTGCAAATTCTATAACAGGGATTATAATGGTGCTGCAAAAACCATGAACGATCTGAGGAATAATTTGTCGCTTAAACCATACATGGCTACCGATATTGAATGCAAATTATTTCAGGCGCTTCAATATTGTATTCTTGGCGAAGATGGTTTGTGCATGCAGATTCTTTCCAGCTTAAAGCGTCAGATCCGTGAACATGAAGCAGAATTTGAATCTACCAGACTATTTATCAAATTGCTGAAAGCAGCATTGAAGCCAGCCGACTACAGGAAAAAAGTAAAGAAGATCACAGAAATGTGGAATACTTTCCAGCAGGCAAACACCGGCCCGCATGCGATCCTGAAATATGTAAAACTGGATGAAGTTGCAATCCGGAAAATGACCAACCCTATCAAGGATTGAAAAACTGAATCACCAATAATTAAACAGCCTCTAAGTATTTTTCGCTTAGGGGTTTGTTTAAATATTTGAAAACATAAGGGTTAGTAGAGGCTTTGTTGATGTCTTCCGGACTGATGGAAGAAGAAAGCACAATAACCTTTGAGTATTTCTTAATGGTATCTCCCAATCCGGCAAATTCTTCCAGGAAGGCAAACCCATCTTTTATTGGCATATTAAGGTCCAGAAAAATAATATCCGGAATTTTTTCAGTGGATCCTGCAATTTCTTTAAGATAACTTAGCGCACCATCCGCTGAATTTCTCACAACAACCTGCTCACAAAATGATGAGGAGGTGATAATTCTTTCATTGATGAAATTGTCGATTTCATTGTCATCAACGAGCAGTACGTTCCTGAATTTAGACATCTGCTAAAGATTTAACTGTGTGTTGAGGGGGGAAACTTGGTGGTGATGGACGGGATCGAACCGCCGACACAAGGATTTTCAGTCCTTTGCTCTACCAACTGAGCTACATCACCAGTTTGTATATCAAACTGGGCGCAAAAGTAAAATAATTTTTTAATTCAACCGAATTATTTTCGAAACTCTTATCATTTGTTTTCATTGACTGCAAACAGAATGAAAGTGGTTAATTACTTTTGCCGCAATGGAAAACGGGGTTAAATTAGTGATCGACATTGGCAATACCCGAACAAAAATTGCTTTGTTCAATGAAGATGCCATGGTTGACAGTCATTCTGTTAAAGGAAATTTTTCTGTTGTGTTGTCAAAACTGGTAGCCGATCATGGTGTGCCTGTTTCCTGTATGGTTTCCAGGGTCAGCATGGACGATGCTGAAATAATGACTGCAATTGAACCTATTAAAGGTGCCCGTATTTTATTTTTAAGAAGTGGATTACTGCTGCCAATCAAAGTATTATACAAAACTCCGGAAACATTAGGTAACGACAGATTGGCAAATGTGTGCGGAGCCTGGGCCATGAATCAGGAAAAGAATAGCCTGGTGATCGATTTCGGAACTTGTATTAAATATGATTTTATTTCAAATGCAGGAATCTATTCCGGTGGAAGTATTTCACCCGGACTTTCCATGCGCTACAAGGCTCTCACCCGATTCACCAGTCAATTGCCTTATTTTAAACCAGTTGATGAATTCCCGGAATTGATTGGACAATCTACAGAAGGCGCCATCCGTTCTGGTGTAGAAAACGGAATCCTGGAAGAAGTAAAAGGAATTATCGCACGTTATCAGGAAATGAATAATCAAACACTCATCGTACTCACCGGCGGCGACCAATCCAAGTTTGCTGATAAGCTAAAAAGTCCCATCTTTGCGGCTCCAAACCTGACATTAACAGGACTAAAAGTAATTTTGGATCATAATGACCAATAAAATATTCCGCTTCCGCATACTGTTTCTGTTAGTTGCGGGAACGCTTTCATGGCATCAGGCAAATAGTCAAAACGGTTCAACATCACCATATTCAAGGTATGGAATCGGCGATATCATCTCTGAAGGTTTCACCGATCAGGCCGGAATGGGCGGATTAGGTGCAGCACTTGCTTCCCCGTTCAATATCAACTTTACAAACCCTGCATCATATATTGCCGACAGCATTGTTTTATTTGAAGTTGGGGCACGAGGTGAAGTCCGTGAGCTTGAAAGAAACGGCGCCACCACAACCCTGAACAGTTCTTCTTTCTCCTACTTAAGCCTTGCATTCCCTATTGTGAAAGGTAAAGTAGCTGTCGCATTTGGAGTGCTTCCTATTTCAACGGTTGGTTATAATATTGTTGTCAACGACAATAACGTTCCAGACATAGGCACAGTCCGTTATAAATATGAGGGTGATGGCGGATACAATAAATTTTTTCTTGGTACCGGTGTGCGCCTCTCGAAAAGATTGACTGCCGGTTTAAACGTCTCTTATCTTTTCGGAACAATCGACAATGTAAAAAGTGTTGAGTTTCCTTTCGCTTCAAATTATTTCAACAGCCGTTATATAAATGCTGTTACTGCCAATGGTTTTAATTTTGATTACGGATTGATGTACGAAAAACCAATAAAGCACGGACTCATGTTCAGAGCAGGTTTTACCGGTTCTCTTTCCACGAAAGTGAATGCGAGTAACAGTCAGTATTATTACAACTACTCCATCTCACCTTTCGGAGGTGAAATTGTGAAAGATTCAGTCTTTAATGCTTCCGAAGAAAAAGGAAAAATTCAGTTACCACAATACTGGCGTGGTGGAATTACAATTGAAAAACCAAATAAATGGGTAGTAGGAACTGATTTCATTTACAACAACTGGAAACAGTTTGAAAGTTTCAACTCGCATGATTCGCTTAAGAATAGTTACTCCGCAATTATAGGCGGACAAAGAATGGCGGAACATTTTGATTACAGAATGGGCTTCCGATACACAAACAGCTACCTCAACCTGAAAGATACCAGGCTTGATGATTATGCATTTACACTTGGGATTGGAATCAAAAAACTATTCGCCAAACGTGCACCTTCTACAATTAATGTGGCATTTGAATTCGGCCAAAGAGGTACGCTTGAAAATGGTTTGATCAAAGAACAATACGTGAAATTTCACCTCGGATTTACCCTCTCCGATATTTGGTTTATTCAGCCGAAATACGACTAATTCGCAGAAGACCGGAAACGAGGTTGGGATCAGGACGATGAAAACCTTGCTCTGATTCAATATACTAACAATTTCACCGTTTGTGATTCATACCCGGAATAGATTTCCGAACATTTCCGGCCTGTTGGGATATTATTTTCAGGATTACGCAAATTGTTAGAAAACAAATCATTAGACAGTTTGTTTATCTGAAAAAGAACAAGTTGCATCATAAAACACTATATTTCAGGATGACAAAATGATTCCAAAAAAGTGGTTGATGAACTTTCAAAAAAAAGCTGGTATTCGGAGCATTTTTCTATTAGTTTTGTATATATCTTTCTTAACAGCCTGTGAGAACGATATTAAAAAAGTGACCCAGATTACAGGTAAAAAGACTTTACCTGTTGAAACGTCAGAAGGATTGACGATACTCTACAGTGATTCAGCCAGGGTTAAAGTAAAAATTACCGCACCCAAGCTGATCAGGATTGCCAGCGAAACCCCAATTACAGAGTTGCCTGATGGAATGCTGGTAGAATTTTATGATAACAACATGAATGTGAATTCCACTCTAAAAGCAAAGTACGCTTTCAGGAGAGATCTGGAAAGCAGCATGGAGGCTAAAAATGATGTGGTTGTAGTAAATTCCAAAGGTGAGAAACTGAATACGGAACACCTGATCTGGAACGAAAAAACTTCAAAAATATACAGTGATAAATTCGTTAAAATAACAACACCTGATAAAATCATTTACGGAAACGGATTTGAGGCCAATCAGGATTTTTCGAGCTATAAAATCTTCAATATTAAAGGGACTATAACTATAAACAAAGATGAACGCGCTGAGAATCCTTGAAGTTTCATGGCTGGTATTTGGCATTCTGGGGATAGGATTGGCATTTTACAACCTTGCGATCGACGGTTTTGCTGCTGCAGCCTGGCCTTTGCTTTTTACCCTGATTGCTGCGGTTTTTTATACGGTGCGCCGAAAACAGCGTATTTCCTATGAAAAACAACAGCAGCAAAGACCCGCTGAACCTGAATAATTTTTAAATTTAAAGTCCTGCTTTTCAAACATAAGGGGTTTTTATTATTGAAATTTCCGTTGTATCTTCGCCCCCTATTTCAGAAGGCCTTCAAAAGCTTTGCTGATATTTCATCTGTAAATAATTGTAAATCAAAAGTTTAATCAACAAAAATTTAAAATGGCAGTAATTGGGAAAATCCGTCAAAGAGCAGGCTTGCTGATTGGAATTGTAGGCTTTAGCCTTGTAGCTTTTATACTCGGTGACCTTCTCACTTCAAACCGCAGTTTTTTATCGGGATCAGACAACTCTGTTGCTGTAATCAGCGGTAAGAAAATTGAAGTTCAGGATTTCGAGAGCAGGGTGAAGCAGATGGAAGAAAACTACAAATTGAATACAGGCAAAGAAAATGTAGATCAGGCTACTCTTGAATCACTTCGTGAGCAAGCATGGACTGAACTTCTCAATGACTACATCATGAAGCCACAGTTTGATAAAACTGGCATTAAGGTTAGTGGCGATGAACTGTTCGATATGATTCAGGGTAAAAATCCACATCCACAAATTAAAGAAGCTTTCAAAGATCCCAAGACAGGTGAATTTTCTCCTGCCAATGTGTTGCAGTTTTTGAAAAACATGGACAATGATGCTACAGGAAAAACCAGGGCTCAGTGGATTGCTTTTGAAAAATACATCAACGACGAACGCATCAAAGAAAAATACAATGAACTTGTAAAACACGGCTTGTTTACCACTACTGCGGAAGCAAAGTCAATGTATGAGAACCAGGGTAAAACTGCCAACATTCGTTTCATTGATTTCAACTACACTACAGTTGCAGATTCCACAATTACTGTGGAAGAAAAAGAACTTCGTGATTATTACAATTCACACCAAAGTGACTTTGAACAGGAAGCTTCCAGAAATATTGATTACGTAGTGTTTGATGTGGTTCCTTCACCTGAAGACAGAGAAAGCGCATTCAAAAGCATTGAAAAAATCGTGCAGCCTTTCAGCGAATCAAATGATGATTCATTGTTTGTTTCTGTAAATGCTGATACAAAAGGAGAAATGACCTATTACAAAAAAGGAACTCTTGCTCCTGTTCTGGATACTACCTTCTTTGGAAATGCTGCGATTGGAACTGTTGCCGGTCCTTATGAAGAAAACAACTCTTTTAAAATTGCGAAACTGATTGCAGTTAAAAACCAACCTGACTCTCTTAAAGTTAGCCATGCACTTATTTCATATGCAGGTGCTGAACGTGCTGCTCCGGAAGTGACAAGAACTAAAGAAGCTGCAAAAGCAACTGCTGATAGTCTTTTAAGCATTATTAAAAAAGATCCTAAACGCTTTACTGATATCGCGAAATTGATTTCTGACGATAAAGTTGCAGCTGCAAAAGATGGTGACCTCGACTGGATCACAATGGAAAGTCCGATGGATCCGAAATTCAAAGCAGGTGCATTTGAAACCGGCAAAGGAGAAGTTACACTTGTGGAATCAAACTTCGGATTTCACCTTATAAAAGTTACTGATCAGACTTCACCTGTAAGAAAAGTACAGGTTGCAATTATCGATCGTCGCATTGAGGCGGGATCTAAAACTTACCAGCTGGCATTTTCAAAAGCCAATGAGTTCGCAAGCAGGAACACTACAATTGAATCATTCAACAAATCTTGCCAGGAACAAGGACTCAACAAACGCGTTGCTGAAAATCTGAAAGAAACAGACAAAGCAATCGCTGGACTTGAATCACCACGCACTTTAGTTCAGTGGGCTTACAAATCTGAAAAGGGAGCTGTTTCTAAAACTTACGATTTCGGAAATAAATTTGTTGTTGCCGCTTTGACTGAAGCAAAAGAAAAAGGGGTGGCTACTTTCGAGCAGGCTACTGACCAGGTAAAAGGAAAAGTGATCACTGCTAAAAAAGCAAAAATGTTCATGGATAAAATTGAAGCAGCGAAAAGCACTTCTAAAACTATCGATGAACTTGCTGCAAAATTGAATTCAAATGTAAGGACTGCAGAAAGAGTAAGTTTCGCTTCCAGTTTCGTTCCTAATGTTGGAGTTGAGCCTGCTGTTGTTGGAACTGTATTCAGTATCCCTGTAAATCAATTGTCGAAACCAATTGAAGGAACTGCCGGTGTGTTTGTGGTTATAGTTGATAAAGTTGATGAACCACAAGGACCATTTGAAGCTACTAAGTTCCAGCAACAGAATATGCAACAAATGCAACAACGTGCGACCTATGAAGTATTCAATGCTTTGAAGGAAAAAGCAAATATTACAGATAACAGGGGTAAATTCTATTAATAATTCCTGACCCAATAAAAAAAGCCGCTAATTGCGGCTTTTTTTATTGGGAAATAGCCTGATAAGGCAAAATGGAAAAGTTTACCTTTGCAAGCAACTCATGGATGTAAGACAACAAATACGGAATGCTGCACCTATACTGGTAATGGCATACTCATTAACTACCGCGATTTTATCGGTAGTTATTTTTATGGGTATGGAACACAATATAGAACTTGATCACTTCACCCAGGATCCTGCGTCTATAATGAACACTCCTTTCTACCTAGGGTTCTTCTCTTATATTGGAATTTTGTTCTGGTGTGCGGCTGCAACGCTCTGCTTTTTTACCCGTTTGCTTCTCCATGAAAATGATCCGGCACAAAAAAGAAAAAGACAGTTTTTGCTTTATTCAGGATTGGTTTCCGCGCTGTTGATGTTCGATGATTTGTTTTTGATGCACGAAGTTGTGTTTCCACAATATTTTATGATCCCTAAGAATGTGGTGTACTTAATTTACATCAACATCCTGGTGATATATGTGTTTGCTTTCAGAGCAGAATTATTCGATAGCGAATACCTTGTGCTGATGGTTGCGGCAGGATTGCTAGGCATATCCCAGTTTGTGGATTCATTGCCAATGCCTATTCCTGAAGATTCATTTTTGGAAGATGCTGTAAAACTTTTCGCAATTGTGACCTGGTTCACTTATTACATGCGCTATTGTGTGCTGATGGTGAAACTGCAGGAACAGGGAAAAGAAGAATAAATCAGAGTCCGTTCGCTTTTTCTATTCTGATACCTGCATCCATAATTCCGGGAAGCGGATTGGTTCGCATAGCCTGAATTAATTCGAAACGATATTCACCCTGCTGTGGAAATTTGACACCCTGTTTAAATAAAATCCGGTTGTCCCATATATCACCTAAACCTTCTCCAAGCCAACGGCCATCGGGTGCTGCAAGAGTACATTCCAAAGTATCACGCTGCAACTGACCTCCGGGAAAACCGGTGTTTATAAATAGATACAGGTTGCTGAAGCGATAAAATCCTGCATTCCTTATGTTGATATACACGTTATATGAAGTAGCAGTATCAGTAACCGGTACCTGGAAAGAAATCGGTGAATTCTGATCCCACTCATTTTTTTCTATTTGCTTATTTTCTTCAAATACCCTTGAAGAATCACAGCCGAAAAAAAAGATCACACACAATAAAATTATTGAAGCAGTCTGAATTTTCATCATTCCTGAGGTGGTGTTGTTCGCGGCGGAATCTGACGTACTCTTCCTGTTCCGGTTTCGCCTGAACTGCCACCTTGTTGCGGAATTGATGGTGGGGTTGGTGGAGAAACTTTTGATGGTGTCGGCGGAGCTACCTGTTGTGAAGGAGCCGGCGGATTTATTGGTGCGCGTGGTGGTCGGTTTGGTTGATTGGAAGGTTCCCCTTGCTCCCTTGGCGGAGATGGTTGATTGCTGATTGGCTGCCTGCTTCTTTCCGGTTGTGGTTTCTTCGGTTGCTGAGATTGAGGTTGCGGTGCAGCAGGTTGTTTCTGCTGATTCCCTTCAGGTCGTGGACGGTTTTGGTTTTGATTCCTTGATTCATTCCTGGAATTATCCCTTCCACCCTGCCTTGGCTCCTGTCGTGCGCCACCTTGCGGCTGACTCACTGCAACCGGACCTTTACCTTCTTTACTGCCTGCTTTTTTCTTTTTCTTTTTCTTCTTATCCATCATCCGGGTAAGACTATCCTGCCCTACCACGTCGGCATAATCCATTGGTTTTTCCCTTGGAACACTTTCAGCATAATCATTCAGATCAGCAGGTTTTTCACTCTGCTTGTTCATCTGAATTATCTCCTTCACCCTGTCAACCGATAATGCAATCCAGTTATCTGAATTTCCTCCGCCCGGACTTTCTTCGAGGTAGGCAAACCAGATCATTCTTTTAAAAATATCAGTCTTACGGTGAACTGCAACACCTTTTAAAGTTTCCAGACGGGTATTTGAATCCGGAATATCACTCAACGCGTCCATGTACGAATCAAGTTCGTAATTGAGACAACATTTCAATTTGCCACATTGGCCTGCAAGTTTGATTGGGTTCAGAGAAAGATTCTGGTATCTAGCTGCACTGGTGGAAACAATTTTAAAATCAGTCAGCCATGTAGAGCAGCATAACTCACGTCCGCATGAACCAATTCCACCTAAACGACTAGCTTCCTGGCGCATTCCAATTTGACGCATTTCAATGCGGATACGAAATTCTTCAGCTAGTTTTTTTATCAGTTCCCTGAAATCAACACGTTCATCAGCTGTGTAGTAGAAGGTAGCTTTCTTGCCATCCCCCTGAAATTCCACATCTGAAAGTTTCATTTTTAATTTGAGCAAAAGCGCAATTGAGCGGGCCTTGTACATTGTGGCTACTTCGAGTTCCTTAACCGAATTCCACTTTTCAATGTCGGCGGGACGGGCAATTCTGTAAAGTGCCTTGATTTCTTCAGAAGTTTCAGTGAGTCCTCTCCGCTTAAGTTGAAAACGCACCAGTTCTCCCGCAAGGGAAACAGTGCCAATATCGTGACCGGGATTACCTTCCACTGCAACCACATCTCCGGTTTTCAGTTCAAGATACTCCTGATTTTTATAAAATTCCTTCCTGCTTCCTTTAAACCTGATTTCAACAATATTATATGGTTTCTGGCCTGGAGGCATCTCCATATCTGACAGCCAGTTATATACATTTAATTTGTTGCATCCACTGGTTCCGCACGTGCCATTACTCTGACATCCCGGGGAAGTTTCTCCTGTTGTAGTTGAACAAGTACTGCAACCCATAATTGAATGCTCTTTTTAGTAGTTGATTCCGTTTCGCGACGGCAATAGAATTAATATAACAAAGATACTGCTATTGTCGGGGCTTATTCAGCAACCGGTTCATTTTAAACGACAAATCTAACAATAATATCTTGGGATTGGCATTCCTTTCAACTGCATAATACCCTTTGTTCAACAGCGCTGAAATTTCTCCAATATTGGCAGCATGAATGAATTTCGTGAACTTGCTGAAATTGGGAATTACGTCGTCATCAAATTTACCCAATGAAGCATCGGCATGGTTTACAATCAAACATTCCCTGGATGCATCAAGACAGAAGGTGAAGAACAACTTCAGATATTCCCTGCCTCCTTTGGCCATTTGATCGATCCATGCATTAAGATCGTTCCATGCAAACTTTCCATCCCTTTCGTGAAATGGATTATAACACAAACGCATCCATGTGATGAAATCATTTTCGATGCGAAAATCCTGTTCTTTTTCCCCGGCAAGGTCAACTGCCATGTTCATGCTACCATCAGCAAGGTTGGCAATTTTTCTCGCTGCAAGTGCATCCTTCCCAAATTTCAATTTGATTGCATCTGAAACTTCTTGCACAGTGAGTTTTGGAATTTTTACCAGTTGAGTTCTTGATAAAATAGTAGGTAAAAGTAGCTCCCTGTGTTCTGTTACCAGGATGAACAATGTACTGTCAGGTGGCTCTTCAATGATCTTCAGCAATTTATTTGAAGCATCTGGCCTCATTTTTTCAGGAAGCCAGATGATGAGGATTTTATATTTCGATTCGAAAGATTTAAGACTGAGTTTTCGAATGATATCGGCACTCTCTTCCACCGACATGAATCCTTGTTTGTTATCAACTCCAAGGGTATCGTACCAGTAAGTCAGATCCATGTATGGATTGCTGATGACTGCCGATCTCCATTGTTTTATAAAATCCATACTCCTCGGAGAACGGTCCTTATGTTCAGGCAATTTAATTACCGGATAACTGAAATGGAGATCAGGGTGAATAAGTTTTGAGTGTTTTTTGCAGGAAGCACAAACACCGCAGGAATCTTCCGGAGTTGGATTTTCACAATGTATGTAACATGCATATGCGAGAGCCAATGGAAGTCCAATGCCCCCTTCCTGTCCTGAAAACAGCTGAGCGTGACTAATTCTTCCTTCGGCTACTGAATGGAGCAATAGACTTTTAACATCCTGCTTTCCAACTACATCTGCAAATTTCATAGGATCAATGATCACAAAAATACAAATGATTACCGACTTACGATTTGTAAACAGAGCACTTTGCTCTAAATTTGCACCCATGAAAACCATCGACCAGTATAATTTCTCCGGAAAAAAAGCCCTTGTAAGGGTTGATTTTAATGTTCCACTTGATAAAACAACTTTTGAAGTCACCGACGACACACGCATCAGGGCTTCAATAAACAGCATCAAGAAAATATTGCAGGATGGCGGCTCAGTCATTTTGATGTCGCACCTTGGTCGGCCGAAAGAAGGACCAACGGAAAAATATTCATTGAAACATGTGGTCGAAACGCTCAAAACACTTTTAGGGAGGCCTGTAAAATTTGCTTCTGATTGTATGGGAACAGAAACTGAGAAAGAAGCGGATTCACTCAAGCCAGGTGAAGTTTTGTTACTTGAAAATCTTCGCTTTTATAAGGAAGAAGAAAAAGGTGATGAAACGTTTGCAAAAAATCTTGCGAAGCTTGGCGATGTATATGTGAACGACGCATTTGGTACTGCACATCGCCGTCATGCTTCCACAGCAGTAATAGCGCAATATTTTCATGGCAACAAACTTTTTGGTTACGTGATGGCTAATGAAGTGAACAATGCCGAACGAGTTTTAAGTAATGCACAGAAACCATTTACTGCAATCACAGGAGGCGCGAAAGTGTCTGATAAAATATTAATCATTGAACAATTGCTTTTAAAAGTTGATCACCTCATTATCGGTGGCGGGATGGCATATACGTTTTTCAAAGCAATGGGAGGCGAAACAGGGTCTTCACTCTGCGAAAATGACAAACTCGATCTTGCAAACGACATACTTAATAAAGCAAAACAACTCGGCGTTTCAATTCATTTACCGATGGATTCTGTAATTGCCGACGGATTCAGCAATGAGGCGAACCACAAAATTACAAGTTCAAATGCCATTCCTGAAGGATGGATGGGACTTGATATCGGACCAAATGCTGCAACTGAATTTGCTGAAGTGATCAGTCGCTCTAAAACAATTTTATGGAACGGACCAATGGGAGTTTTTGAAATGTCGAATTTCGAAAACGGAACCAAAAAAGTTGCGGAAGCAATTGTGAAAGCAACTTCGTTAGGTGCATTTTCTCTCATTGGTGGTGGCGACTCTGCAGCTGCAATCAATAAATTCGGATGGGGCGAAAAAGTTTCCTATGTTTCTACAGGCGGTGGCGCTTTGCTGGAATATATTGAAGGGAAGAAATTGCCTGGAGTGGAGATGCTGTTAGCTGAGTGAAAGGTAGTAACGAGTGGCGAGTAACGCGTGACGAGTTTGTTACTGATTACACACAAAAAAAGTGACAAGTGACAAGTTAAAAGTGGGTTACTTTTTGAAATTGACTTTGATTTCCAAATGGGAAAAATTATAACAGTTTGATCTGAAAAGTCGATTGTTTAATTGAGTAACTTGCATACCCGAATTTCATTGACTGCCGACTGCCGACTGCCGACTGCCGACTGCCGACTGCCGACTGCCGACTGCTGACCGCTGACCTAAAAAGTTTTACTGCCAAAATTTTCCTTGAATTCATCCTTCACATCTTTCACTGCCGGCGCAAGTGAGGAAGCGATTTTGAGAACGTAATCGTAGAGCAAGGATTCTTTTCTTGATTTTTCAGGAATTACCTGGACCGAATTCTGCATTGGTTTAATCAGCCAGAAAACAACCGAAATAGCAAGTGCAAATTTCAACATTCCAAATACAGCACCTGCAATTTTATTGAACAAGTTCAGTGAAGTAATTTTTAAAACTGCTTCCATCAGCTTCGCATAAAAAATAAAAATGAGCAGGATAGCTCCGAAGACAATGAAAAAGGAAAGGTAATTCAGCAATTGTCCTTCATCAGAAATTACTTTCTGCAGCATGGAGTAAACCAAACCAGAAAATTTAAAGCCTAGATAAACCCCCACAATCAAACCGAGTATCATCGCGATCTCGAAGATCAGGCCTTTTTGAAACCCTTTGTAAGCGCCCCAGAGCAAAGGAGCAATGATGAGTGCATCAAGAAAATTCATCGGCGGAAATCAATGCTTGAAGATGTACCAGTTGTAAATCCTTTTGAAGTCGCTAATGAATTGAGCGAATTTATAACCACACGATCGAACATATCCGACAAATCCACATCACGCTCTTCCATTCTTTTGTTAAGATAAGCCTGACGGTCATAGGGCATGTGTTTTCGCAACTCCATAATTAATTTGTTTCGTTTATCACGTGTCTGCGAAACTATATCACGCACCTCCTGAGTCGACTTAAATTTCAGCGAATCATTCAGGTATTTCATTTCAAGATCTACAAAATCAGAATTGCTCATTTTGAGGTAATCCACAAGATCCCAGTATTGCTGATGAAACTGAAACCTATCTGATATCTTATAAAATAATCGTGATTCAAAAGTCATTTCATTCGCAGACTTTGCTTTGGAATCGATTGACGCCATCATCTTATAACGCTCAAATCCTTGTTCACCATAATAGAGATAAGTTTCAGAAAGCATTCCTGCCAGTTCCTTGAATTCAATTGTATTTGGTGAAGTCAGAATGATCGGTGCACGTTTGTGAATTCTGATATCATATTGTTCACCACCGGTGAGTCTTGCAATTTCACGCCATCCCGGAAGTTCCTTGTCCACATTATTCCTGGTGCGGCAATACACTGCATTTATTATAATACCTCTTTTGAGTGCCTGGTCACATGCTTCACGATAATCATTTCCTCCGGCATTCACCATTCCGTTACCCACGAGAAACACAACTTTCAATGCATCACTTTCGCCCGACCAATTCATTTGTCTGACAGCAGTTTTAATTGCCTCACCAACTATCTGATCACCTTTTTCAACCGCTGCTTTTAGTTTATATAATTCAAAATTCAGAAGGTCGAAGTCGGTGGTGAGTGGCTGGAGTACCTTTACATAAGATGTACTTGAACCAAAACTTGCTCTTGAAAAACCTATTACACCGATTCGGAATTCAGGTGCCGGTTTATAGGAATTGACCTGGTTAACAATCTCCCATAATTTTTCTCTAACGTCATCCAGCAGGCCGTTAGTACTTCCACTTAAATCGAGACAAAATACCACATCAATAACTCCTCTTCCCTTGGAAGGAGCCAGAGTTTTTCCGGAAAGAAGCACCAGAAACAAACTCAGCAGAATTATTTTAAAATACCTGGTCATCAATTTTTGGAATATACAGTAGAAAATAAATTAAAATGAGGACACATTCCACCATTCTTACACAAAAATACGGTGAGTGGCACTAAGGTACCGAACCTATTTGTAATTTTGTTAACAATATGGACTTAAAAAGTATTGCTGAATTAAAGGAAGAGTGGTCGGTTTTGGTAAGTAAAATGACCGAACAATTCGACGTGGAACCTGATCTCCAGGGAATTATTTTTCTAATTGGAGTGCAGGAACTTGGTCAGGGCAAAAGGAAATTTTCAAAAGATCAGAAACAGGATTTGATGCACATTGCAACATGCAGATTGTTAAGTACATACGGATATTATGCATTAACTGGAGTAGATGAAGAAGGGTGGCCTCACTGGGAAAGGATTCAAAAATTGCCTGTTTTGACGATGAAAGAACAGGATTTACTGCTAAAAAGGGCTGTGTTAGACTACTTTAAAGAAGTGTAATCAACGGATTACGACAGTTTTGCTCACCGTTTTGGATTGTTCCAACCGGATATAATCACGTCCCGAAAGGGTACCTTTTTCAGCTTCCACATTCAAAACCGCTTCAAGTTTAAATGAAAACCAGGCATTTCCTGACGCATCAGTTACTTTGGTTTCATTAATCACAGCCTGGGAACCGGTATTAGGGTTAATCACACTATCCTGACGCAGCACTACAACAGCACCGGCAACTCTTTTTCCGGTGGAATCTACGACAGTAACTGTGGCATCTGCAGGTCCTGTTTTCTCACAGGAACTCCAACCGATTACAGCAATAAACAATATGGGTAAGAGGTATCTCATGATGCTTGGTTTCCTATAATTTTGCTAATATTGCATGGTATGGTAATTGCCACCGTACGACACTCAAAAGTAGCACAAGTTTACGATAAAAAGAAAACATTTGTTTCGCATCTCTTACAAAATCACATTCCTCTCATGAAAAAAATCCTTGTAATGATCACTCTTCTGGCCTTGTCGGTTTGTACAGTCCAGGCACAAAAGAAAAAGAAGTCTGATGCTCCTGAAGAACGCATCGTAGAAATTACCACTGAATTTGGCACAATCAAAGTCAAGCTTTACAATGAAACTCCAAAGCACCGCGATAATTTCATCAAACTTGCTTCTGAAGGATTTTATGACAGCCTGTTATTTCACCGTATCATCAAAGGATTCATGATTCAGGGTGGTGATCCTGAATCAAAAACAGCAACACCGGAAAAAATGCTGGGCGGCGGAGATGTAGGATACCTGATACCTGCTGAAATGAACGATTCACTCTATCACAAAAAAGGTGCATTGTGTGCGGCCCGCAGTCAAAATCCTGAAAAAGCATCCAGTGGTTGCCAGTTTTACATTGTGCAGGGAAGGATCTTCACCGATGAAGAACTGAATTCAATGGAAGCTCGTATGGGAACTAAATTCAGTGCAAAACAACGCAACGATTACAAGACCATTGGAGGCACACCTCAGCTCGATAAAAACTACACCGTTTACGGAGAAGTTATCGAAGGACTTGAAGTAGTGGATGCGATTGCAGCTGTAAAAACCAGACCTGGTGACCGTCCTGAAAAAGATATCAGGATGAGTATGAAAGTAATAAAATAAAAAAATGCTAAATGCTAAATGCTAAATTTTAAATGTCAAAACTCATTTAAAATTTAGCATTTAAAATTTAAAATCCCCGAAGATGTTCGATAAGATTGAAGATTTAATTTCAGAAGTAAGCCGTTTCAAAGCTGACACAAAAGATCAGCTTGAGGAATTCCGTATCCGTTTTTTAAGTAAGAAAGGGCACCTTGCTGAATTGTTTTCTGAGATGAAAAATGTAGTTCCTGAGCAACGGAAAAATTTCGGCTTAAAAGTAAATGAGTTAAAAAATAAAGCCGAAGAAAAATTACAGTTGTATACTGAGGTTTTTTCTGAAACTGAAGGTGTTTCCGATAAGTCGATCGATCTCACTTTGCCCGGTGAACCAATGCTTTCTGGCAGCAGGCATCCTGTATCAATTGTGCGAAATAAAATCGTTGACATCTTCAACAAAATCGGGTATACCGTTGCTGAAGGTCCGGAGATAGAAGACGACTGGCACAATTTCACTGCTCTGAATTTCCCTCCTGAACACCCTGCGCGTGATATGCAGGATACTTTTTTCATGGATGATGAGTGGGGAAGCGCTTTGCGAACTCACACCTCATCAGTGCAGGTTCGTGTAATGCAATCTTCAAAACCACCGATACGTGTAGTGGCCCCGGGAAGAGTTTACCGCAACGAAGCAATTTCCGCACGCGCTCATTGCCTCTTTCATCAGGTAGAAGGATTGTACATCGATGAAAATGTTTCGTTCGCTGATTTAAAACAAACGCTTTTATATTTTGCTAAAGAAATGTTTGGAGAACAATCTGTAATAAGGTTACGTCCCTCCTATTTCCCATTCACTGAACCATCCGCTGAAATGGATGTGTCGTGTAATATTTGCGGAGGCAAAGGATGTAATGTCTGCAAATACACAGGTTGGCTTGAAATTATGGGATGCGGAATGGTAGATCCGAACGTGCTCGAAAATTGCGGCATCGATTCAAAAAAATATTCCGGCTTTGCTTTTGGAATGGGTGTCGAAAGAATTGCCATGCTCAATTATACTATCAAAGATTTAAGATTGTATTTTGAAAATGATATCCGCTTTCTCGAACAATTCCGGGGACAATAAAACTAGTGACGAGTTGCGAGTAGCGAGTAGCGAGTGACGAGTGGGTTTCCATTTGAAACTTTCGTTTAATCAGCGGTCACCGGTCAGCGGTGGTTACTGATTAAGCTTGGACATATGTTTTCAATTGATGATTGCATTTTAGTCGGCAGTTGCCAGTAAGCAGTCGGCATTGGTTACTGAAAAAGTATTAACTTTTTTTTCTATACATTATTTTGCTTTGGTCAGCTGTGACAACTGATTTAGAATAGAGATTTGTTTCCGTGTCAATTTCTGCATCCAAATTCCGCACTTGATTTCTTTGTATAACTTGCATGCCCTATTTTCATAGACTGCCGACTGCCGACTGCCGACTGCCGACTGCCGACTGCCGACTGCAGACTGCCGACCGTTGACCACATAATCTACTGATTTAAAATTAATTATCACCTTTCAGCTACCCTTTTCAACTGTAACCATTTTTAACAAGTGGCGTATAATTTTCATTAAAATTCGCCATAAAATGAAAATTAAAACAGGAATTAGCTTAAATCTTAAACAAAAATTAAGCTTGCAAAAAGTAGCTGTGGTTACATCCATTGCTTTCGCAGTTGCAATTCTGAC
>Ga0190274_10000187_pt1 | contig 42582 bp, 11 predicted proteins | sample Popmic531T_FD_133002 | JGI IMG/M metagenome (GOLD analysis project Ga0190274, IMG submission 133002) | Populus adjacent soil microbial communities from riparian zone of Yellowstone River, Montana, USA - 531 T | ecosystem: Environmental > Terrestrial > Soil > Riparian zone | place: USA: Montana... | reverse complement strand
GGGCAGTTCGGCCCGCAGCGCTTTATCGCGGAGCCGATCTGCGGGGCGGAAGGTGGCAGGCCATGAGGGCTCTACCGCCGATGGAGCGAGTACGTCCCCGCACGGAGCTGCATCGGCGGGGCACGGGGGCTGGCAGCCGCGGGTGGGGAGCAGGTAGCGCAGCGGAGCGAGCAATCTGCGGGGCGGAGGCTGGCAGGTTGCGGTAGCTGAGCCGGCGGTGGAGCGTGGGTGGGCGGTGGTGGAGCTGCACCGACGGGGCACAGCGGGTTGCTGAGAGGCAGAGCGGGAAGGGCACGGAGGCTGCTCGCCGGTGTAGCTCGCGGGCGGTGGTGTGGTTGGCGAGCTTCTCCGGCAGGGCACTGGGAGTTGCAGGCGAGGGGGCAGGGCCCGCTCGGTGCCTCATTGAAGGGGCGGTGACCATCAGAGATTTCGCGGCACAGGGCGGGGCCGAGGGGGAAGGTGGCCGTCCCCGCGGAGGGCGGATCTTGAGAGGGTGGGTCGGCAGTTTGGTCGGCGGCTTTTGGCGAACGCCGTCGGCCGCGGCCAATCTGCCGGGGGGGAAAGGTGCGGTGACCCCGGCGGCTGTACTGCCGGTGTAGCTGCGGGTCGGCGGGCTGGGTGGGCGGGGGGCCCGCCGAGCCGCAGCTTCTCCGGCGGGGCACTCCGGCTCGCATGAGAGGTGGTGGGGCCCGTATCGTGCCCGGTCCGATGGCAGGAACAAGCGATGAGATTTCGCACTGTGCGGGCCCCGGGGGGAGGTTGCCGTCTCCACGGAGGCCGGAGCTTGAGAGGGGGCGATTGCGTCAGCGCGGCCGGGGGGGAAGCTGGTCATCCCGCGGGAGGTGGATCTCGAGAGGGTGGGTGGTTGGGTGGTCGTCCCACGGCGGCCGGATCTCGCGCGGGGGCGATTGCGTCAGCGCGGCCGGGGGGAAGCTGGTCATCCCGCGGAGGGTGGATCTCGAGAGGGTGGGCGGATGGGTAGTCGTCCCACGGCGGCTGGAGCTCGCGCGGGGGCGTTTGCGTCAGCGCGGCCGGGGGGAAGCTGGTCATCCCGCGGCGGGTGGAGCTTGAGGGGGTGGGCGGTTGGGTAGTCGTCCACGAGCCCCGGGGCTCAATATATAGATAAGTGTCGATTTGCGGTTTTCTTATTCCTCATTTTCCAACCGGGCTCTCCGTCGCCGAGGCTGTGCTGTGGGATTCCCTGGGCAATGGTTGGAGGCCGGGATTTCCAACGGTTGTGGGAAGGTCCGGGGGCGGGCGGCCGGTGGCCCGGAGCTTTCCACAGCCGGTCAGCTTTCACAGCCTGTGTGGAGGAAAGCACCGCCTGCCCGGGCAGCTACAGGAAGCCGCCACGGCCCACTCCAGGGCTGCGAGGGCGCTTGCGCGTAGCCGCGCGGACCTGCGTGCGGACCTGCGTGCGGCTCTGCGTGAGCCGCGTGCGGACCTGCGTGCGGCTTTGCGTGGCCAATTGTGAGGCCCTCACCCCCCCTCCGCCCCCTTCGGATCGGCTCTCTCGCGGATGTGGGGCTTTGACAAGCGAAACGAAACTAGGTCCGTCGAACTAAAAATATGGCTCGAAAATACATTTACCAATGGCAATAAATGGAATTTCTCGAGAGTCAAGGGCTGATTTGCCCCAATCTGGGAGAAATTTGTCACTTCAGTTAGTGAGGGGCAAAACCTCGGGGGCCACTGGAGGTCTCTGAGGCGAGCCCTAGGAGGAGGAGGTGGTGGATGCGTGAAAGCAACGAAGAAGAAGCGAGATGAGGGGTGGCGGGGGACCCTCAGGGTTGCGATGGGTCCTATCCTCTGGCTTCTGGTGAGACTCCTGGAGGAGTGGATTAAGCGCAGGCCCTGGTGATCACACCGCCATCCCGGGGGGAGAGCCTTGGCTCTCCCCCCTCTTATGGTGCCAGAATCCAACCTAGTAGGGACACCTGCCGGCCCTAAGTGGTACGACTAGTGGCCTGTCCCGTTGACATCGAAAGCAGTACTTAAGCTATGATAGAGCATGCCGATCAAGCTAAGTTGTTCCGACAGGGAAGAACTGGAGCGGCGGTCCCGCTCCCAGAGCCTGCGTGCCGGTGATGTGCGAAAAGCTCGCCTGCTGCTTTTGTTGGCCGATGAACAGCCCTATGCCGAGATTCAGCGGCTCCTCGGATGCAGCTCTGCCTACATTAGCCGATGGAAGAAGCGGTTTGAAAGCGAAGGCCTCGCGGGTCTGCGCGGCCGACACAAGGGTAGTAAGGCGACGGTCTTGACGCCTGCCTTGGAAGCCAGGATTTTGGCCAGGACGAGGCAGAAGCCAACGGACGGCTCCACCCACTGGAGTACCCGTAAATTGGCCAAGGAGCTGGGGATCCGCCACCAGATCGTCGCGGCGGTGTGGTCCCGGGCGGGCTTGAAGCCGCATCGAATGGAGCGTTATATGGCCTCGGACGATCCGGAGTTCGAGACCAAGGCAGCCGAGGTGATCGGCCTGTACTTGGCTCCTCCTCAGCACGCAGCAGTGTTTTGCGTGGATGAGAAGACCGCAATCCAGGCCCTTGACCGCTTGGATCCTGTCCTGCCGTTTTCTCCAGGCCGTTTGGAGAGGCATGGATTTGAGTACCACCGGCACGGCACTTTGTCGCTCTATGCGGCCTTGGACACGAAGACCGGGACTGTTTTGGGCCGGACCGCAGATAGCCATACCAGCGAGGAGTTCGTTACATTCCTCAATGAGCTCCTCGCCAGTCAGCCCAAGGGTCAGGAAATTCATGTGATTCTCGACAACTTGTCAGCCCACAAGTCCAAGCGAGTTCAGGAGTTCTTGGCCGATCATCCCCAGGTGCACTTTCATTTCACGCCGACCTACTCGTCTTGGCTTAACCAAGTCGAGCTCTGGTTTTCCAAGATCGAGCGGGACGTGATTGCGCGTGGCATCTTCACCTCTGTAAAGGACCTCTCCAAGAAGCTCCTTCGCTACATACGCCAGTACAATCGCGATGCCAAGCCCTTCAGATGGAAGTACTCTAATCCCTCCCGACGTATCAAGGCGATTTCAATATGACGAGGACAGGCCACTAGTCCCTCCTAGTTTCGCCCAGGAGCTTCTCGACATGGCCGCTCGCCAATGCCGCCGCACGGGCCTGGGTCTCTGCTTCCCGGTGCCAGTAGACCTTCTCCATCATCCTGAGGGAAGTATGGCCGAGGAGTTCCATGCCATGCTCCGGCTCAACACCGGCCGACGGTAGCTGCGAGCGGAACGCGTGGCGCGCGGTCTTGGGGCTGATACCTGCGACCTCGGCCAATTTGCACATCAATCCCCATGCCTTCTGCATGGTGGCCAGGTGCGTACCTGCCTTATCTCCGGGGATCACCCATCGGCAGTTCTGCGGACGCGGGATGGAGCGGATGATCGCGACGTCTCCAGGCGAAAGCCAGATGACCCGCCCCTCCTTCTCTGACTCATGGCGATCGCCTTTGCTCCGAGGGCGTTCGATCCGTGGCGCAAGCCGCACATACTGTTCTGGGTCGGCGAGCGTCTCAAGGCTGAACTCGGGGTCGAGCAGGCAAGCCGGCTGCAGCCAGGCGAGCTCGGCCGTCAGGATCTCGTGGGGTCGGCACCCGGTGCGGAGGATCAGTCGGATCGCGGCGAGCGTGCGAGGTGGCAGGAGCTCCTTGGCCTCGATCTTCTGGAGGGCTTCGCCGAGGGCCTTGTACTGCTGGGGACTGATCGTCGCCTTCGAGGGGCGCTCCTTGAAACGATCGACCTTCCTCTCCGAGGCCGGGTTCGGCCCGGGTAGCCACTCCATCTTGTCGATGGCCCATTGGAAGGCGGCGGTGAGCTGCTGGAGCGCCCGGTTAGCCACGGTCGTGCCGCTGACCTGCCGGCCCGGCCGCCGCTTGATCTCGGCCTTCGCCTGCGCCTCGGCCTTCACCTTCGCCGCGATGTCACGCTTCAAGACCACTACCCTGGCCGGTGTCAGATCCGGTAGTCTCAGCTTGCCGAGGGCGGTGCGGTGCTCCTGCTCGGGCGCAACATGGGGCAGAAGGTGGAGTCGCCAGACCCGGTTGTACTCGTCGATGGTCTTTGGCGTCCAGTGGTCGGCGTTGGCCTCGTGGTATCGTTGCGCCAGCTCCTCGATTGTCATCCGGAGGCCCGTCATGGTGTTGATCTTGCCCTTAGCCGCCCGCATGTCCCTGAGCCGCACGGCGGCCTGCTCGCGGGCCTCCTCGGGCGTCAGCTCGTGGATGAGGCCTAGCCGCACCTGCGGGAAGCCTTCCTTCCGGATGACGTACTTGACCTCCGCCCGGCCGACTTCCAGGCCGAAACCGCGGAGCGAGTCGACACCGCCACCCTCCATGATGAAGTACCTGTTCTTGGGTGCGAGCCGGACCCGGTCCAGGACGGACCGGGTGATCTTCGGGACGTGCCGCCGCTTGCCCTTCTTCACCATTGTGGCTTCCCCCCTCGTACGTTTCTCGTACAATTCTCGTACGATACCACGTCCGGTTACCGCCGGTAAAGCCCGGAAAGATGCGGGGATAAAAGAGGCGTAAATGTCCTGTAAGTACCTTGTTTTTCGTGATTTGCCGGGATGTACCGAGTAGTATGTGGAAGACCGGCGCCTGACTGTGGATCAGGAGGTCTCCGGTTCAACTCCGGACGCCGGTACCAATATCCCCAAATTTTCAAAGACTTAACAAGACTCCCCGCGAGTCTTCCGTATCAGCCTGGGACGTTCCTGGGACATTGCCCTGTCCCTGCCTTCGGATTTTCGTCCTCCGCCAAGAGGCGCAGCCAGTCGGAGATGCTTCTTCGAGAGGTGGCTGGGTTGGAGAGGGGCACCGGTGTCGGCTGGTGGCCGCTTCGCTCCTAAGACGAGGAGCTGCCTTGCTCCGCGCCAGGGCTCAGGAGTCGTTCGAACCGCTCGGTGGTCTGAGGCGAGACATGCCCGAGGGAGCTTCTGGAGAATGCTCAGGTCACCTCCGCTCTCCTGGAGAATCTGCCTCGCGTGCGCTCTGCGAAGCGAGTGAGGGAGATCGTCTGGTCAGCCAGGCCAGCGATATCGAGGAGCTTCCGTCTGAACGCTCGTCCGGTCTAGCGCCGCGGCAGCGCGCCGACTATACTGCATCCTCTATTTTATGGATCGCCTCGACAACCCTTCGCTCCGGGATGGCTCATTCCGGATTTCCGGAGCCTTCTCCGCACTCCGTTTTTGCTCATGAAACGAGACGAAGTCACCTTGCGCATGGCCGGCCTCTCGGCCGCGAAACGCGACCTTTTGGAGCGCCGGCGGCGGGGCGAAGCCCCCGCGGCCCCGGCAGCCATCGGACGCCGTGCCGAGGCCGGGCCCGCGGCACTTTCGTTCGCCCAGCGGCGCCTGTGGTTCCTCGATCAGCTCGAGCCGGAGAGCCCGCTCTACAACTTCCCTCTGGTGCTGCGCGTCGAAGGGTCGCTCGATGGTGCGGTGCTGGCTCTCTGCCTCGGCGAGATCGCGCGCCGTCACGAGGCATTGCGTACGGTCTTTACCACGCTGGATGGCTCGCCGGTGCAGGTGATCCAACCGGCGACACCGTTCGCGCTGCCTGTGATGGACCTGTCGGGGCTGCCGGAGAAAGCAAGAGAAACACTGCTCCTGGTCCTGGCCGGTGCAGAGGCTTCCCGTCCGTTCGATCTCGCCCGCGGCCCGTTGCTGCGCGGCTTACTGCTGCGTCTTGCGGAGAGGGAACACCTCATCGCAGTGACGCTGCATCACATCGTCAGCGACGGCTGGTCCCTGGGAATCCTGATCCGCGAGGTGGAGGCTCTTTACGACGCATTTGCAGAAGGCAGGCCATCGCCTCTGCCCGATCTCCAAGTGCAATACGCGGATTTCGCGGTGTGGCAATCCTCCTGGCTGCGAGGCGAAGTCCTGGAGGGCGAGATCGCCTTCTGGCGGCGGCAGCTCGCCGGGCTGCCGCCGCTCCTGGAACTGCCCACCGACCGGCCGCGCCCCGCTGTGCAGAGTTTTCGCGGTGCCTCGCGGCCCGTGCGGCTGTCGGCTGAGCTCACCCGCCAGATGGAGGCTCTCGCAGGCCGCGAGGGAGCGACGCTCTTCATGGTGTTGCTGGCTGGATTCAAGTCTCTTCTGGCACGCTACAGCGGTCAGCAGGATCTTGCCGTGGGCTCGCCCGTCGCCGGACGCAACCGTCCGGAGATCGCGGGCTTGATCGGCTTCTTCGTCAACCTGCTGGTGCTGCGGGGGGACCTTTCGGGCGAGCCCTCGTTTCGTGAGCTGCTCGGCCGGGTCCGCGAGATGGCATTGGCCGCCTATTCGCACCAGGATCTGCCGTTCGAAAAACTGGTTCAAGAGCTGGCGCCGGAGAGGAGCTTTGCCCACGCATCCCTGGTCCAGGTGGTTCTCGCTCTGCAGAACGCTCCCGTCGAAAGCCTGGAGATCCGGGACCTGCGCCTGCAACGGGTGAGCGGGGTCGGGACAACGGCGAAGTTCGATCTCGTTCTCATTCTGCAGGAGCACGGCGGCGGGCTGTCCGGTACGGTTGAGTACGCCGTCGATCTGTTCGATGCTACGACGATCGACCGCCTGATCCTCCATTACGAGAGGCTGCTCACCGCGGCCGTGGCGGCGCCGGAGCGGATCGCCGCGGGGCTGCCGCTTCTTTCTTGCGCCGAGCGCCACCAGGCGCTCACCGAGTGGAACGATACGAGGGTGCCGCTGTCGAGAGGGGTTCTCCTCGGCGACCTCTTCGCGGCCCGGGCGGCACGCACGCCGGAGGCTCCGGCTGCCGCGTTCGAGGGGGAGACTCTCACCTACGCCGAGCTCGACGCCCGCGCGGACCGGCTGGCGCGCCATCTGCGAGGGCTGGGCTGCGGCCCGGAAAGCCGCGTCGGTGTGGCTCTGGAACGGACCCTCGAGCTGCTCGTGGCGCTCCTCGGTGTGCTCAAAGCCGGGGCCGTCTACGTGCCTCTCGATCCGCAGTACCCGCGGGAGCGCCTGGCCTTTCTGCTGGAAAGCTCCGGCCTGGCCGTTCTCCTCAGCCAGGAGAGCCTGCGGGATCGCCTGCCTGTTCCGGCCGGCCTGCCGGTCGTGCTTCCCGCGGCGCTGCCGGAGACGGACGGCGCAACCGCTGGGGGGAGTCTCGACAGCCCCGGCGATCGCTGCCTGGCCTACGTCCTCTATACCTCGGGCTCGACCGGCCGGCCCAAGGGCGCCATGGTGACGCACGCCGGCATGATCAATCATCTCTGGGCCAAGGTTGCGGACCTCGGTCTCGACCGGCACAGCCGCCTCGCGCAGACCGCCTCCCAGAGCTTCGACATCTCGATCTGGCAGCTCCTGGCCCCGCTTCTCGTGGGAGGGAGCGTGCACATCGCCGGGCAGGAGACCGTCCAGGACCCGGAGCGGTTGCTGCGCTTCGTCGCCCGGGAGCGCATCACCGTGCTCGAAGTCGTCCCCTCCCTGCTCGGCGGCATCCTCGACGCCTTGACGGCATCCGGCGGCACGATCGATCTCTCCTCCCTGCAATGGATGATCGTGACCGGCGAGGCCTGCGCGCCGGATCTGGCCGACCGCTGGCTCGCGCTCGCGCCGCACACCCGCCTGCTCAACGCCTACGGCCCGACGGAGTGCTCGGACGATGTGACGCACTATGAAAGGGTCGGGCCCGAGGCCACGCCATCGGCCGCCTTGCCGATCGGGCGGCCGGTCGTCAATACGCAGATCTACGTGCTCGACCCCGCCGGACAGCCAACGGCGCAAGGCGTCCCCGGCGAGATCTTCGTGGGGGGAAGCGGAGTGGGCCGTGGCTATCTGGGGGATGGCGCACGGACGGCTCAGGCCTTCCTGCCCGACCCGTTCGCCTCCCAGCCCGGGCAGCGCGTGTACCGCACGGGCGACCTGGCTCGCTGGCGGACGGAGGGACAGATCGAGTTCCTGGGCCGCGTCGATCACCAGGTCAAGATCCGCGGTCACCGCATCGAGCTCGGCGAGATCGAGACGGTCCTCGCGAGCCAGCCGGAGGTGCAGGCGGCCGTCGTGACCGCGCGGGAGGACGCGCCCGGGCAGGTGCGCCTGGTCGCCTACGCGGTCCCACGCCGGGACGAGAGGCCCGAGCGGGACCGGGTGGGCGAGTGGGAGGCGATCTACGACGAGGTCTATGGCACCGGCGAGCGTTCGAAGCACGACGCCGCGGTCAACCTGCGGGTCTGGATCAACAGCTACACAGGCGAACCGCTTCCTGACAACGAAATCGTCGAGTGCTTCGAGGATACAGTCGCGCGCATCCTCGCCCTGCGCCCTTCGCACGTGCTGGAGATGGGCTGCGGTACGGGCCTTCTTCTGCTGCGGATCGCGCCGCATTGCGCGGCGTACACAGGCGCCGACCTCTCGGACGCGGCGCTGCGCTCGCTCCGCGACAGAATCGAGGAAAGGAGCGACCTTCCGCCAGTCGATCTGCTCCACCGCGCCGCCGATGACTTCACGGCCATCCCGCCGGGCTCTTTCGACGTCGTCGTGGTGAACGAGGTGGCGCAGTATTTCCCGAACGTCGAATACCTGGTCCGGGTGGTCGAAAATGCGGTCACCGCGACGGCGCCGGGGGGCGCGGTTTTCCTCGGCGGCCTGCGGAGCTTCCCGCTGCTCGAGGTCTTCCACACCTCAATCGAGCTGGCCCGCTCTCCGGAGGACCGGCTGCTCGGGGAGATTCGGGAGGTGGCGTGGCGGCGCCTGGCCCACGACAAGGAGCTGGCGATCGATCCCGCGCTGTTCGAGACGCTGGCCCAGAGCCTCCCCGGGGTCGCGGGCCTGTCGATCCAGCTCAAGGGTGGGCGGGCCCACAACGAGCTCACCCGCTTCCGCTACGACGTGATTCTGCGCGTCGCAGATGCGGCCCAGCCAACCCTGCCGGGCGAGGCCCGGCACGTCGCCTGGGAGGAGGGCTGGACTCTGGGCGAGCTGCGCCAGGCGCTGGCGGAGGGCCCGGAGGTGCTCGCGGTTCGCGGCCTGCCGAACGCGCGCCTGCTCGCCGAGCTCGCCGCGTTCCACCGGATTCGCGACGGTGGCGGTTCCGGCACGGCCGGGGAGCTGCGCGACGAGATCGAAGAGATGGCGGACGGCGTCGAGCCTGCCGATCTATGGGACCTCGCCGCGGAGTCGGGCAGAGAGGCCGAGGTCCGGTGGTCCGATCGGCCGGAGCGGCTCGACGTCCTCTTTCACCGCCCCGAGGCGAGGCCGCCCTGGCCGTTCCGTGTCGATCGTGCAAACGGCCCATGGAGCCGTTACACCAACCATCCGGACCTCGGCGCGCCCGAGGGTTTGTTGACGCGGCTGCGCGCCTTCGCCTCCGAACGGTTGCCCAGCTGGATGGTCCCCTCCGCCTGGGTTCTGCTGGATGAGCTCCCTGTCACTCCCAACGGCAAGGTGGACCGCAAGGCCCTACCGCCCCCGGAGCAGCAGAGCCCCCGCGAGAGCTATCAGGCGCCGCGTACGCCGGCCGAAGAGGTCCTTGCCAGCATCTGGGCCGAGCTCCTCGGTCTCGAACGGGTCGGGACGGCCGACCACTTCTTCGACCTCGGCGGGCATTCGCTGCTGGCGACGCGGGTGATGTCGCGCCTGCGCGGCGCCTTCGGCGTCGAGATGTCGCTGCGCGACCTCTTCGAAGCCCCGGTTCTGGCCGACCTCGCCGCCCGGGTCGAATCCGTCCGTCTCCAGGAAGACCGGCGCTCCGGCGCGGTCGCGCCGATTCCGCCCCTGGTCCCGGTCCCCCGGGAAGGGCCTCTCCCTCTCTCGTTCGCGCAGCAGCGGCTCTGGTTCATCGACCAGCTCGAACCGGACAGCCCGCTGTACAACATCCCGGCGGCTCTGCGCGTCGAAGGGCCGCTTCACGCCGGAGCGCTGGCCTCTTGTCTGGGGGAGATCGTGCGCCGGCACGAGGCATTGCGCACGGTCTTCGCCGTGCAGAAAGGCGCGCCGGTGCAGGTGATCCGGCCCCCGGCCGCGTTCAGCCTCCCCGTGGTCGACCTGGCGGGCTTGGCGGAAAACACCGCCGAGGCCCTCGCCCTCCGCCTGGCTGGGGAAGAGGCCGGCCGCCCGTTCGACCTTGCCGGCGATCCTCTGCTGCGCACCGTGCTGCTGCGGTTGGCCGGAGGGGACCACATCCTTGCGCTGACCCTGCATCACATTGCCGGCGATGGCTGGTCGATGGGCATCCTGATCCGTGAGGTCGAGGCCCTCTATGCGGCCGCGACCGAAGGCCGGCTTTCGCCATTGCCGGAGCTGCCGGTGCAGTACGCGGATTTCGCGGTCTGGCAGCGGCGCCGGCTCACCGGCGAGGTCCTGGAGAGCGAGATCCGCTGGTGGCGGGAGCAGCTCGCCGGCTTGCCGCGCGTCCTCGCCCTGCCGACCGACCGGCCGCGGCCGGCCGTGCGCAGCCTCCAAGGACGCTCGCGGGCCCTGGCCCTCCCCCCGGAGCTGGCGGCTCCTCTGGCGGCCCTGGGCCGCAGCCAGGGAGCGACCCTCTTCATGACCCTCTTCGCGGGACTCGCCGCGGTTCTCGGCCGCTTCTCGGGCCAGGAGGGCTTCGCGGTGGGCACCGCCGTCGCCGGCCGCGATCATCGGGAGGTCGAAGGGCTCATCGGGTGTTTCGTGAACACCCTCGTGCTGCGCGCCGACCTGGCGGGCGATCCCGGCTTCGACCGGTTGCTCGAGCGCGTCCGCGGCACGGTGCTCGGCGCCTTCACCCACCAGCAGGTGCCGTTCGACCGCCTGGTCGAGGAGCTCGCGCCGGCCCGCACTGCGAGCCATGCGCCGCTGTTCCAGGTGGGGCTCGCCCTGCAGAACGCGCCGGCGGAGCCGCTGCGGCTCTCCGGCCTGACGCTCACCCCGGTGCCGGTGGACAGCGGGACCTCCAAATACGACCTGCTGCTCTCCCTGGACGAGAGGCTCGCGGGCTGGTGGGAGGTGAGCACGGCGCTCTTCGATGCCACGACGGTCGACCGCCTGTCGGGGCACCTCGCGGCCGTGCTCTCCGGCGCCGTGGCCGACCCGCGGCGCCGGCTGTCCGATCTCCCCGTGCTCACCGCGGCCGAGCAGCATCAGCTCGCCTCGGAGTGGAACGACACGGAGGCGGATCTCATGGAGGCGGATCTCCCGCGGGAGCCGCGCGGGCCGTTCGTCCACCAGATGATCGCGGAGCAGACGCGCCGGAATCCGGAGGCTCCGGCGGTCGTCGACGGTGGCCGGCGGCTGAGCTTCGGCGAGCTCGACGCCCGGGCCGCGGCCCTGGCCGCCCGGCTGCGCGCCGCGGGCGTGGGACCCGAGGTTGCGGTGGCGCTCTGCGCCGAGCGCTCGATCGAGATGGTGGTCGGCCTGCTCGCCGTGCTGAAGGCCGGGGGCGCCTGGGTGCCGCTCGACCCGTCGTACCCGCCGGAGCGCCTGGCCTTCCAGATCGCGGACAGCGGCGCGGCGGTCGTGCTGGCGCAGCTTCGGCTGGCTCCGGTGCTCCCTCTGGAAAGTCCTCCGATCCTGCTGCTGGACGGCCCGGCTCCACCGGCCGCCCCGGTCCCGCAGATCCATCTGGAAGAGAAGAACGCCGCCTACGTCATCTATACCTCCGGATCGACCGGCCGGCCGAAGGGGGTCGTGGTGACGCACGGCTCGCTGGCCCACATGGTGCGCTGGCACCATGCCTGGAGCGGGATCGCCCCCGGCCATCGCGCGACGCAGGTGGCCGGGCCGGCCTTCGACGCCACGGTCTTCGAGATCTGGCCCTGCCTGACCGCGGGGGCGTGCCTCCACATCGTCGACGACGAAACCCGCCTGTCCCCGCCGCGGCTGATCCGCCGCCTGGCGGACGAGAGGATCACCATGGCCTGGCTGCCCACCTCCCTCGCCGAGGCGCTCCTCCGCGAGCCATGGCCCGCGGACATGGCGCTCCAGGCCCTGCACACCGCCGGCGATCGTCTCCGCCGCCGGCCGGCTCCTTCCCTCCCCTGTCCCCTGTTCAACCTGTACGGGCCCACCGAGGCCACCGTGCTCGCCAGCGGCCAGCGCGTGGACCCGGGCGCAGACGCCGCGGGGCCGCCGCCGATCGGCCGCCCCATCTCGGACGCGCGCATCCATCTGCTGGGCCCCCGCCTCCAGCCGGTGCCCGTGGGAGCGCCGGGCGAGATCGCGATCGGAGGACCGGGCCTCGCCCGCGGCTATCTCGGCCGGCCAGACCTGACGGCGGAGCGCTTCGTCCCCGACCCGTTCGCCGGGCTCCGCGGAGAGCCGGGCAGCCGGCTCTACCGCACCGGCGACCTCGCCCGCTGGTCGGCGGACGGCGTGCTCGATTTCCTCGGGCGCACCGACGACCAGGTGAAGATCCGCGGCGTCCGGATCGAGCCGGGCGAGGCCGAGGCGGCGCTGGCCGTGCACCCGGCCGTGCGCGACTGCGTCGTGCTGGCCCGGGAAAGCTCATCGGGCGACCTGCGGCTCGTGGCGTGGGTGGTGCTGGAGGACGAGGGCTCCGACGACCGCAAGGACGGCAGGGACGCGGAGCTGCGGGCGTTTCTGGGCCTGCGGCTGCCCGACGCCATGGTGCCTGCGGAGATCGTCGCGCTCGACGCCCTGCCGTTGACGCCCAACGGCAAGGTCGACCGCGCAGCCCTGCCCATCCCTTCCGCAGAAGGGCACGGCCGCCGGACCGTGGCGCCGCGGACGCCGGCCGAGGAGTCCCTGTGCCGGATCTGGGCGGAGGTCCTGGGCCACGGGGAGGTCGGGATCCACGACAACTTCTTCGCTCTGGGCGGCGACTCGATCCTCGGCATCCAGGCCGTCGCCCAGGCCCGGGAGGCGGGGCTCACGCTGACCGGCCGCGACCTGTTCCAGCACCCGACCATCGCAGAGCTCGCCGCTGTCGCCGGTTCGAGCCTCGGCACCGCGGCGGAGGAAGCCCTCGGGACTCCGGACGGGCTCGGGCCCGAGGACTTCCCGGGGGCCGAGCTCAGCGAGGATGACTTCGACTCCCTGATGGCCCAGATCGGCAGGACGAGACACGAGGATCTGAAGCCATGGTGACCTTTCGCCCCTGACCCGGCTTGCTATTGCGCTCGGCCTGCACCTTAGTTGGAGGAAGAGGGAGAGGGGCCCCCATGTTGACCGTCGGAAAATCCTCTGCGGAGATGGACCTGACCGCCCTGTCGAAGGTCAGGAGCGCGCCGTTTTTCTGGCGGTTCCTGCTCTATCTGGGACTGGTCGGCGGCCTCGCGAGCCTCGCCGCCGGATCGCCGTCGCGGATCGTCGCGGGGGTCGCGATGGTCCTGCTGGGCCTGACCTATACGCACGGGGTGGAGCTGCAGCACCAGACCCTGCACAACACGGCGTTTCCGAGCCGGCGCTGGAACCGCCTGGCGGGGTTCTCCCTCGGCCTGCCGATGCTGGTGTCCTTCTCCAACTACCAGCACAGCCATCTGCGCCATCACCGGCTCGTCGGGACGGCGGAGGACCGGGAGTTCTTCAGCTACGAATACGGCCGGTTGACCACGCTGAAGCCGCTGGTCGCCCACCTCCTGATGATCCACCACTACCGCGAGGTGATCCGCTCCATGGGGGAGGCGCTGCTCGGCCGTCTGAAGCCGGACATGAAGCGGGAGACCGCCCGCAGGATCCGGGCCGAATATCGCGCGATGGCGCTGCTCGTCGCGGCCGCCGTGGCGCTGTCGATCGCGTTCGAGACGCTCGTCCTGGTCGAGATCTGGCTGATCCCCCTGCTGTTCGCGATTCCGGCGCACGCGCTCGTCGAGCTGCCCGAGCACTGGGGCCGCGATCACGCCTCGCCGGACCTCCGGGCCAACACGCGGACGATCGCCGCCGGCCGCCTCGGCGCCTGGTTCACCAACGGCAACAATTACCACATCGAGCATCATTGGCTGCCGAGCGTGCCGAACGACCGCTTCCCCGAGCTGCACCGGACGATCGCGGCCGAGGTCGAGGCCGAAACCTATCCGGCGTTCTACCGGAGGTTCTTCCTGGAGCTCTGCCGCAACACGTTCAAGAGCCGTCAGGATGAGGCGACGGTCTGACCGCATCGCCCCCGATGCCCATGACATCCGATGCGATCGCCGCCCGCCTGGCGGGCCTGTCCCCGGCTAAGCGCGCCCTGCTCGAGCGGCGGCGGCGGGGCGAAGCCGCGGCGGCCCCGGCCGTCACCATCGGCCGCCGCGCCGGCGCCGGACCCGCGCCCCTGTCGTTCGCGCAGCAGCGCCTGTGGCTCCTCGATCAACTCGAGCCGGGAGATCCGGCCTACACGCTGCGGCTCCTGCTGCGCCTCGCGGGCCCGCTCGACCGCCGGGCCCTCGCCGGGAGCTTCCGGGAGGCGGTGCGCCGCCACGAGGTTCTGCGCACCGCGTTCCGGGCGGAGGGCGGCGAGCCCGTCCAGGTGGTCCTGCCTCCCCCGGCGGAGACCGGCCTGCCGTGTCTCGACCTCACCGCCCTGCCGGAGCCGGTGCGGGAGCGGGAGTCGCTCGCGCGGAGCCGCGAGCTCGCGCGGACCGGCTTCGACCTGGCGCGCCCTCCTCTGCTGCGGGTCGTCCTGATCGCGATCGGCGCCCGCGACCACCACCTCGCGGTGACCCTGCACCACATCGCCGCGGACGGCTGGTCGGAGAGCGTGCTGGTGCGCGAGGTCGCGGCTCTCTACGAGGCGTGCGCCGCGGGCCGGCCGTCGCCTCTGCCGGAGCTGCCGATCCAGTACGCGGACTATGCCGTCTGGCAGCGGAGCACGGAGGTGGACCTCGACGCGCAGCTCGACTGGTGGCGGCAGGAGCTCGCCGGTGCGCCGCAGGATCTCGCGCTGCCGGTCGACCGGGCCCGGACCCCGGCGCAGAGCCGCGCGGGCGGGCTGGCGGCGGAGAGGATGCCCGCGGATCTCGCGGCCGGCGTCCGCGAGCTGGCCCGCCGGGAAGGGGCTACGCCGTTCATGGTGTTCCTCGCCGCCTTCCAGACCGTGCTCCACCGCTGGAGCGGTCAGGAGGACCTCCTGGTGGGGACTCCGGTGGCGAACCGCGCGCTGCCCGAGACCGAGGGGCTCATCGGGCTGTTCGTGAGCACGATCGTCCTGCGCGGGCGGATGGCGCCGGTGCAGACGTTCCGGGACCTGCTCGGGCGCACCCGGGAGACGGTCCTCGGCGCCTTCGCGCATCAGGACCTGCCGTTCGAGCGGCTCGTCGAGGAGCTGGCGCCGGAGCGCAACCTCGCGGTCTCGCCGCTGTTCCAGGTCCTCCTGACCCTGCAGCCGCCCCCGGCCGCTCCCCGGTCGCTCCCCGGGCTCACCCTGGAGCCGGTCCGGCTGCACCACGACCAGACGCTGTTCGATCTGAGCTTCGATCTGGCCGAGGCGGACGGTGCGGTCGAGTGCACGCTGGAGCACAGCCGCGCGCTGTTCGACGGGACGACGGCGGCGCGCCTGCTGGCCTCGTTCCTCCACCTGCTCGCCGGCGCGGTGGCGTCGCCGGAGCGGCGGATCGCGGAGCTTCCTCTCCTCAGCGCGGCGGAGCGGCACCAGATGCTCCGCGAGTGGAACGAGCCCGGCGACCGCCAGCCGCGGATCGTCTCGATCCTCGACCTCTTCGAGAGCCAGGTGGACCGGGCGCCGGACGCCTGGGCGCTCCGCGACGGCGCGCGGCGCTTCACCTACGGCGAGCTCGACCGCCAGGCGAACCGGGTGGCGCACCGCCTGCGCCGGCTCGGCATCGGCCCCGAGGACCGGGTCGCGGTGCGGATGGAGCGCTCGGCCGAGCTGCTCGCCGCGTTCCTCGGCATCCTCAAGGCCGGCGGGGTCTACGTGCCGCTCGATCCGGCCTATCCGCCGGAGCGTCTGGCGGTGATGCTGGAGGACTCGGAGGCGCTCCTCCTCGACGACCTGGATCATCTGGAGGACGAGCGCTCCGACCGGCCGGAGCGGGCGATCCCGAGCCCGGACCAGCTCGCCTACGTCATCTACACGTCGGGGTCCACCGGCCGTCCCAAGGGGGTGATGATCTCGCACCGGGCGCTCTCCGCCTTCGCCGAGGCGACGTTGCCCGTGTACGGCACCGGCCCGGGCGACCGGGTGCTCCAGTTCTGCTCGATCAGCTTCGACACCAGCCTGGAAGAGATCGTCCCCTGTTTGTGCGGCGGCGCGGAGCTGGTGGTGCGGACCGACGCGATGATCGAGGTGGAGACCTTCCTGGCGAAGTGCGCGGAGTGGGGGATCACGGTCGTCGCGATCCCCACGGCGTACTGGCACGAGATCGCGGCGCGTCTCGCGGGCGGGCTCTCCCTCCCCTCCTGCCTGCGCCTGGCGGTCATCGGCGGCGAGCGGGTCGTGCTGGAGCATGCGGCGACCTGGCGGCGGCGGACGGACGAGCGCCACCGGGTGATCAACACCTACGGCCTCACCGAGTCGACGATCACCTCGACCATGCGCGACCTGCGGACCCCCTCGGCGGCCGAGGCGCGGAGAGGAGTCTCCATCGGCTCCGTCATCCGGGGCACGGAGATCCTCCTCCTCGACCGCGCGCTGGAGCTGGCGCCGGTCGGCGTGGCGGCGGAGATCCATGTCGGCGGCGCTCTGCTGGCGCGCGGGTACCTGGGCCAGCCGGCGCTCACCGCGGAGCGCTTCGTGCCGCATCCGTACGCGGCGGAGCCCGGGACGCGCCTGTACCGGCCGGGCGACTTGGGGCGGGCGATCCCGGGCGGCGAGATGGAGGTGCTCGGCCGCGGCGACACCCAGGTCAAGGTGCGCGGCTTCCGCATCGAGATCGGCGAGATCGAGACCCGCCTCCTGGAGCACGCCGCGGTGAGGTCGGCGGTGGTGATCGTCCGCGAGGACCGGCCGGGGGACCAGCAGATCGTGGGCTACGTGGTGCCGCGCGGGGAGGAGGAGCCGGGCCTGGCGGGTCTGCTCGCCGCATTGCGCCGGGCCCTCCCTGCCCATATGGTGCCGGGAGCCCTGGTGACGCTCGATGCGCTACCGATGACCCCGAACGGCAAGGTCGACCGCGACGCGCTGCCGGCGCCGGGCGCCGGGAACAGCACGCGGGGAGGAGCGTCCTGGGCGCCCCCCTCCGGCCTCGTCGAGGAGCTCATCGCCGGGATCTGGGCCGAGGTGCTCGGCGTCGAGCGCGTGGGGACTCGCGACGACTTCTTCTCCCTCGGCGGCCACTCGCTCCTGGCGGCCCAGGTGGTGTCGCGGGTGCGCTCGGTGCTCGCCGTCGAGCTGCCGCTGCGCCGCCTGTTCGAGGCACCGACCGTGGCGGAGCTGGCGGAGGATGTGCGGGCGCTCCAGCGCGGCGCGCCGGGTCCCCCCGAGCCGATCGAGCCGGCGCCGCGCGACGAAGCCGGCCTGCCGCTGTCCTTCGCCCAGCAGCGCCTCTGGCTGGTCGATCAGATCGAGCCCGGCGGCGCGGCGTACAACCTCCCCGCGGCGGTGCGCCTGGAGGGCGACCTCTCCCCCGCCCGGCTGGAGCGGATCTTCACCGCGATCGCCGAACGGCACGAGGCGCTGCGCACCACCTTCGACGTGCGCGGCGGCCTGCCGGTGCAGGTCATCGCCCCGGAGCCGCGCGTCGCCCTGCCGGTCGTCGATCTCGCGGGCCTGCCGCAGCCCGAGCGGGAGCCGCGGGCGCTGGGGCTCGCGGCCGAGGAGGCGCGGCGGCCGTTCGACCTGCGCCGCGGTCCTCTCCTCCGCCTGACGCTCGTGCGGCTGGCCGGGCGGGAGCACCTGCTGCTGATCACGCTCCACCACATCATCTCCGACGGCTGGTCGGTGGGCGTGCTGCTGCGCGAGGTGGCCGCCCTCGACCGCTCCTCGTCCCTCCCTCCCTTGCCCGTCCAGTACGCGGACTTTTCGGTCTGGCAGCGGCGCCGGCTCACCGGCGAGCTCCTGGAGGGCGAGGTCCGCTGGTGGCGGGAGCAGCTCGCCGGCCTGCCGCGCGTCCTCGCCCTGCCGACCGACCGACCGCGGCCGGCGGTGCGCAGCCTGCAAGGCCGCACGCGGGCCCTGGCCCTCCCCCCGGAGCTGGCCGCTCCCGTGGCGGCCTTGGGACGCAGCCAGGGAGGAACCCTCTTCATGACCCTCTTCGCGGGATTCGCCGCGGTCCTCGGCCATCTCTCGGGCCAGGAGGACTTCGCAGTGGGCACCGCGGTCGCCGGCCGCGATCAGCGGGAGGTGGAAGGGCTCATCGGGTGCTTCGTGAACACCCTCGTGCTGCGGGCCGATCTGACGGGCGATCCCGGCTTCGACCGGCTGCTGGAGCGCATCCGCGGCACGGTGCTCGGCGCCTTCACCCATCAACAGGTGCCGTTCGACCGTCTGGTCGAGGAGCTCGCGCCGGCCCGCGACGCCAGCCACGCGCCGCTGTTCCAGGTGGGGCTCGCCCTGCAAAACACGCCGTCGGAGCCTCCGCGCCTTCCCGGCCTGACGCTCGCTCCGGTGCCGGTGGACAGCGGGACCTCGAAATACGACCTGCTGCTCTCCCTGGACGAGGGGCTCGCGGGCTGGTGGGAGGTGAGCACGGCGCTCTTCGACGCCACGACGGTCGACCGCCTGTCGGGGCATCTCGCGGCCGTGCTCTCCGGCGCCGTGGCCGATCCGCGGCGCCGGCTGTCCGAGCTCCCCGTGCTCACCGCGGCCGAGCGGCACCAGCTCGCCGTGGAGTGGAACGACACGGAGGCGGGTTTCCCACGGGAGCCGCGCGGGCCGTTCGTCCATCAGAGGGTCGCGGAGCAGGCGCGCCGGGCTCCGGAGGCTCCGGCGGTCGTCGACGGCGGCCGGCGGCTGAGCTACGGCGAGCTCGATGCCCGGGCCTCGGCCCTGGCCGCCCGGCTGCGCGCCGCGGGCGTGGGGCCGGAGGTGGCGGTGGCGCTCTGCGCCGAGCGCTCGCTGGAGATGGTGGTCGGCATGCTCGCCGTCCTGCAGGCCGGAGGCGCCTGGGTGCCGCTCGATCCGTCGCACCCGCGGGAGCGCCTGGAGCTCATGATCTCCGACAGCGGCGCGGCGGTCGTGCTGGCCCAGGGGAGCCTGGCCGCGATGCTGCCTCTGGATGGTCCTCCGCTCCTCCTGCTGGACGACCCGGCGGCCCCGGCGGCCCCTGCCCCGCAGATCCCTCTCGCAGCAGGGAATGCCGCCTATCTCATCTATACCTCCGGGTCGACCGGCCGGCCGAAGGGGGTGGTGGTGACGCACGGCTCGCTGGCCCACATGGTGCGCTGGCACCATGCCTGGAGCGGAATCGCTCCGGGCCATCGCGCGACGCAGGTGGCCGGGCCGGCGTTCGACGCCGCGGTGTTCGAGATCTGGCCTTGTCTGACCGCGGGGGCGTGCCTCCACATCGTCGACGACGAGACCCGCGTCGCGCCGCCGCGGCTGATCCGTTGGCTGGCCGACGAGGGGATCACCCTGGCCTGGCTGCCGACGCCCCTCGCCGAGGCGGTCCTCGCCGGGCCGTGGCCCACGGAGATGGCGCTCCAGGCGCTGCACACCGCCGGCGACCGCCTCCGCCGCCGTCCGGCTCCGTCCTTCCCCGGCTCCCTGTTCAACCTGTACGGGCCGACGGAGGCCACGGTGCTCGCGACCGGCCAGAGGGTCCTGGCTCAGGGCGGACCGCCGCCGATCGGCCGCCCGATCGCGGACGCGCAGGTCCATCTGCTGAGCCCCCGGCTCCAGCCGGTGCCGGTGGGAGCGCCGGGCGAGATCGCGATCGGCGGAGCGGGACTCGCCCGCGGCTATCTGGCACGGCCGGACCTGACCGCCGAGCGCTTCATCCCCGATCCGTTCGCCGCGCTCCGCGGCGAGCCGGGCGCCCGGCTCTACCGCACCGGCGACCTCGCCCGCTGGTCGGCGGACGGCGCGCTCGACTTCCTCGGGCGCACCGACCACCAGGTGAAGGTCCGCGGCGCCCGGATCGAGCCCGGCGAGGTCGAGGCGGCGCTGGCCGCGCACCCGGCCGTGCAGGCCTGCGTGGTGCTGGCCCCGGAGATGGCCTCGGGCGACCGGCGTCTCGTGGCCTGGGTGACTCTCGATCGGACAGACCGGTCCGATCCGTCCGGGCTCCTCTCCTGGCTCCGCGGGAAGCTGCCCGATTTCATGGTGCCCGCGGAGCTCGTCGTGCTCGACGCCCTGCCTCTCACGGCCAACGGCAAGATCGACCGCACGGCCCTGCCCGTCCCTTCCGCGGAGGGTTCCGGCCGCGAGCTGGCCGCGCCGCGGACGCTGGCCGAGGAGACTCTGTGCCGGATCTGGGCGGAGGTCCTGGGCCGCGGCGAGGTCGGCATCCACGACAACTTCTTCGCACTCGGCGGCGACTCGATCCTGGGCCTCCAGGCCATGACCCGGGCCCGGGAGGAGGGTCTCGCGCTGACCGGCCGCGACCTGTTCCTGCACCCGACCGTGGCCGACCTCGCCGCGGCAGCTTCCGCGGCGGACGGGATCCCTGCCGAGCTTCAGCCGGAGGAGCCGGAGGCCGGCGCTTCCGAGGGTTTCCCGGAGGCCGAGCTCAGCGAGGACGACTTCGATTCCCTGATGACCCAGATCGGCAGGACGAGACACGAGGACATGAATCCATGGTGACCTTTTCGCACCTGAGTCGCCGCTCCTTCCTGCGGCATGCCGCCCTGGCGCTGCCCGCGCTCGCCGCCTTCCCGCAGCTCGCGTCGGCCGCGCCGTCTCCTCTCCCGCCGGGAGAGATCCCGCCGCCGCCGGAGCGCGCGGTCCGGCCGCGCAAGGTGATCGTGGTCGGCGCGGGCCTCGCCGGGCTCGCGGCCGCCTACGAGCTGGTCGCCTGGGGGCACGACGTCACCGTGCTGGAGGCCCGCACCCGCCCCGGCGGGCGCGTCTGGACGCTGCGCAGCCCGTTCTCGGACGGGCTCTATGCCGAGGCGGGCGCCATGGACTTCTCGGAGAGCGCCCGGTTCATGCAGCACTACGTGCAGCTCTTCGGGCTCAGCACCGCCTCGCCGCAGCGGGAGGACGTGCGGTTCGCCTTCCACCTGCGCGGCCGGCGCATCCTGTTCGGCCGGGGGATCGAGAGCGAGTGGCCCTTCGCCGTCACGCCCGAGGAAAAGAAGCTCGGCCCCTTCGGCATCGACGCGAAGTACCTGGTGCCGCCGACGCGCGAGCTCGGAGACGTCAGCGATCCGGGCTGGGACATCGGGCGCTTCGAGCGCTACGACCGGATGACGCTGGCGGAGCTGCTGACCAGCCAGGGGGTCTCGGACGAGGCCGTGTCTCTCCTCTCCTATCTGATGGGCGTCGGCTATGGCTGGCGGACCGGCTCCGCGCTCCACCGCCTGATCTCGGACTTCGCCATGTTCGAGCTGGGCGGCGGCAAGCTCCTCTATCTCGACGGCGGCGCCGACGCGCTGCCGCGGGCCTTCGCCGCTGCGCTGCGCGACCGCATCTGGTACGGCGCGCCGGTGACGAAGATCCTCCAGGAGAACGGCAAGGTGCGCGCCGTGTTCCGGCAGGGGGGCGCCGAGGAGTCGCTCGAAGCCGACCGCCTCGTCTGCGCGGTCCCCTGCCCGGTGCTGCGGCGGATCGAGATCAGCCCCGCGCTGCCGCCGGCCAGGCGCCGCATCCTGGACGAGCTGGAGCACACGCCGGTGACGCGCATCTTCGTGCAGACACGGCGGCGGTTCTGGCACGAGGCAGGTGAGGCCGGCGCCGGCGTGACCGACCTGCCGATCGGAATGGTCGCCGAGCAGCCGTTCATCCGGAGCGGCGACCAGGGTCCGCGCGGCCTCCTCGAAGCGCACATCCGCGGCGCCGACGCGGTGCCGGCAGGTGCCCTCGGACCTGAGGAGCAGATCGCTTTCGCGGTCGAGCACCTCGAAAAGCTCCATCCGGGCGTCCGCCGTCATGTCGAGGGGGGCGCCGCGGTGAGCTGGCACGACGATCCGTGGACGGGCGGCGCCTATCCCTGGTGGAAGCCGGGGCAGCTCACGCAGTGGATGCCGGAGCTCGCCCGGGCCGAGGGGCGGATCCATTTCGCGGGCGAGCACACGTCGCATCTGTGCCGCCAGATGGAAGGCGCCCTGATGTCGGGCCACCGCGCCGCGCGCGAGGTCCACGCGGCGTGCGAGGAGTAGCGAGGGCACGATGCTTCCCGAGAACGTCGAGCACATCGATAAGCTGTCGCCGATGCAGCAGGCGATGCTGTTCCACAGCCTCGCGGCTCCCGGCTCGGGCGTCTACGTGATCCAGCAGAGCCTGCGGCTGGACGGCCGGCTGGATCTCTCCGCCTTCGAGCGGGCGTGGCGGCACATCGTGGAGCGGCACGGCATCCTCCGCACCGCCTTCTTCTGGGAAAACCTGGAAGCACCGCGGCAGGTGGTCTTCCGCCAGGTGGACCTGCGGCTGGAGCGGGCGTCCTGGCGCGGTCTGGACGCCGAGGAGCAGAGGGCACGCCTCGCCCGGTATCTGGAGGCGGACCGGGAGCGCGGCTTCGACCTCTCCGCGACGCCGCTGATGCGCCTGGCGCTGTTCGAGCTGGCTCCGGACATCCATCAGCTCGTCTGGACCCTCCATCACCTGCTCACCGACGGTTGGTCGCAGGGCCTGCTGCTCGCCGACCTGTTCCGTTCCTATGCCGCGTTCTCCGAGGGCCGCGAGCCTCAGCTCGACCGGCCGCGCGGCTTCCGCGAGTACCTGGCCTGGCTGAAGCGGCAGGACCTCGGCGCGGCGGAAGCGTTCTGGCGCGAGAGCCTCGCCGGGCTCACCTCCCCCACCCTCCTCGGGGGGAGCAGGTCAGGTGGTTTTGAGGGGCCGAGCTTCCGGGATGCGAGGCGGCGCGAGCTGCGGCTGCCCCTCCAGACCACGGCCGCGTTGCGCGAGGCGGCGCAGCGACACGGCCTGACCCTGAACACGCTGGTGCAGGGAGCGTGGGCCCTGCACCTCTTCCGGACGACCGGCCGCGACGAGGTGGCGTTCGGAACCACGGTCGCCGGAAGGCCGGCGGACCTGCCGGGCGCCGGATCGATCGTGGGGCCGTTCCTCAACACCCTTCCGCTCCGTCTGGAGGTGCCGCCCGAGCGGCGCCTGTGGGTGTGGCTTGCCGGAATCCAGGAACGCTCGGCGGAGGCGCGCCGCTTCGAGCACGCGCCGTTGGCCGACGTCCAGAGATGGAGCGCCCTGCCTCCCGGGGAGCCGCTGTTCGACCACATCCTGGTGTTCGAGAATGTGGCGCTGCCGGCGGCCTCGCTCCCGGGCCTCGAGATCGTCGAGGAGGAGGCGGCGGGCGACCTGACCAACTACCCGCTGAACGTGGTCGTCGTCCCCGGCCCCGAGCTGGCGCTGACGATCCTCTACGATGGCAGCCGTTTCGACGCCGCGGCGGTGGACCGGATGCTGGCGCGCCTGGCGCTCCTGCTCACGGTCTTCACCGAGGGCCGCGACCCGCGGCTGGACGAGCTGCCGCTGCTCCTGGAGGGGGAGCACCACCAGGTCCTCGTCGAGCTCGGCGCCACGCGGAGCGCCTATCCGCGGCACGCCTCGATTCCCGAGCTGTTCGCGGCCGTGGCCCGCGAGCAGCCCGAAGCTCCGGCGATCCGGAGCGGCGGCGAGGTCTGGACCTACCGCCGCCTCGACGAGGCCGCGGCCCGCATGGCGCGCCGCCTCCGTTCTCTCGGAACGAGCCCCGGGAGCGCCGTGGCGATCGCCATGGATCGCTCGCCCGAGATGATCGTGGCGGCCCTCGCGATCCTCCGGGCCGGCGGCTTCTACGTGCCGCTCGACCCGGGCCACCCCGACGAGCGCCTGTCCTTCCTCCTGGCGGAGACGGGCGCGCGGGTGGCGCTCGTCCACGGCGCGACGCGGGAGAGGATGGCCGGGCTCGCGCAGGTTCTCGATATCGAGGACGATGTCGAGGACGGGCCCGAGGAGAGCCGGCCGGTCCCGCCGGAGGCGCTCGCCTACGTCATCTACACCTCGGGCTCCACCGGCCGGCCGAAAGGGGTCGCGGTTCCTCACCGGGCCATTGTGCGACTGGTGCGGGAGACCGACTACGTCGACCTCGGCCGCGACGACCGGGTGGCACACGCCTCGAACCCCGGCTTCGACGCGGCCACGTTCGAGATCTGGGGGGCGCTGCTCAACGGTGGCACGGCCGTGGTGGTCCCCCGCGAGGTGGCGCTCGCGCCGGCGGCCCTCGCCCGCCTCCTCCGCGAGGAGCGGGTGACCGCGATCTTCCTGACCACCGCGCTGTTCAACCAGGTCGTCCGCGAGGAGCCCGGGGCTTTCGCCCCGCTGCGCCACGTGCTGTTCGGCGGCGAGGCCGTGGACCCGGGCGCGGTCGCCCGCGCCCGGGAGCAGGGGCCGCAGCGGCTCCTCCACGTCTACGGTCCCACCGAGAGCACGACTTTCGCCACCTGGCATCTCGTGACGCAGGTGGAGCCCGGGGCCACGGTCCCCATCGGCCGGCCGCTGGCCAACACGACGCTCTGGGTGCTCGACCGTGGGCAGCCCGTGCCTCCGGGCTCTCCGGGGGAGCTCTGCCTCGGCGGCGACGGTCTGGCACAGGGCTACTGGCACCGGCCGGAGCTGACCGCGGAGCGCTTCGTGCCGCACCCGTGGGCGGACGGCGAGCGCCTCTACCGCACCGGCGACCTCGTCCGCCAGAGGCCGGACGGAGCCGTCGAGTTCCTCGGCCGGCGGGACGATCAGGTGAAGATCCGCGGCTTCCGCATCGAGCCGGGCGAGATCGAGGCGGTCCTCGAGAGCCATCCCGCGGTACGCGAGTGCGTGGTGCTGGCGCGGGGGGAAACCGGGGAGGACCGGCGGCTCGTGGCCTGGGTGGTGCTCAATCCGGCCGATCCGTCGGATCTCTCCGCCTGGCTCCGCGGGAAGCTCCCCGACTACATGGTGCCTGCGGCGTTCGTCGTGCTCGATGCCCTGCCGCTGACGCCCAACGGCAAGGTCGACCGCGCGGCCCTGCCGGAGCCGGTGCGGAGCGTGGATGCCCGCTCCAGCGCGCCGGCCGATCCGGTGGAAGAGCTGCTCGCCGGGATCTGGGCCGAGGTGCTGAAGCTGCCTCCGGGGGAGCGGGTCGGGGTCCACGACGACTTCTTCTCCCTGGGCGGCCATTCGCTCCTTGCCACGCAGGTGGTCTCGCGGATCCGCAGCGTGCTCGGGGTCGACCTCCCGCTCGCGGTGCCGTTCGAGACGCCGACCGTGGCGGGGCTGGCCGAGGCGGTGCGGGAGGCGCTCCGGGAAGGGATCGCGCCGGCTCCTCCGATCGTCCCCGTGAGCCGCGCGCAGGACCTCCCTCTCTCGTTCGCGCAGCAGCGGCTCTGGCTCATCGATCAGCTCGATCCGGGCAATCCGGCCTACAACATCCCCCTGGCGATGCGGCTGACCGGAGAGCTGTCCGTCGCGCTCCTCGCGGGGATCTTCACGGAGGTGACACGGCGCCACGAGGCTCTTCGCACCGGGTTCGACTGGCGGTTCGGCCTCCCCGTCCAGGTGATCCGGCCGCCGGACGAGATCCTCCTGCCCGAGGTCGACTTGGCCGGCCTGCCCGAGGAGAGGCGCCGCGCCGAAGCCGGCCGCCTCGCCCGGGCCGAGGCGGCCCGCCCGTTCGAGCTGCTCTGGGACCCGCTGCTGCGCCTCACCCTGGTGCGGCTGGCCGGGCGCGACCACCTCCTGCTGGCAACCCTCCACCACATCGTCGCTGACGGCTGGTCGATGGGCGTCCTGGTGCGCGAGGTCGCGGCCCTCCACGCGGCGTTCTCTCAGGGGCTGCCGTCGCCGCTGCCGGAGCTGCCCGTGCAGTACGCCGATTTCGCGCTCTGGCAGCGGGACTGGTTCCAGGGCGAGGTCCTGGAGGCGCAGCTCGCCTTCTGGCGGAACCGGCTCGACGGAGCGCCGGCCGTGCTGGAGCTCCCCACCGACCGGCCGCGGCCGGTCGTGCCGAGCCACCGCGGCGCGACCTGTGGTCTCGCTCTCGGGCCGGCGCTGTCGGAGGCGGTGCGCGGCCTCGGCCGGCGGCGGGGAGCGACCCCGTTCATGGTCCTGCTCGCGGCCTGGGCCGTTCTCCTGGGGCGCCTCGCGGACCAGGAGGACGTGATCGTGGGCTCGCCGGTCGCGGGGCGCAATCGGCGGGAGATCGAGGACCTGATCGGCTTCTTCGTCAACACCCTGGTCCTGCGGATCGACCTGTCGGGAGCACCGGCGTTCGGCGACCTCCTGAAGCGGGTCCGCGCCGCGGCGCTCGACGCCTTTGCCCATCAGGACCTGCCGTTCGAGCGGCTCGTCGAGGAGCTGGCCGCCGGGCGCGACCTCGCGGTGGCGCCGCTCTTTCAGGTCCTCTTCGCGTTGCAGAACGCTCCGGCCGGCCGGCTGACCGCGGCCGGTCTCGACCTCGCGCCGGTCCCGGTGGACAACGCTACCGCGAAGGTCGACCTCACCCTCACCTTCGACGACGGTCCGGACGGCTTCACCGGTCAGTTGGAGCACGCGACCGACCTGTTCGACGGCGCCACGGCGGAGCGCCTCCTCGCCCGCTTCGCGGCCCTGCTGGAGGCCGTGGCCGGCGATCCCGGCCGGCCGCTGGCGGACCTGCCCGTGTTGCTGCCGGCGGAGCTCGAGCAGGTGACCGCCTGGAACGCGACGCGAAGCGCCTACCCGCGCGAGTCCTCCCTGCCCGAGCTGTTCGCCGTCGTGGCGCGCGAGCTGCCGGAGACTCCGGCGATCGAGAGCGGCGGTGCGACCTGGACCTACCGGCGGCTCGACGAGGCGTCGAGCCGGCTGGCGCGCCATCTGCGGCGCCTCGGCGTCGGGCCGGGGTCCGCGGCCGGCCTTGCGATGGAGCGCTCGCCGGAGCTGATCCTGGGGATGCTCTCCATCCTCAAGGCCGGCGGCTTCTACGTGCCGCTCGACGCGGCCTCTCCGGACGAGCGGCTCGCCTTCCAGCTGGCGGAGACGGCCGCCGCCGTGGTCCTCGTCCACGGCCGGACGCGGGAGCGGATGGCCGCGTTGGCCAGGACCGTGGACGCCGAGGAGGGGGCCTGGCAGGAGGAGGACGCCCGCCCGCCCGGCGTGCGGGTTCCGGCCGAGGCCCTCGCCTACGTCATCTACACCTCCGGCTCCACGGGCCGCCCCAAGGGGGTCGCGGTCCCCCACCGCGCGATCACGCGGCTGGTGCGGGAGACGGACTACGTCGAGCTCGGCCGCGGCGGCCGGGTGGCGCACGCCTCCAACCCCGGCTTCGACGCGGCGACGTTCGAGGTCTGGGGAGCGCTGCTCAACGGCGGCACGGCCGTGGTGGTCCCCCGCGAGGTGGCGCTCGCCCCGGCGGCGTTCGCCCGCCTCCTCCGCGAGGAGCGGGTGACGGAGCTCTTCCTGACCACCGCGCTGTTCAACCAGGTGGTCCGCGAGGAGCCGGCCGCGTTCGCCCCGCTGCGCTCCGTGCTGTTCGGCGGCGAGGCCGCGGACCCGGGATCGGTGGCCCGCGCTCTGGAACAGGGGCCGCGGCGGCTCCTCCACGTCTACGGTCCGACCGAGAGCACGACCTTCGCCACCTGGCACCACGTGACGCGGGTGGAGCCGGGAGCCGCGCCGCCGATCGGCCGGCCGCTCGCCAACACGACGCTCCGGGTGCTCGACCGCCGGCAGGCGCCGGTGCCGCCGGGATCGCCGGGGGAGCTCTGCCTCGGCGGCGACGGCCTGGCCTGGGGGTACTGGCGCCTGCCGGAGCTGACCGCCGAGCGCTTCGTGCCGCACCCCTGGGTCGCCGGCGAGCGCCTTTACCGCACCGGCGATCTCGTCCGCCAGCGGCCGGACGGCGCCCTCGACTTCCTCGGCCGCCTCGACGGCCAGGTCAAGATCCGCGGCTTCCGCATCGAGCCCGGCGAGATCGAGGCCGCCCTGGGGAGCCATCCCGCGGTGCGCGAGTGCGTGGTCCTGGCGCGCGAGACGGCATCGGGCGACCGGCGGCTCGCGGCCTGGGTGGCTCTCGATTCGGCGGATCGGTCCAATCCGTCCGATCTCTCCGCCTGGCTCCGCGGGAAGCTCCCCGACTACATGATTCCCTCGGCCTTCGTCGTGCTCCCGGCCCTGCCGCTGACGCCCAACGGCAAGGTGGACCGCCGGGCTCTTCTGGAGCCGTCGCCGGAGCGGCCGGTGGATGCCCAGACCACGGCTCCGTCCGATCCGGTCGAGGAGCTGCTCGCCGGGATCTGGGCCGACGTGCTGGGGCTCGGCCGGATCGGCGTCCACGACGACTTCTTCGCCCTGGGCGGCCATTCGCTGCTGGCCACCCAGGTGGTTTCGCGCATCCGCGGCGCGCTCGGCGTCGAGCTGCCGCTGCGGGTCCTGTTCGAGACGCCGACCGTGGCGGCGCTGGCCGGAGCGGTGCGGGCGGCGCGCAGCGAGAGCGCTCTCCAGGCTCCGCCGCTCGTGCCCGTGCCGCGCGACGGCGCCCTCCCCCTCTCGTTCGCCCAGCAGCGGCTCTGGTTCCTCGACCAGCTCGAGCCGGGCAGCCCGGCGTGGAACATGCCGCTCGCCATCCGCCTGACCGGCGAGGCCGCGGTCGAGCGGCTGACGCGAATCTTCGCCGTCGTGGTGCAGAGGCACGAAGCGCTCCGCACCACCTTCTCCACCCGTGCCGGCCAGCCGGCCCAGGTCATCGCCGGGGAGATGCGGCCCCCGCTGGCGGTCGTCGACCTGGCGGGCCTGCCGGCCGCGGAACGGGAGGAGCGGGCGCTCCGGCTGGCCCGCGAGGAGGCCCTCCATCCCTTCGACCTCGCGCGCGGCCCCCTGCTGCGCCTCACCCTGGTGCGGCTCGCCGCGCGGGAGCACCTGCTGCTCATCACGCTGCACCACGTCGTCTCCGACGGCTGGTCGATGGGCGTGCTGCTGCGCGAGATCGCGGCGCTCTGGAAGGCGTTCTCGGAGAGCACCCCGGCCGCGCTGCCGGAGCTCCCGGTGCAGTACGCCGACTTCGCGGTCTGGCAGCGGCGTTGGTTGCAGGGCGAGGCGCTGGAGGCGCAGCTCGCCTTCTGGCGGCGCCAGCTCGACGGCGCGCCCCAGGTGCTCGAGCTGCCCACGGACCGCCCGCGCCCGGCCACTCCGAGCTACCGCGGCGCCCGCCTGCCCGTGTCCCTGCCTTCGAGTCTCGCGGCCGCGGTCCGCGCGCTCTGCCAGAAGGAGGGGGCGACCCCCTTCATGGTCCTGCTGGCGGCCTGGGCGGCGGTGCTCGGACGGCACGCCGGCCAGGAGGACGTGCTCATCGGATCTCCGGTCGCCGGGCGCACCCGGCGGGAGATCGAGGGGCTGATCGGCTTCTTCGTGAACACCCTGGTCCTGCGGACCGATCTCTCGGGAGAGCCGTCGTTCGGCGCTCTCCTGCGGCGGGTCCGCGCCGCGGCGCTCGATGCCTTCGCCCATCAGGACCTGCCGTTCGAGCGGCTCGTCGAGGAGCTCGTCCCGGCGCGCGACCTGGCCGTGCCGCCTCTCTTTCAGGTCCTTTTCGTGCTGCAGAACGCGCCCTTGGAGCGGCTCACCCTCCCGGGGCTCGTCCTCGCGCCGCTCCCCCTGGAGCGCGGGCTGGCGCAGCTCGATCTGGCCCTCTCGCTCGGCGAGGACGCGGACGGCTTCTCCGGCACCCTGGAGCACGGCACCGACCTGTTCGATCACGGCACGGCGCTGCGCCTCGCGGGCCGCTTCGAGGCGCTGCTCGCGGCGGCCGTCGGCGATCCGGACCGGGCGGTGGCCGGACTGCCTTTGCTCCTCCCCGGGGAACGGCAGCAGATCCTGGTGGAAGGGTCCGAGGGCACGGAGCCGCGGCGGGCGCCGGGCTTCCTGGAGCTGTTCGCCGCCGCGGTGTCGGCCATGCCGGACGCGCCGGCCGTGCTCTCGACCGTGGCGCCGGAGGAGGCGCTCTCCTACCGCGAGCTCGACCGGCTCTCCGCCCTCCTGGCCTCCCACCTGCGCCTCCTGGGCGCCAGTCCCGAGGTCCGGGTAGGGCTCTGCGTCCGCCGCTCGCCGCGCATGGTCGCGGGGCTTCTGGCGATCCTGCGGGCCGGAGGGGCCTACGTGCCCCTCGACCCGGCCTGGCCGGCCGAGCGACTGGCCGGCCTGCTCGCGGAGGCCGGAGCGGGCCTGGTCGTGGCCGAGGCGGCGACCTCCGGGCTCCTGCCGCACGAGACCCGCCGCCTGCTCCTGGACCATGCGCCGGAAGATTCGGATCTCCCTCTGGAGCCGCCGCTCGCGGAACAGGCTGTCTACGTCATCTACACGTCCGGCTCGACCGGCCGGCCGAAGGGAATCGTGGCCTCGCACGGCGGCCTCTCGGCGTTCGCCGGCAGCCTCGCCGGCGTCCTGGAGCTCGCCCCGGGCGACCGCGTGCTGCACTTCGCGACGCTCGCCTTCGACGCGTCGGTGGTGACCCTCTTCCCGCCGCTCGCGCGGGGAGCGGCGATCGTCGTCGACCCCGATCCGGCGGCCCTGTCGACCGTGGAACTGCTCGCCCTCTGCGCGGAGCACGAGGTCACAGTGCTCGATCTGCCGGCGGCGCTCTGGCGCCAGACGGTGCGGGAGATGGACGCCTCCGGCCTGCGCTTCGGCCCGGCTCTGCGCCTCTTCATGACCGGCGGGGAGAGCCTGGCCCCGGAGGCGCTCCGGCAATGGAGCCGCGTCGTCCGGCCCTCCGGCGCGCGGCTGATCAGCTCCTATGGCCCGACGGAAGCGACCGTGGCCGCCACCCTCTTCAGCACCACGGTGCCGGAGGCGGCGGAGGCGCGGCGCGCCGGCGAGCTCGGCCGGCCGCTGCCGGGCGTGCGCGTCCACCTGCTCGACGAGCGGCTCGCGCCGGTGCCCCTGGACGTGGCGGGCGAGGTCTTCCTCGGCGGTTCCGGGGTGACCCGCGGCTACCTCGGGCGGCCGGAGCTGACCGCGGCGTCGTTCCTGCCCGATCCGTGGGGCCCCCCGGGCTCCCGCCTCTACCGGACCGGCGACCGCGCCCTCCGGAAGCCGGACCGGCTGGAGTTCCTCGGGCGCGGCGACCAGCAGGTCAAGATCCGCGGCTTCCGCATCGAGCCCGGCGAGGTCGAGGCCGTCCTGGCGAGCCATCCCGCGGTGCGCGAGTGCGTGGTGCTGGCCCGGGAGCGCGCGCCGGGGGACCGCCGGCTGGTGGCCTGGGTGACTCTCGATCCGACGGCTCCGGCCGATCGGACCGATCCGTCCGATCTCTCCGCCTGGCTCCGCGAGAGGCTGCCCGACTACATGGTGCCCGCGGCGCTCATGGTGCTGGAGGGCCTGCCGCTGACGCCCTCGGGCAAGGTGGACCGCCGGGCGCTGCCGGAGCCGGTGCGCCCGCGCGCGGCAGAGGGGGATCAGGCCCTCCCCTCCGGCCCGGTCGAGGAGATCCTCGCCGGGATCTGGGCCGAGGTGCTGGGGCTGGAGCCGGGAGAGCGTCTGGGCGTCCGCGACGACTTCTTCGCGCTCGGCGGCCACTCGCTCCTCGCCACCCGGGTGGTCTCGCGCATCCGCGACGCGTTCGGGGTGGAGATCCCGCTGCGCAGGCTCTTCGAGACCCCCACCGTCGAGAGCTTGGCCGCGGCGGTCCTCGCCGCGCGGCAGGCGGGTGCGGCCCCGGCGCCGCCGGTCCTGCCGGTGCCGCGGGACGGCCGCGAGATGCCGCCGTCGTTCGCCCAGCAGCGGCTCTGGCTCATCGACCGGCTCGTCCCCGGCAACGCGGCCTACAACATCCCGCAGGCTGTGCGCCTGACCGGCGAGCTCTCCGCGGAGCTCCTGGAGCGGATCTTCGCCGAGGTGGTCCGCCGGCACGAAGCGCTGCGCACCACCTTCTCCTCCCGCGAGGGGATGCCGGTGCAGGTGATCGCCGGGCCGGAGACGCGCCCGGAGCTGCGGACCGTGCGCCTCGCGCACCTGCCGGCCGCGGAGCGGGAGGCGCGGGCCCGGTCGCTCGCCCGGGAGGAGGCCTCCTTCCCCTTCGACCTGGAGCGCGGGCCGCTGCTGCGGCTCACCCTCGTGGAGCTGTCCGCGGCGGAGCACCTCCTGCTGCTCACCCTCCACCACATCGTCGCGGACGGCTGGTCGATGGACGTCCTTCTCCGCGAGATCGCCGCGCTGTACGAGGCCTTCGCGCAGGGCGAGCCCTCTCCCCTGCCCGAGCTTCCCGTGCAGTACGCCGACTTCGCGCTCTGGCAGCGCGACTGGCTGCTCTCCATGCTGCCGGAGCAGCTCGATTTCTGGCAGCGGCAGCTCGCCGGAGCGCCGCAGAGGCTGGATCTCGCCACCGACCGGCCGCGCCCGGCGGTGCCGAGCTTCCGCGGCGCGACGCGGCCGGTCGCCCTCTCCCCCGCTCTGTCGCAGGCGGTGTCCGCGCTCTGCCGCCAGGCCGGGGCCACCCCCTTCATGCTCCTCCTGGCCGCCTGGGCCGCGCTGCTCGGCCGCCACGCGGACCAGCCGGAGGTGCTGGTGGGCACGCCCGTGGCCGGCCGCACCCGGCGGGAGATCGAAGGCCTGATCGGGTTCTTCGTCAACACCCTCGTCCTGCGCGTCGAGCGGGGAATCGGAGGCTTCGAGGATCTGCTGGGCCGGGTGCGCTCCGTAGCGCTCGATGCCTTCTCCCACCAGGACGTGCCGTTCGAGCGGCTCGTCGAGGAGCTCGCCATGCCGCGGGACCTCTCCGCCACGCCGCTCTTCCAGGTCTTCTTCGCGCTGCAGAACACCCCGGCCGGCGCGCTGCGGGTCCGCGGGCTCACCCTGGAGCCGGTCGAGGCAGAGACCGGGATGGCGAAGTTCGACCTCTCTCTGGCCCTGGCGGAGACCCCGGCCGGGATCGCCGGCGCTCTCGAATACAGCACCGACCTGTTCGACGCCACCACGGCCGAGCGCCTGACGGCCCGCTTCGCGGCCTTCCTGGAGGCCGCCGTGGGCGATCCCGGCCGGCCCGTGGCGGACCTGCCGATCCTCCTCCCGGCCGAACGGCACCAGGTGGCCGCCGAGCTCAACGACACGCGCTCCCCCTTCCCCGCAGCCTGCCTCCACGAGCTGGTCGAGGCCCAGGTGGACCGCTCGCCGGAGGCCGTGGCCGTCGTCTGTGGCGCCGTCCGTTGGACCTACTGCGGCCTCGACGCGCGGGCCAACCGGCTGGCGCATCACCTGCGCGCGCTGGGAGTCGGCCCGGACGTGCCCGTCGGCCTCTGCGCCGAGCGCTCTCCGGAGATGGTGGCCGGCCTCCTGGCGATCCTCAAGGCCGGCGGCACGTACGTACCGCTGGACCCGGAGCTCCCGCAGGAGCGCCTCGCCTTTCTCCTCGCCGACTCCGGCGTCCGGGTCGTCGCGGCCCAGCGGTCTCTGGCGGGGGAGATCCCCGCGGGAACGATGCGCGTGGTCTTCCTCGATGCCGAGCTGCCGGCGGAGCCCGCGGACCGGCCGGCCAGCGGCGCGGTCCCGGACAACCTCGCGTGCATCCTCTACACCTCCGGCTCGACCGGGCGGCCCAAGGGGGTCCTGGTGCCCCATCGCGGCCTGGTGAACCGCATCCTCTGGGCCCAGGGCGCCTATCCGGTCACGGCGGCGGACCGCGTCCTGCAGAAGGCCTCGTTCAGCTTCGACTTCTCCGTGTGGGAGCTCTTCGCGCCGCTCGCCACCGGAGCGCGGCTCGTCCTCGCCCGGCCCGGCGAGCAGAGCGATGCCGCCGCGCTGGTGCGCACCCTCCGCGACGAGGAGATCACCCTCGTCCACTTCATCCCCTCGATGCTCCAGGTGTTCGTGGCCGAGGACGGTTTGGAGGCCTGCACCAGCCTGCGCCAGGTCTTCTCCGGCGGCGAGGCGCTCGCGCCGGATCTCGCCGGGCACTGCCTCGCGCGGCTGCCCGTGGTCCTGCGGAACCAGTACGGCCCCACCGAGATCTCGATCGACACGACCGACCAGCTCTGCCGCGCGGAAGACCTCCGGCTCGGCTTCGTGCCGCTCGGCCGTCCGCTCGCCAACACTGCCGTCCATGTGCTCGACGGGCGCCTCGCGCCAGTGCCGGCCGGCGTGCCGGGAGAGCTGTTCGTTGGGGGCGCGGGCGTGACGCGCGGCTATCTGGGCCGGCCGGATCTTACCGCCGAGAGGTTCCTCCCCGACCCGTTCTCCGGAGAGCCGGGCGCCCGGCTCTACCGGACCGGCGACCGCGCCCTGCGCCGGCCGGCCGGCGACCTCCGGTTCCTCGGCCGCGCCGACCATCAGGTGAAGGTCCGCGGCTACCGGATCGAACCGGGAGAGATCGAAGCGGCCCTGGCGGCGCACCCGGCGGTGCGGGAGGGCGTGGTGGGAGTCCGCGACGAGCCCACGGGAGACCGCCGCCTCGTCGCCTGGGTGGTGCTCGAGCCGGCGGATCCGGCCGGCCGGACCGATCCGGCCGAGCTCTCCGCCTGGCTGCGCGAGAAGCTCCCCGACTACATGGTGCCCTCGGCCTTCGTGATCCTCGACGCGCTGCCGCTCACCGGCACCGGCAAGCTCGACCGCCGCGCCCTGCCGGCGCCGGACCGGACGCGGCACGACCGCGAGGTCGTCGCGCCGCGGACGCGCACCGAAGAGAGAATCGCGGAGATCTGGCGGGAGCTGTTCGGCCTCGATCAGGTGAGCGTCGAGGACAACTTCTTCGCGATGGGAGGCCACTCCCTCCTCGCCACCCGGGTCCTCTCCCGCCTCCAACGAAGCTTCGGAGTCGACCTCCCGCTGCGTGAGATCTTCCAGCGTCCGACAATCGCCGGTCTCGCCGGGCTGATCGACGCTGCGTCCGCGCAGCCCACGAACGACGAGGAGCTCGAGGCGCTGCTCGACGAGTTGGACGTCCTCAGCGAGGAGGAGACCCGGGCGCGGCTTGCAGCGCTCGAGCAGTGACTCCTACATCGCCGGTTTCGCCGCCGACCGGCCGCGGTCAGCGGTGCAGAGCTTCCGCGGCGCCCTCCGCCAGCGATCATCCCGCGGGTCAAGCCGCTTGCCGAACGTCTCCAGGAGCTGGCCAGGAAGCGCGCGCCGCGCGTCGGCTGCCATGCCGGTATCACCCACGATATAGGCGACCAGCCGCCGGTCGCCGGGCTTGTCTTCCCGCGTCACCACGGCCGCCTCGCGAACGCCAGGAAGGGCGAGGAGCGCCTGCGGCTCGGTGTAGGTTCCGCTGCCGCACTGGCGCACCTCCATGACGGCGCGGATCACCCCTTCTAGCCAGAAGCTGGCATCCTCCACCAGGAGATCGCCGCCCTGCAGCCGCTCGCGCAACCGGCCGCGTACCCCTACAGGGAGGGGCGAGCGCGGATGACGGACGGCATCCATGCCGAGGGGCGGATGCTCGCCGGCCTGCCCCCTCTCCTCGACCTGCCGACCGGCCGGCCGCGGCCTGCCCGACAAAGCTACCGTGGCGCCTCGCGGCCGGTGCGGCTGCCGGCCGGTCTGGCCGGGCAGCTCGAGGCTCTCGCCAGGCAGGAGGGGGCGACGCTGTTCATGGTGCTGCTGACCGGCTTCCAGGCCCTTCTGGCGCGTGCCAGCGGACAGGACGATCTCGCCGTGGGATCACCGACCGCCGGACGCAACCGGATGGAGATCGAGGGACTGATCGGGTTCTTCGTCAACACGCTGGTGCTGCGCGGCGATTTGAGTGGAGACCTGCCTGGAGGCAGGGCAGGCGAGCCTTCCTTCCGTGAGCTGCTCGGGCGGGCACGGGAGACGGCGCTCGCGGCCTCCCTGCACCAGGACCTGCCGTTCGAAAAGCTGGTCGAGGAGCTTGCGCCCAAGAGAAGCCTCGCGCACACGCCGTTTCAGGTGGTGTTCGCGCTGCAGAACGCTCCCGTCGAAAGCTCGGAGGTTCGGGACCTGCGACTGCGGCCGGTCGGGCGGACGGGGACGACCGCGAAGCTCGATCTCATGCTCAGCCTCCGGGAGCACGACGGCGAGCTGGCCGGAGCGATCGAATACGCCACCGACCTGTTCGACGCTGCGACGATCGACCGGTTCCTCCTGCAGTACGAGTCGCTGCTCACCGCGGCGCTGGCCACGCCGGATCTCAGTGCTGCGGAGCTGCCGGTGCTCGGCGCCGCCGAACGGCATCAGGTGCTGGTGGAGTGGAACGACTTCAGGGTGGACCGCGGCGAGACCACCTTGATCCACGAGCTGTTCGAGGTCTGGGCCAGGCGGACCCCGGACGCGGTCGCCGCCGTCTGCGGCGACGAGGCCCTGACCTACGGCGAGTTGGAGGACCTGGCGAGCCGCCTCTCCCATCATCTCGCACAGCGCGGCATCGGCCCCGGCTCGCTGGTCGGCATTCACCTGCGCCGCGGACTCCGGATGATTCCGGCCGTGCTCGCGGTGCTCAAGGCGGGTGCCGCCTACGTGCCCCTGGAGATCGGCCATCCCCCGGCACGGCTGCGCTGGATCATCGAAACGCTGGAGATCCCCTGCCTGCTCACCGAGACGGCGCAGCGCGACAACCTGCCGGCGTTGCGCCACGTGATCTGCCTCGATCAACCGGATGGCATCGGACCGATCGGACCGATCCGTCGGATCAGATCCACGCCCGACGACCTCGCCTACGTCATCTTCACCTCGGGCTCCACCGGTACACCCAAGGGCGTCATGGTCCGCCATCGCCCGTCGTCAACCTGCTGCGCTGGGCGTACCGGACCTTCGCGTTCACGCCCGCCGACCGGGTGTTCTTCGTCACCGCGCTCTCCTTCGATCTGTCGGTGTTCGACATCTTCGGGCTGCTCGGGGCTGGCGGCTCGATCCGCATCGCGACCGAGGAAGAGATCCGCGATCCCGAGCGCCTGCTGCGCGCATTGGCCGCCGAGCCCATTACCTTCTGGGATTCGGCACCCGCGGCCCTGGAGCAGACGGTTCCCTTCCTATCCACTCTCGACCCGGCCCGCACGGCGGCTCTGCGGCTGGTGTTCCTGAGCGGCGACTGGATTCCGGTCTCTCTGCCCGGCCGCCTTCGCGAGCGGTTCCCCGGAGCCCGCGTGATCTCGCTGGGCGGCGCCACCGAGGCCACGGTCTGGTCGAACGTCTTCCCGATCGAGGAGGTCGACTCCACCTGGACGAGCATCCCGTACGGCCGGCCGATCGAGAACGCGCGCTATCACGTGCTCGATGCCGGGCTCGCCCCCTGCCCGATCGGTGTCCCGGGCGACCTCTACATCGGGGGCGACTGCCTGGCGGATGGATATGCCCGTGAGCCGGAGCTGACGGCGCAGAAGTTCATTCCCGACCCATGGGGCAGGGATGGGCGTCTCTATCGCACCGGCGACCGCGCGCGCTATCGGCCGGATGGCAACCTGGAGTTTCTGGGACGGCGCGACCACCAGGTCAAGATCCGCGGTTTCCGCATCGAGCTCGGAGAAATCGAAGCGGCTCTGGCCGAGGTGCTCGGAGTCGAACGGGTCGGGGCGACCGGTCATTTCTTCGACCTGGGCGGCCACTCGTTGCTGGCGGTCCAGGTGATGGCGCGGATCGAGCACGTCCTGGGGATCAAGGTGCCGATCTCGGCGTTCGAGGCGCCGACGGTGGAGCATCTGGCACGAGTGATCCAGGATGGGGCGGTGCAGCGCTCGGCGCTGGCGCGCCTGCATCCGGGAGGCGCGGGGCGACCTCTGTTCCTGGTCCATCCGGTAGGAGGTAACGTCTTCTCCTATGTGGAGCTGGCGAAGAAGCTCGGGGTGAGGCGTCCGGTGTATGCCCTACAAGCGGTCGCGGAAACCAACGGCTATCCGGTCCGGATGGAGGAGCTGGCAGCGCAATACCTGGCGACTCTGCGCGGGGTCCAGGCCGAGGGGCCCTGGTTGGGCTCGACCGTCTGCTCGAGCTCGCGCGCACCGTGGGTGTGCTGCCGCCGGGCCTGGAGAAGTCCTGGTTGCGAGAGCGTTTCGACGTGTTCCGCCGCATCGTGCAGACTGTGGAGAGCTACGCGTCCCTACGGCGGGCCGGTGACTCTGCTGCGGGCCGGCGCCTCGCTGCGTCCAGGAGCGACGGATCTCACGTCAGGCTGGAGTGAGCTGGCCAGGACCGAAGCACATCTCATCCCGGACGCGGACCACTTCTCCCTGCTCCAGAGGCCAGCCCTCGACTATCTGGTGAAGTCTCTGGAGAGAGCTCTCGCTACCGTTGAGGACTGACGGTAAGGTGAGCGGGTGCACTGCCGGCGGCTATCTTTGGACGGAGCCGCCCGGACGGCCCAGGCGTTCCATTGCCGCCTTCTGCCGTTGTTGCGCGGTCCGCTGCTGCTCCGCGAGCCCCTGCACCTTCCGCAAGCTCCCCGCCTGTTCGCCTCCCAGGTGACGGGCGAGAGTCGCCACCGTTGGAAAGCGGAAGAGGTCGAGCACGGGAATCTCCCGGCCCAGGGTCTGCTTGAGCTTCTGGTGCGCCCGCACAATTAGGAGCGAGTGGCCTCCCATGTCGAAGAAGTTGTCGTGCAGGCCGATGCGGGCGATCCGGAGGAGGTCGCGATAGATCTCCGCGATGGTGCGCTCCAGGGCGCTCTGCGGCTCAGTGTAGGTTCCGCCTTCCGGTCTCGTCTCCGCCGGCTCGGGAAGGGCGCGGCGGTCGACCTTGCCGCTGGCGGTGAGCGGCAGGGCCGCGACCGGTACGTAGACCGCCGGCACTAGGGGCTCCGGGAGCCGGGTACGCAGGAAGGCTCGTAGATCCGAGGCTCCCGGCGCCTCGATCCCCTCGTGCGGCACGATCCAGGCGATCAGCCGCTGGGTGTCGTGCGGTCCGCGGGTGTCCACGACGGCGTCGCGCAGAGTCGGATGGAGGCGGAGCGCTGCTTCGATCTCCCCCGGCTCGACGCGGTATCCGCGGATCTTGAGCTGCCGGTCGGCGCGGCCGGCGTAGACGAGATCGCCGTCCGGCGTGAGGTATACCAGGTCGCCCGTGCGGTAGAGGCGCGCTCCGGGCTCCTCGGCGAAGGGATCGGGCATGAAGCGCTCGGCGGTCAGGTTAGGCCGCCCCAGGTAGCCGCGCGATACTCCCGCGCCGCCGACCCACAGCTCGCCGCGCACGCCCGGGGGCACCGGCGCGAAGAAGCGGTCGAGCACATGGGTCTGCGCGCCCGGGATCGGCCGGCCGATGGGGACCAGCCCGCCGGGCGCCAAGTCCGTCAGCTCGCTGCGGGTCGCCACGATCGTCGTCTCGGTGGGGCCATAGGTGTTGACCAGCCGCACCGCGGGCCCGACACGCCGGCTCCAGAGGGCGAAGCTGTCCGCCCTGGCTTCTTCCCCGCCGAGGATCACCAGACGCAGGTCCCGCGGCAGCTCCAGATCCTCCGCCGCCATGCCGGCAACCAGCTCGTGCCAGAACGCCGTGGGCAGGTCGAGGACGGTGATGCCCAGCCGCTTCAGCTCGCGCAGGAAGTGGGGGATGGAGTCCGCCATGTCGTCGGAGCGTAGCACCAGGGTCGCGCCATCGGCGAGGGCCGGCCAGATCTCCTCGGCACTCGTGTCGAAGCTGAGCGAGGCGAACTGGAGCGCCCGGTCGCCCGGGCCGAGACCGTAGGTCTCCCGGTTGCCGCGGACGAAGGCGGAGATGGTGTCGTGGGGGACGACGACACCCTTGGGGAGGCCGGTGGAGCCGGAGGTGTAGAGGACGTAGGCGGCGCTGCCCGGAGGGAGGTCAAAGAACGGCAAGGAATTCAAGGACGCCGAGGACCATGGCTTGTCCTTGCTGTCTTTGATCTTCTCCAGCATGACCGCTCCCGAATCCAACAGCATGTGCTCCCGCCGCTCCTGCGGGTAGGTGGGATCAAGCGGGAGATAGGCGGCTCCGGCTTGCAGGACGGCGAGCATGGAGGCGATCAGGCCCGGGGTGCGCTCGGCGGCCAGAGCGACGATCGTGCCGGGGCCGACACCGTTCTCGCGCAGGCGCGCGGAGAGGCGGCGGGAGCGCGCGATCAGCCCGCCGTAGGTCCAGTGGACATCGCCGGCTTCGATGGCCACGGCGTCGGGCGTGCGGGCGGCCTGCTCCTCGACGAGGCTGTGCAGCAGGAGCGGTCCAGCGGGGGCGGCCGGGCCGCGGCTCCAGACCTGGAGCTGGAGCGCCTCCTCATGCGTGATCAGGGGGAGGGTCCAGAGGTCCCGCTCCGGGGCCGCGGCGGCGGCTTCCAGCAGAGTGCGGAGCTGGGCGGCGAACCGGGCGATGGTCGCCTTGTCGAATAGGGTAGCGCTGTAGACCAGGTTGCCGGTGATCCCGCCCGCAGCCTCGCCGAGCCAGAGCTCCAGGTCGTAGTCGACCTTCTCGCCCGTCACCGCCAGGCTGCTTAGTCGAACCCCCGTGCTCAGGTCGGCTCGCGTCGACGGGAAGTTTTGTAGTAGGAGGAAAGTCTGGAAGATCGGCGTGCGCGACGGATCGCGCGGGAGCTGCAGAATCTCCAGGAGCTTCTCAAAGGGGATGTCGGCGTGCGCATAGGCTTCCAGGGCGGCCTCGCGAGCCCGGTCGAGTAGAGCAGTGAAAGAGGGACCGTCCGACAGGCCGGTGCGCAGGACCAGGGTGTTGACGAAGAAGCCGATGAGCCCTTCCAGCTCCCGCTGCGGCCGGTTCCCACTGTAGGTGCCCACCACGATGTCATCCTGGCCGCTCCAGCGGCCCAGCAGGGTCTGGTAGCCTGCTAGGAGGACCATGAACAGGGTCGCACCGCGCTTCCTGGCCAGCTCCTGGAGACGTTCGGCAAGCGGCTGCGGCAGATGGAACGGCACCTTGCCGCCGCGGCTGCTGCGCACGGGTGGACGTGGTCGATCGGTCGGGAGCTCCAGGAGCGGCGGCGCACCGGCGAGCCGTTGTCGCCAGAAGCCTGCCTGCCGCTCCAGGAGGTCGCCCCCTAGACGCCGCCGTTGCCAGACCGCGTAGTCAGCGTACTGGACCGGCAAGGGCGGCAGGGACGGCGAAGACACCCTCGCTGCTGCCTGGTAGAGGGCGGCGATCTCCTGGTGGAGGATGCCCATGGACCAGCCGTCCGCGATGATGTGGTGCACGGTGAGCAGGAGGGAGTGGTCCACGGGGGCGAGGCGCACGATACGGGTGCGCAGGAGCGGCGCGATGGAGAGATCGAAGCCTGTGGTGGCCTCGTCCTGCGCCTGCCACCGCAACTCACGGTCGCGCATGCCTTCCGGCAGAGCTGACAGGTCGATCACCGGCACCTCCAGACGGACCTCGGGGAGCACGAGCTGGAGCGGTTCCGGTCCCTGTTCCTCAGGACCGGCCAAGAAGCAGGTACGGAAGACCTCGTGCCGGCAGACGAGCCCCCGCAGGGCAGCGGTCAGGACTGGGATCGTGAGCGGGCCCTCGATGCGGAGGGGGCTCGGGATGTTGTAAGCCGGGGTTCCCGGCTCCAGACGGTCGAGGATCCATTCGCGGAGCTGCGAGAAGGAGACCGGGAACCGGTTCACCCCCGGCTCGCGGGGGAGAACGACGACCGGATCGTCCGCCGGCGCTCCGGCCGCCCCCGCGTCGGAGATCGCCTCGGCCAGCTTCTCGACGGTGGGCAGCTCAAAGAGGAGGCGCAGCGGGAGGTCCACTCGAAAGACATCGCGGACCGCGATCATCAGGCGGGTGGCCAGCAGCGAGTGGCCCCCCAGGTCGAAGAAGTGGTCGGCCACTCCTACCTGTTCGAGGCCGAGCAGCTTGGCCCAGATTCCCGCGAGGACCTCCTCGACCGGCGTCCGGGGCGCCTGGTAACTCTCCTCGGCGCGTTTCTGTTCCGGAGCGGGCAAGGCCTTCCGGTCAACCTTGCCATTGGGGGTGAGGGGGAGGGCTGCGAGCTCCACGAAGACGGCCGGCACCATATACTCCGGCAGACGCTCTCGCAAAGCATTGCGCCGCGCGTCGGCTGCCATGCCGGTATCACCCACGACATAGGCGACCAGCCGCCGGTCGCCGGGCCTGTCTTCCCGCGTCACCACGGCCGCCTCGCGAACGCCAGGAAGGGCGAGGAGCGCCGCCTCGATCTCTCCCGGCTCGATGCGAAATCCGCGCACCTTAATCTGGTGGTCGAGACGGCCGAGGAACTCAAGAGTCCCGTCCGCCAGGCGCCGCACACAGTCGCCGCTGCGGTAGAACCGCTCGCCGTTGCGGAGGACGTACTTTTCCGCGGTCAGCTCATCCTGGCCGCGATAGCCGCGGGTGACCCCCGCGCCACCGATCCACAGCTCTCCTGGCACCCCCACCGGCAGCAGCTCTCCCTCCGCATCGCAGATGTGGAGCACGGCGCCTGCGAGCGGCCGACCGAGAAGCGGACGCGCTGGCGCAGGGGAGGGCGGCACCGGGTGTGCGGCACAGAGGATGGTCCCTTCGGTCGGTCCGTAGAGGACCCAGACCTGTGCGGCCGGGAAGGTCTCCCGCAGGTCCTCCAGCAGCTCGGCCGGCACCGCGTCACCGCCGACGAAGACCCGGCGCAGACCTCCTACGTCCAGAGCCGCCGCTCCCCGGCGCCGGAGCGACTCGACGATCTGCCGCATCAGAGCCGGGACGGCATGCAAGCAGGTCAGCTCTCCCAGGCGGTCGACCAGGTGCTCCACGTCGAGCGTCGGTCGCAGGGGGAAAAGCACGGCCGTGCCGCCGGAGAGGAGCGGCGACAGCAGCTCG
>Ga0190274_10000186_pt1 | contig 42657 bp, 55 predicted proteins | sample Popmic531T_FD_133002 | JGI IMG/M metagenome (GOLD analysis project Ga0190274, IMG submission 133002) | Populus adjacent soil microbial communities from riparian zone of Yellowstone River, Montana, USA - 531 T | ecosystem: Environmental > Terrestrial > Soil > Riparian zone | place: USA: Montana... | reverse complement strand
GGATGTTGAGAGTATGCATCCGACGAGTATCGAGCTCCTTAATCTTTTCGGACCTTATACCGGTAACTATGTCAGCCTCAAAGAAGCGCGCATGGCAATTAAGCATAAGGACTACGAAAAAGCCCGCAACATGCTTGACGGCAAGCTCGGAAAATTTCTGGGTAGCCCTGAGGATGCTGAAGCTCTTTCCTACGCTCTTAAGATCGTCATCAATATCGTATATGGTTTGACGAGTGCGAAATTCCCCAACATGTTCTTGGATAATCGAAACAAGGACAACATTGTAGCGAAGCGCGGAGCTCTGTTCATGATTGACCTGAAGCACGCCGTTCAGGAACAGGGTTTCACGGTAGCACACATCAAAACAGATTCTATAAAAATCCCCGGGGCGACTCCTGAGATAATCAAATTCGTTATGGAGTTTGGGGCGAAGTACGGATACACCTTCGAGCACGAAAAGACATATGAGAAGTTCTGCCTTGTCAACGATGCAGTTTATATTGCTCGTTCCAATGGCGAATGGACTGCTGTAGGCGCACAGTTCCAGCATCCTTACGTCTTCAAGACGCTTCTCAGCAATGAACCTATCGTGTTCGATGATTATTGTGAAACGAAGAACGTCGTGCAGGGGACGATGTATCTCGCATTCAACGAATCGCTAAAAGTTGAGGATTGGCGACATGTTGGTCGCACGGGAAGTTTCGTTCCAGTTCTGAGCGGTGGCGGAGACCTGTTCAGGGTTAAAGACGATAAATCCTATCACGTATCCGGGACGAAGGGTTATAAATGGATTGAGCGTGAGATGGCTGCTAATCGTGAAAAGATTGGTGAGCTTGACGTTGACATGCGATATTTCGGTAAATTGAAGGTAGACGCCGTTAAGGCAATTGAAGAGCTCTGGTCATACGAACAACTTATTTCATAAGGAGAAACGATGGACCAACCAAAGACATTTCAGGTTGATGATGCTACCCTCAACTGGCTGAATTTCAAAGGTAAGGAAGGGATGTACAACCGTGAAGGTCAGAAGACCTTCTGTGTTGATATTGACGTCGAAGTGGTAGAGCCGATGATGAACGATCATTGGAACGTCAAGTTTCACAAGGCGCAGCCAGGCGAAGAAGGACCGCATATTGTTCCCGATCCAAGGCCAAACGCAAAGCCTGGAGACATGATCAATCTTGAACGCCCGTATGTTCCTGTGGAAGCACGATGGGATGTTCGTCCTCCTCGCATTGTCATGATCACCTCTGCCGGTCGTACAAATCTAACGGAAGATACTGTCGAGATCTTGGATTGGGTTGACATGGAAACTGTTGATCTTATTTGCCGATCCTATCGACACGAGACGCAAGGAAAAGTAATGCTCAAGGCCTATCTTCAAACGATGTTCGTGACGATTCGAGAAGATGCTTTGGAGCGCAAGTACCAGGCAAACGAACTCATGGAACAGGATTGATATGGACTTTGACGAATTTATTCGCAAGCCGTTTGTGGTTAAAGCGGTACTCATCACGGAACAGAACATTGATGAAGTTGCCGAGTATATCGGAACCCTCCGGACGACTAAGGAGGGCGATCGTTATATTCAGGTGAATCGACGACTCATTCCTTACTTGCTTGAAGTCTATCCGGGATACTGGATGACTCGCATGGGGGACAAGATTCGTTGCTACACGGATGATGTTTTCGATGATCAGTTCACAGAGATCACGCCCGATATTCGACAGTGGGTTGATTTCCTTGCTGAATCTGAGAGGGAGCCGGACCCAGCCTGATCGCAAGAATTACAACGCTACTAATGAGAGATACACCGCTCGCCTAAGGCCAGCAGACTTAACATACTTAGTTTGCACCCGATAAAGCGATGCGACAGCCTCTTTATGAAGAAGGACCACCACCGGTTCTTCTTTTGTGTTTGTCTTATTACCTATTGAAGGAGAAAACAATGAGTGGATTAGTCCTAATTCCAGCAATGAAGAAAGCCACAGGAACGCGATATTCCAAGGTGGTCGAAGGAAAGTTCTTCGGCCTTGGTGGGAATGTCTACAGCCACGAGAGTCTTCTTGGGCTGGTGGATGATCTGAAGGCGCTTTCTCGACACGTGGAAGAACTCGCCAAGATTCTGAAGAGTGTGGAGGGAGAGAAAGACGTCGACTGAGCGACGTTAAATAGGTTCTTAAGCTCAGAGCGTTAGGGCGCTAAGACACGTGGCCAATCCCTCCCAGGAGGCCATGGACTCTTACAGGCTGTTGCAGGCGCTCGTCAGCCCGCCCTATGTGAACTGTGAAGGAACACACAGAAGGACCAACATCTTGATCAGTTGGAGGTCGCCAAATAAAAAACCGCTTAGGTATGCATTAGCAACTGGCCTTACCATCCACCCTGATGGAACCCAGTCTTAAGGCATTGTGACATGAACTATATCAATAGGGTATAGTGACTCGCAATGAGGGACCTTAAGAGCCTAAGGACGCTGGGGGGTCGAGAGGTTGTGGTGTATCGCCCGACCTCTCCCCCAGCAATTTCTAGTTACTTAAAGGAGAAACGTGCCAGGGCGGAATAGAGGATGGGTTGAGGAAGCAATGCGTGATCTATTCTTTATTCTGCTCTGGTTCACTTTGATAGTATTCGGATTTGCAGGGGCTTACGCTCTAACGTTTTGGTACGCCTTTGGTTATTTGCCATAGGGGGGAAGCATACATGAGGAGATATTGTGAAAAAGGTTATCCTTGTTATTGTAGCTTCTTTGGTGTTTACGGGATGTAACTGCCATCAAGCTGTTGACGCTCTTTGGCCTTCTGGATCTAGGCAGTGGGCTCATAACGTCGTAGACAGAGAATCTGGTGGAGATGCAACAGCACAGAATCCAAGATCATCTGCTGCTGGTTGTTTCCAACTGCTCAGGATGCATTCGTGGCGCTTCGATGCTACGGGCACCTCATGGGCGCAACGATACGATCCAGTAGCAAACACTCTCGCTGCCTTGCACCTATATAACGAGGCAGGAACAAGACCCTGGGGGTTTTAATGGAAAGAAACCTGGTTATTTGTATTGGCATTATTGCAGCAGGTTTAGGTTACCATCATTATCGCATAAGGTACTTGTCGGCAGAACTGGAGGCTTTAGGAACAGCATATCTTGACCACGTTGAATCCCTGTATCAAGAAATCGTTGACGAAGAGTTCAACGAGATAGTGGATAACTATGATGACTAATCGAGGAAAAAGGTGAGAGATCCATGGGGCTTTGCGCTATTTTGTGGTTTTGGTTTATGTCTTATCTGTGTTCTCTCATATTTCATCGTAATAGCCCGACGCGAAATAATCCATAAGGAGACTGATGAAGCTCAGGAAGAAAACCATCTTTGATATCACGGCTGGAGATGTCGTGAAGATCATCGTACTGTACAAGATCTCCAAGTTCACCTATAAGGTGCTCGACCGTACCGCGCAAAAGCTGTATGAGCGTCACGAAGATGAGATCAGCGAATGGGTCGACAAGACGTCTACGAAGATAGCTGACAAGACGACGGACGTGGTATTTCCTCCGCAGGAATAACAGGGCTTGTAATGAAGAGACCTCAACCTAATCAGGAGACCGAAATGAAGGAAACGATCAAGGCTAACGCCCGGAAGATCAAGAACCACGTCGGACGCAACAAGGTTGCTTACGCCGCTACCACAATCGCCTTTGGCGCGATCTGGTTGCAGCAGAGCAACGTGAAGGCGTTCTACGCATTCTTGGAGTCCAAGGGCATTGACCCGATGGAGTACTACTGCCCGGAAGCTTATGAAGAGTTGAATAGTTGATATTCAAGAGGAAGAGCCCACAAAGCTTTTCCTTTTGTCTTCGCAGAAATAACAACTCATGTAATGAAGAGACCCTCAACGAAAAGAGATTCAGATGATTGACAAGCTGAAGGCACAATTCGAGAAGGACCCCGTTACCACGATCATCGTTGGTAGCCTCGCAGTAACCGCTGCTGCGAAGCTGCTCAACGCTGTTAGTGCTGCACAGGGCCGTCGCGCATATGCCAAGCAGGTCAACTACCGAGTCAATCGGTGACCTATTTCACGCCTAAGGCCCCACAAGGGCTTTAGGTTTTGTCTCCTTATCGCAGGATTTGCAACGTATGTAATGAAGAGAGATCAACCCCTATTAAGGAGACATCATGGTTATTAAGACCTACGAAGATGGAAGCGAAATGACTGTTGGAAAGCTTTCACTCGCAATTGCTGTTGGTGCCGTAACTGGCATTGCAGTATTTGCAGTGAAGGAGAAGATCAGTGATAAGCGCACCAAGCGTTGGATGAAGAAGCAAGGTTACCCCCAAGAAGTGCTTGATCGCTATTGAGCCTATCGCCCGCAAGGGCTTTAGGTTTTGTCTCCGTATGTTTTACAACGCCTCTAATGAACCCACTACAAAGGAGACCGACATGGGCAAGTTCAAGAACGCACTGAGCTTTGCTGGTGAAGTCGCATCGAAGTACGCTGATCAACAGCATGAAGTCAATGAATTGGCTAACAAGCTGGTGAACAAGACGTACGGAGTCGACTACGACCAAGCGAAGAAGATCGCGCAAGTTCTTATTACCCAAGCCGAAGTTACTTGGAAGTGATTCCAAAGGCTATATCCCGCAAGGGGTTTAGCTTTTGTCTCGCAGTGGAAACAACTCTTATAATGAACCCACTACGAAAGGAACATTGTGAGAAAGATTCACTTGTTGAACGTCGATGCACCACATCGCCCATATTGTGTAGGCAACATACGAATGATCCAAAGAGGATTCGATACCACCGAATCTGAAGAGGATGTTACGTGTAAGCTATGCCTTATGCGCATGGGTGTCATCGAGGACACACGAGGAAACTGGGACCACAGAACCCGATAGTGATATTCAAGAGGAGAGCCACAACGGCTTTCCTTTTTGTCTAAGGAGATTATATGGCTGTAGAGTTAATGCCTCATCAGAAGGCAGCAATCGAACACCTCTCGAGCGGTAAGGTTCTCTGGGGTGGTGTAGGTGCAGGAAAGTCTATGACGGTTCTCGCATGGTACGTGGAGAATCTGTCCGATCACAACATCGTCGTCATTACGACAGCTAAGAAGCGTGACACTCTAGATTGGCAGGGAGAGGCCGCAAAGTTCGGTATTGGTGCTGAGGAGGATGCAACTGTCCATGGGACCATATTCGTGGACTCGTGGAACAACATAGGTAAGTACACCGAGTACACAAACACCTTCTTCATATTCGATGAGCAGAGGGTTGTCGGTACGGGTTCTTGGGTGAAATCATTCATCAAGATCGCACGCAACAATCCCTGGATATTACTCACTGCTACTCCAGGTGACGTATGGCTTGACTATGCTCCCATATTCATCGCCAATGGATACTACAAGAACATCACCGAATTCAAGTGGAAGCACGTTATCTACGAGGCCTTTGCCAAGTACCCGAAGGTCAAGGGCTACATCAACGAGAGTAAGCTCGAGTTGTTGCGTAATGAGGTCCTGGTGGAGATGCCATATCTCAAGCACACCACAAAGAACACGAACTGGATGGACGTGAGCTATGACGAATCCCTCTACACACAGGTAGTCAAGAATCGATGGCACGTCTATGAGGACAGGCCGCTCAAGGACATATCTGAGATGTTCCGTGTAATGCGTAAGGTAGTAAATACAGACCCCTCGCGATTGGAGATGGTCCATTGTTTGATGAAGTGTCACCCAAGATTGGTAATTTTCTACAATTTCAACTACGAGCTAGAGATCCTGAGAAGTCTGAGCCGGTACATAGGCGTATTCGAATGGAATGGTCATCAGAAAGACCCGGTGCCTCAAGAGGACAGGTGGGTATATCTCGTACAGTACGTTGCTGGGGCAGAAGCGTGGAATTGCACGTCTACCAACGCCATGATTCTGTATTCCTTGACGTATTCGTACAAGAATTTCGTCCAGGCACAGGGCAGAATCGACAGATTGGACACTGAATTCGATGTTTTGTACTACTACATGCTTACGTCAAATTCGACCATCGACCTGTCCGTAAGGAAGAGCTTGGGCCAAAAGCGCAGTTTCAACGAGAAGAAGTTCATTACTGAGGGTGGAGAATTGTGACGTGTGGGCAGGCGTCGAGACGGAAGACTTTAGTTTTGACGGTTTTGACGCACCCCCAAAAAGCCTCAAAACCCTTATGTTTACTGGGATTTTGGCTAAAATAAGAGTTTGACAAAATGAGGCAAAACACTTTCAAAGAGTTTTCTATATTTTTTAACTTCATACTCCCACCCTGTTGTATAGAGGGAGTATACAGTGACGTTTTCACAAAAAGGTTTTTCCTTTGTATATTTTTCAGAAATGACGCAAGGAGATCACAATGGATGAAGAAGTTTGGGAGTACATCTGGAATTTCCCAGATTACATGGTGAGCACGTATGGAAGAGTTGCCAGGCTAAACGGGTATGTCATGCGAACTAGCCTAACCAAGTACGGAGATGTGAAGCTTTCCCTGTGGCAGGAGGGGGTAAGGCGTACTGTGTCTGTGAAAGTCTTGGTGGCCGATACGTTCGTTCCTGAGAAATCTCAGATATTTGATGCGGTGATCTGTAAAGACAATGACCGGACCAATTTACGTGTAGAGAATCTTCTATGGCGTCCTAGGTGGTTTGCTTGGAAGTATCGTCATCAATTCGGAGAAGTATATCCGCCTCATTACTACACCTTGCCAGTCATGAATACTGAGCTTGGAATAGAATACAAATCTATTGTAGAAGCGGCTACGGCTGAGGGATGTTTATTCATTGAAGTATTCAGATCATGCTATAGCGGAGATTCTATATTTCCGTATTGGCATACCTACGTGATTCTGTAGTGAGTATGCTCCTATATCGCAAACAACGTATCTAATGAGAGGAAAGAGTTTGACGACTATTTTTCATTCTGTATGGGAGGAGCATGAACGAACGACAATACCAAACACAAATCATTCACAAGCTCGAAACGTATTTTCCAGGATGTGTCGTCCTCAAGAACGATGCTGGTTATCGACAAGGTATTCCAGATCTGACGGTTTTCTATAATGATCGTTGGGCTGCTCTTGAGATCAAACTGTCTGTAAACGCAAGGAATCAACCAAATCAAACGTATTACATTCAGAAAATGAACGACATGTCTTTTGCTGCTTTCCTATATCCGGAGAATGAGGAGGCCGTATTTAATGATCTTCAATCGGCGTTCCGACCTTCAGGGGAAGCATGCGTTTCTAAGTCCTAGCACATATCACTGGATCAATTACGACGATCAGAAGCTGCAAACACGATATTTTGCATCAATGTCGGCTAGGCGTGGTACTGATTTACATGCGCTTGCTCATGAAGCAGTTAGGCTTGGTGTCAAGTTATCCAAGTCAAATCAATCCATGTCTACCTATGTGAATGATGCTATATCTTACAAGATGGTTCCTGAGCAACTTCTGTTCTATTCGGATAATTGCTTCGGTCATGCCGATACCATATCCTTCAGAAGAAACAAACTTAGGATTCATGATCTTAAGACTGGACTTACACCATCTTCAGAAAAGCAACTTCAAGTGTATGCTGCTATATTCTGTTTAGAGTATAGTATTTCACCATTCGAAATCGAAATTGAACTTCGTATCTACCAGAGAGACGAGATTCGAGTGTTTGAACCATTTCCTGAAACTATTGAAGCAATCATGAATACCATCGTTGACTTTGACCTGAAGATCGAGGCTATGAAGGAGGCAGACCGTTGGTAACCATAAACGAAGAAGATTATTTGGCGCACTTTGGTACGCCTCGTAAGTCTGGAAGATATCCTTGGGGATCTGGTGGATTGAATGCCGACACCAATAACGAAGATTTTCTAGGGTTCATTCAACAGCTCAAGGGCGAAGGAATGAACGACTCAGAGATCTTCAGGGCAATGAAGATTTCTAGCACAGAGTATCGAGCTAGAAAAACAATTGCTAGGAACGAAAGGAAGCAGTCTCAGATCAATCAAGCGTGGGCCTTGAAGGATAAGGGTTGGGGACCTTCGGCAATTGGTCGACACATGGGAATTCCTGAGCCTACTGTTCGTACGCTTCTTGCTCCAGGTGCTAAGGAAAAGAACGATCGTCTTTCAACTATAGCCGACTTGCTTCGTGAAGAAGTTGACTCGAAGAAGTATCTTGATATTGGCGTTGGGGTAGAGAATAGAATTGGAGTAAGTCAAGAAAGACTTAGGACTGCGGTTGAAATACTTAAGCAAGAGGGGTACAAGGTTTGGCCAGTTAATGTTCCACAGCTTGGAACAGGCAAAGACACTCGAATGAAAGTTCTTTGTACTCCAGATGTAACCACACAAAAACAAGCTTGGATGAATCGAGACAAAATTCAACAGACTGGGCAGTGGTCTGAGGATGGTGGCAAAACAAAGCATCGGCTTCAACCCCCAATGTCTCTTGATCCGAAGCGAGTTGGGATTGTTTATGGTCCTGATGGTGGTAGCAAATCTGATGGAGTGATGTATGTTAGAGAAGGCGTAGAGGATATTTCTCTTGGCCAATCTCGATATGCTCAGGTTCGTGTTCTAGTTGGAAAGGATCGATATCTCAAGGGCATGGCCATGTATCATCATGACATGCCGGATGGGATTGATGTTCTCTTTCATACAGACAAAGGGCACGATGTTAGTAAAATGGATGTTTTGAAGAAGGTTGAACCACACGCCGAAGCAGAGAATCCATTTGGAGCGAACATCGCTCGTCAAATCGTAGTCACTGGTAAGAACGGTAAGGATAAACTTACCTCAGTTATGAACATCGTCAATGAAGAAGGCGATTGGTCTAAGTGGGGTAAGAATGTTTCGGCACAGATGTTGTCAAAACAATCCCCCGCCCTTGCTAAAGCACAGCTCGACATGACATTCGAGAACCGTAAGGGTGAGTTGGATAGCATAAAGGCGTTGACCAACCCTACGGTTAGGAAGAGGTTGCTTGAGGCCTTTGCTGATGGAACCGATGCCTCAGCAGTTCACCTAGAGGCTGCGTCTTTCCCTCGTCAAAGCTGGCGTGCTATCTTGCCAATCACAAAGATGCGTCCTACTGAGATTTACGCACCTGGTTTCGAGGCAGGAGAAAGAGTTGCGCTCATTCGTTATCCACATGGTGGTACGTTTGAGATTCCAGAACTAACCGTCAACAACCGCAACCCTCAAGCCAAGCGTCTTCTTCGTGATGCCAAGCATGCTGTTGGTATTCATCATAGTGTTGCTGAGAGATTGTCAGGCGCAGACTTTGATGGTGATACCGTCCTGGTCATACCGAATGGCAAAGGTAGGATCAAGGCTTCTCCAGCCTTGGAAGGTTTGAAGAACTTCAAACCACATGAGGAATACAAAGGGTATGATGGAATGGAGGTGATGTCAAAGAAGAGAACCCAGCAAGAGATGGGTAAGATCTCCAACCTCATCACCGACATGACAATCAAGGGTGCCCCACCAGAACACATGGTTAGGGCAGTTCGTCATTCGATGGTAGTCATTGATGCACACAAGCATAAGCTGAACTTCAAGGAATCTGAAAGAAGAAACAACATAGCTAAGCTTAAGGCAGAGTATCAAGGGCGCTCTAATGCTGGTGCAGCAACGCTTCTTTCTAGGGCTGGTAAGGATGTCCGTATTGATTTAAGAAAGCCTAGGACTTCTAAGCTAGGTGGTCCTATTGATGTCAACACTGGTGAACTTAAGTATGAGCCCAGTGGTAAGACAACTACCAATAGGAAGGGTGAACGAGTACCCAAGCAGGAGAAAGTAAAGTGGCTGGCCATTGAATCAGATGCCCATGCACTGGTGTCCACTGCTAACACCCAGGTAGAGCGCATCTATGCCAACCATTCCAACAGGCTCAAGGCCATGGCTAATGCGGCTAGGCTAGAGGCTTTTAATACCCCCGGTATCAAACAAGATGCCTCTGCTAAAGCGGCATACAAGACTGAAGTTGACTCCCTCACCCACAAATTAGACCGGGCCATAAAGAACAAGCCCCTAGAGAGGCAAGCACAAGTAGTTGGTAACACAATACTAAGAGCTAAGATCAATGCGAATCCACAGATGGACAATGATACAAAGAAGAAGGAAAGGTATCGTGCCCTAGCTGAGGCAAGAGTGCGCACTGGTGCACAGAAGTTTAGAGTAGACATTACTGATAAGGAATGGGAAGCTATTCAAGCAGGCGCTATCAGTAACAGCAAGCTCAAAGAGATACTAGACAACGCAGACCTAGATAGAATCAAAGAGTTGGCTACTCCACCCAAGGCTAAGCTAATGACGTCAGCTAAGACTAAGCGTGCACTACACATGCTAGCACTAGGCTATGATAGAGCTGACATAGCAGAGCAGCTTGGTGTATCATTGACAACGCTTGACGTTGCTACTCTTGGTTGAGTAGTAGAGAGGAGTGTAGTATCTAATGAGTGAGGTGATGCTAACCACCATAGACAATCCTTATGACCCCTTCGATCAGTTCGATGAATGGTACGCATGGGATGAAAGAGCAGGGTACTGTACCTCTTCCTTCCTAGGTAGAGTTACAATGCTTTCAGATGAACTCTCTGAAGCTGATCAAGATTTAGCACTTGAACAAGCAATTGATGAGATTGTAAAAGAAAATGTTTCTGGTGTTTGGAAGAAAGTTATTAGATAAAATTAAAATTGCTTGGGCCTACCTCGCCATCCGGGGGGGAGGTCTTCGCAATCTAGCCCCCCTCCCACATCGCCGGCCCTATATTTTTCCCCCGATGGAAATTTTGGACCAAACAATCCGACTTTTAGCATAGGAGAAACCAATGAGTGACGAAGCTGTTGATCCAGAATCCGTTGAAGAGCGTGTGAAGGAAATTCTTGCTGATGAAGCAGATGCCGTCCGTGATACCGATGATAACACGGAGTCAACTGATGCATCCGTCGAGGGGGATGCCGATGAATCTTCGTGATCGTCTCTTTGGAGATGACGACAAGGAAGATCCTCACGCCAACATGGACGAGGTCGCCGAGCATGGTGTGAACTCGGACGAAGACAAGGAGGTAGAGGACGATGGGTCTGAATACAAGCCAGCTCCGTGATGTTTGGGACCCTCCTTGTAATTCTTCTGGCTTCGTTACTATTACTCTACATGGTGGTGGTCGCGTTACTGTTGATCCTCGAATGGTGGAAGCGGTAAATCGCCTTAACGATATTCTCGTAGACTGGGACTACCGTACTCGAGCATCTGATACAGGAGCGTATAATTGTCGTCAGATCACAGGTGGGTCTGGCTACAGTCTGCACGCGTATGGCATCGCACTAGATCTGAACTGGAGCAGCAATCCTTATGGACCCAATCTCATTACGGACATGCCTCAGGGAATGGTGGATGCGATCACAGGCCTCCGAACCAACAACGGATGTCGAGTCTGGGAATGGGGCGGATCGTGGTCCAACAACAAAGACGCCATGCACTACGAAGCAGACTGCTCGCCGGCAGATCTGGCCACAGGAATCCAAGGTGGAGTAAAGCCACTACCAGAGATCGGAAAGGATCAAATGTTCGCACTTATTCGTTATGATGGAAAGGTCTATCGGTGGAACGGCGTTCATCGCGTCCTTGTTCCTAACGAGCAGATGCTCGGCGGTGACCAGATCATGTTGACGGTTCTCGAGATGGATTCAACCATTTGGGATGTCGATCCGTGGTGGGCATCTACCTACCCAGAGGTTACTGATAGTCAGGTGTATTGGAACACAAGCATTATTGCTCAGCACACGCCGGGCGTACCTCCGGAGCATATTGCATGAAACAGCCTCGCACTCTATCGAGTTGGGTGGGAGCAACAGCCTTTGTCGTTGCCTTATTTACCTCGGCAGGGTGGGCGAGCGCAATGCTGGCTGCTGCTTTGGACGATAGTGTTTCTGATGCAGGAATCCAACTTTTATCAGGTTTGGGCGGCGTCCTCACAGGGGCCACGGCAGGTTTTCTAGGTGCGGGCGCTGCCCTAATTTGGAAACAACGACTGGAAGAGAAAGGAGATGAATCTGATGGAACAGGGGGAGTATGACCTGAACCTATATCGTGGCGACACCTTTAGTCGTGGATTTCGTTTTTGGGAAACTACTATAAATGGCACTCCATTCGATCTAACTGGTGCTGTTGCTGAAGCAGAGTTTCGCGATAAGCCGGGAGGAGCAAGTGTTTTAGCGTTTACTTGTGTCGTCACTCTCCCGAACACAATCACAATTCATCTCGTTCCCGCCCAGTGGGCCAGTTCGACTCCGGCCAAGGGGTATTGGGATCTTGAAGTTACATTTTCTCCGACAGAAGTATACACTTTGCTTGCTGGAGAAGTTGTTGTTAAGCAGGATATTACCAACTCGGCGGTGTTCTGATGACTAGTACGATCGAGGTTATCGAAGGTGGTGAAGTTGTTGTAGAGGTTGTAACAACTTCATCTCCAGAAGTCATTGACGTAGTCGCTAACGACTCTCTGGATGTTGTTGAAGTAGTTACCAGTGGAATTGGTGCGGTAGGACCTCCCGGTCCAGAAGGTCCTATTGGTCCAGAAGGTCCAGAGTCTACGATTCCAGGACCAGCGGGTCCGCAAGGTCCTACAGGCCCAACAGGCCCAAGAGGTCCACAAGGTGATCCATCAACTGTCCCAGGCCCAGAAGGTCCGGATGGCCCGCAAGGTCCTACAGGCCCGACAGGTCCAACGGGTCCAGCCTCAACCGTTCCAGGTCCAGCAGGTCCTACGGGTCCTATCGGCCCGACAGGTCCAACGGGAGCTGATTCAACGGTACCAGGACCCACGGGTCCGGCAGGTCCGATTGGTCCAGAAGGTCCTACGGGTCCTACAGGTGCTGATTCAACAGTTCCAGGTCCAGCGGGTCCCATTGGTCCGGCAGGTCCTATTGGCGCTGACTCAACGGTACCGGGTCCAGCGGGCCCAGAAGGGCCTCAAGGTCCTATCGGTCTTACGGGCGCTGATTCAACAGTTCCAGGTCCAGTGGGTCCAGAAGGTCCAGCAGGCCCACAAGGCCCTATCGGTCTTACAGGTGCCGACTCAACTGTCCCTGGCCCAACAGGCCCTACAGGCCCGGAAGGCCCAGCAGGTCCTCAAGGAGCAGCCTCAACAGTTCCGGGTCCGCAAGGTCCTATAGGCCCGGAAGGTCCAGCGGGTCCAGAAGGTGCCCCATCTACCGTTCCAGGTCCTCCAGGTGAGGATGGCGATGTACCAATCGTTAGTCTTACACAGGCTGAGTATGATGCTATTGTCACGCCAGATCCGGAAACGCTGTATGTTATTACTGATGCTCCATCTGGCGGTGGTGGAAGTGATTACGTAGGACCCGAATGGGTAGCTAATCCAAATGATGCTTGGGCGTACTATGGTGGCGCAATCCGAGTTGGTGATTTTGGTGGTAATAATGATGCGGTACCAAGAATCTTTGTCACCCAGGGATTAGCCAATCATAATACCCAAAGCTCATCTCACGCAAACCTTGAGCGAATAATGTATAAGGGGCAAGCCAACGGTTATGCCAGCCTTGATGCTAACCGCAAAATACCAATTGCGCAGATTCCAGATCTTGACACCGGAGGTGGCGGCAATCCGGTTCCTAAATTAGCACCATCTGGAGCTTGGCTTCAAGCATGGAACTTTTCGAGTGGGGTTAGTTCAGTTACTCCAGCTATGAATGGAGATATTCGGCTTACACGTGGTCATTGGGATGTTCCAATTAATGAAGGCTGTTTTTTCGTGACTACTGCGGCTACAGCAGGGTCGGTTTCTATACTTTGTATTTATGAAGTCCTACCAAATGGTATGCCTGGAGCATTAATCACTATGACGCCATCTATACCAACCGATACTACAGGAACGAAAACTGCGTTATTTGACACGATAGTTCCTGCTGGAATCTATTTCTTTGGTATATATAATTCAGGACCTGGTCCACAAGCTGTGGTTTTTAGAGGCGTTCCTTCTGGTGTTTATAACGAACTGGTTTATGAACCAACGAATCCTCCGCCAACAGCCGCTAACAATGCTCTTTATAGAAACGTTGGAGTCGGAGTACCACCACCAAATCCGTTTGGAACCCCGACCGGAAGTCGTCAAGGAATGGGCATCGGCTACGTTCGTGCCGTTTAAACACAAGGAGACTCATGCCTGTACTTCTTCCAACCACAAATCTGCAATACGGGTCACTTAATGCTGGCGCATTGTATGATGGTGATACAAAAGTTTGGCCTCCTCCACCGTTCGTGCCGCCGTCAAGGTACGAGGAGCAGATCATCTCGTCGACGCCGTTAAGCTACTGGCGGCTTGGTGAGCCAATTGGCAGCTCAACAGCCGTCGACAAGATGGGCTATCACGACGCTGCCTACACCGGAGCCCCAGTGTTGGGTGTGGCGGGCCTAATCGAGGGTGACCTTGACGCGGCGATGCAGGTCTTCGGGCTTGGCAGCCAGGGCATGAATGCCGGGAACACCGATTTCCAGCTCTATCACGACTTCACAGTGGAGTGCTGGTTCAAGACAACGACGCCTGGAACCAGTTTCCGCAGCCTCGTTGTGAAACAGAATGACTACGGCATTTTCATCATCGACAACAAGCTCGCCGTCTACGAATGGGGGTCAGCGCTGATCGTGGATTCCGGCATCCGGGTTGACGACAGTGTACGGCACCATGCTGTGGTGGTGTTCGGGATCAACTACGGCCCGGCAGAATCCCAACTATACCTCGACGGGTTGCCGGTCGGCCCGCTGTTCAGTCACACCCTCCTCGATCAGAACCACACACTGGCTGTCGGATACAACGACTACGCTTCACAGGAGTTAACCGGAGTCATCGATGAGGTGGCGATCTACAACAGGAGACTTACTGCAATCGAGGTTGCCATGAACCACGATGTCGGTGTGGCATCACCTACCAATTGGAGAGAGTTGTGAGTTATCTAACACAAAACGATATTGCTAACAATGGTGCTATCCTTTCTCGTGTGGCACAGGCTGCCGCCCAAGAGAATGTTCAGGGTGATCCAGATCGCTGGACATACGATAATCGTCGAGACTGGGCGTCTGCTCCTGGTTGGGATGCTGCATGGGAATCAGCGCTTGTTAGTAATGAGGAAGACCCGGGGTATAATCCAGGATTAGACGAAGCCGTTATTACTGATGGCATGATTCTATCGCAGGTTCAGTCAATGAACCCCTCTTCACAATAGATAGGAGGTTACTATGGGCGTCGCAAAGAGGCGTGTTGGGCGTCCGGCGACTACTCCTGAGAACAGAGAGAATCAACTTATTTCTCTGGCGACGGATCTTGCTGAGAAGCAGATGACAGAAGGAACCGCTTCAGCTCAAGTGATTAGTCATTATTTGAAGCTTGGTTCTACAAGAGAGAAGCTGGAACAGGAACGTTTATCCCGAGAGAACCTACTTCTTGGCGCTAAAGCGGATCAACTGGCGTCAGCAAAGCGCATCGAAGAGCTGTACGAGACTGCTTTGAATGCAATGCGCTCTTATGCAGGCCAATTGATAGATGAATACGACAATGTCGAAGATTAGACGATATTCGGAGCTTCGTAGACTAGAAACCTTCGAAGATAGATTCGATTACCTGAAAATAGGTGGGACAGTCGGTCATTCCACGTTTGGCTTCGATCGCTATATTAATCAACAATTTTATACGTCAAACCAGTGGAAACGCGTTCGTCAACAGGTTATTTTGCGGGATAATGGCTGCGATTTAGGGATTCCTGGTTATGAAATTCATGGAAATCTTCTCGTTCATCATCTTAATCCTATGGACTCTAATGATATTCTTCATGCTGAAGAATGGATACTTGATCCCGATTATTTGATAACAACGAGTCATGATACTCATAATGCCATACATTATGGCAACCGAGAGTTCTTAAAGAAGCCATATGTTGAGCGAAAACAAGGCGATACCCGACTCTGGTAACCAAAAGGAGGTTTTGAAATGGAACCTAGTATTCTAATCAGTACAAAGAAGATTCTTGGAATTTCGGCAAATTACGTCGCCTTCGATCTTGATATTCTCACGCACATCAACGCCGCTTTCTCGATTTTGAATCAATTGGGAGTGGGTCCCGACGAAGGTTTCTTCGTTGTGGATGATACGGCGATCTGGAGCGATTTTCTTGTTCCGGATAATCAAATGAATCTTGTAAAGACCTATGTGTTCCTAAAGGTTCGCATGTTATTTGATCCACCCGCCACTTCGTTCTTGATCGAAGCCGCGAACCGGCAGATTCAAGAGTATGAGTGGAGGTTGAACGTATTTCGGGAAGTGCAGTTGTACCCATTGCCGCCAGAAGAAGTGGAGGTACCATGAATCAGACTTTCGAAGAATACTTGGAAGATCATCTCGAACACTTCGGCGTCAGAGGCCAGAAGTGGGGCGTTCGACGCGCAGGAAGAGGTGGCGTAAGTAATAGTGAATTCAAGAAGAAGCGGCAAGCGAGCAAGACGAAGTACACAAAGAAGCCGGCTCAGCTCACAGACAAGCAACTCCAAGATCGAATCAAACGATTGCAGATGGAGAAGCAGTACAAGGATCTGAATTCGGCAAAGCAAACGCAGGGTAAGAAGTTTGCTGAGGACATTGTGCTTGGCGCGGCCAAGGGAATTGCAGTGACCGCACTTACTGGTGTTGGTATGCTTGCTGTTAGAAACGCTCTTAAGAAGAAGGGCATCACCATTTAAACTAAGGAGGAGATGGAGTGGGATTGTCTAATACGGCTACTCCTCTGTATTATGGAGAGTTCCGCGACAAGGTGCTTCGTGGAGAAATTCCTGTCAATAGAGAGATCTCTTTGGAGATGAATAGGATTGACGAACTAATTGCCAATCCTAACATCTACTACGACGACATGGCGATCAATGGTTTCATTCAATACTGCGAACGAGAACTAACACTCACTGACGGAAGTGATCTGTTTCTTCTTGATACCTTCAAGCTTTGGGCAGAACAGATTTTTGGATGGTACTTCTTTGTTGAGAGAAGCGTGTATCAGCCAGGGATAGACGGTGCACAGGGAACCTACGTCAAGAAGTCAATCAAGAAGAGGCTTACCACAAAGCAATACCTCATCGTGGCACGTGGTGCCGCCAAGTCCATGTACGGGGCATGCATCCAAGCCTACTTCCTGAATGTAGATACCTCGACCACACACCAGGTCACAACCGCCCCAACCATGAAGCAGGCCGACGAGATCATGTCGCCCTTCCGTACCGCTATCACCAGGTCTCGTGGCCCCCTCTTCATGTTCCTAACCGAGGGGACCGTCCGCAACACTACCGGCTCCCGAGTGTTCCGACAGAAGTTAGCAGCAACAAAGAAGGGTGTTGAGAACTTTCTCACTGGTTCACTACTTGAAGTTCGTCCTATGACGATCAACAAACTTCAGGGACTTAGACCTAAGGTCTCTACAATCGACGAATGGTTGAGTGGTGACATCAGAGAGGACGTTGTCGGAGCAATTGAACAGGGAGCGTCCAAGATGGACGACTACTTGATCGTTGCTATGAGTTCAGAAGGAACTGTTCGCAACGGTTCTGGCGACACCATCAAAATGGAACTTGCTAGCATTCTTCGTGGTGACTACATGGCTCCACACATTTCGATCTGGCACTACAAGTTGGACGAAATCGAGGAAGTTGCCAATCCACAGACTTGGTTGAAGGCAAATCCGAATCTTGGACTTACCGTAACGTACGACGTCTATCATTTGGACGTTGAACGAGCTGAAAAAGCTCCTGCAGCGAGAAATGATATTCTCGCAAAGCGATTCGGTATTCCAATGGAGGGGTTTACCTACTTCTTCACCTATGAAGAGACGCTCCCGCATCGTTCGCGTGAGTTCTGGACAATTCCGTGCTCGCTGGGAGCGGACTTGTCGCAAGGTGATGACTTCTGTGCGTTTACGTTTCTCTTTCCTCTAACCAATGGGTCGTTTGGGGTAAAGACTCGTAGTTACATCACGACTTTGACTTTGATGAAGCTTCCTGGAGCTATGCGTCAGAAGTATGACGAGTTCATCAATGAAGGAAGCTTGCAAGTTCTAGAGGGAACTGTCCTTGACATGATGGAAGTCTATGAGGATCTGGATTTGTTCATTCAAACGAATGAGTATGATGTCAGATGCCTTGGCTTCGACCCTTACAACGCTAAGGAGTTTGTTACTCGATGGGAAGCTGAGAACGGGTCCTATGGTATAGAGAAAGTCATTCAGGGAGCACGTACAGAATCGGTTCCTTTGGGTGAATTGAAGATACTTGCTGAGCAACGTGCGCTAATCTTCGATCAGGATCTCATGTCATTCGCCATGGGCAACGCCGTAACTCTGGAAGACACAAACGGAAACCGTAAGCTTCTAAAGAAGCGAGCAGATGAGAAGATCGATAACGTGTCGGCCATGATGGACGCATACGTTGCCTACAAAGCGAACAAGGAGGCATTTGAATGATCATCGACGGAGATGTAGAAGACTTCCTCGAACACTATGGCGTCAGAGGCCAGAAGTGGGGAGTCCGTCGTAAGCAGAATCGAGCTCTTAACAAGAAAGCCAGAGGAAAAGACTATGAAAAGCATGGTCGTGAGGTAACTAAGGCTCGAGAAAAGATCAAGAGTGGAGAGGCTAAGGCTGAGTGGAAGCAGGCCAAAAAGGACTACAAGTCCAACAAGGCCACAAAAGGCAGCTATGAAGCAAGAAAGATTTTGCAGAAGGCTCGAGACAAAAAGATGGCCAATATTGATAAGGCTCAGCAGGCAAAGAACAAGAAGGAAGCCTTTGCAATTCTTGCTCTAACCGGCGGAGCAGTTGCCGCACAAATCTTCTTTAACCAGGCTGCCCGAAAGATGTAACCTAACCGCCGAAGGAGGTGTTTGAATGATTATCGACGAAGATGTAAGCGACTTTCTCGAACACTACGGCGTAAAGGGTCAAAAGTGGGGTGTCCGAAATGCACGTAAAGGCAGAGTAAAGACTTCTAAGAAGAAAAAGTTGTCACCAGATCAAAAGGCTGCTCTTCAAGCAGTAGCTCTTGTTGGTGGTTCATTAGCTGCAGGAATTTTAGCAAGAGCCGGAGCTAAAAAGCTCGGATTGGTCAAACCAAGAGAGTATGGTCCGAAAATTGATTACGATAAAATCGGCAATGCAGATTTTTCAAAGATTGCCGCTGGTACGAAATACATTAGTCGTAATCCGGCCATGACCAGAAAACAATTCTGGGAATCTCAAGGTAGTGCTAGTGTTCCTCCGGCTGTTAGAAGATCTTCCACTAATAGAACCAAAGCCATGCTTGAAAGGGAGCTTGCTAGACCAAGAAAGCAAACGACAATGACCCCGCGTCAAGCTTTGGCTAGGGAAAAAGCACGAAGGAGGTGATTTAACTTGCCTATCGGCGACAGAATTAGGAAAGCCTGGAATGCATTTCGGTACAACGATGCGAACCAGTATAAGGGAGATTATGGTCTAGGAACTCCCAGTTATGGGGGAATGCCTCCCCAAAAGGTACAACGTCAGTTTTTCAATGAGCGTTCGATCGTTTCTGCCATCTATACAAGAATCAGCATTGATGTCGCAGACCTTCTGCTTCGTCACGTAAAGCTTGATGAGTATGGACGATATTCTTCGGATGTTTCCAGTGTTTTGAACAAGACATTGACGCTTGAGCCTAATCTGGATCAGTCTCCTCGAGCTTTCCGGCAAGACATCGCAATGACGCTCTTCGACAAGGGTTGTGCTGCGATTGTTCCAGTTGATACTGCTGTTAATCCAATGACCAGTGAAGTCTTCGACATCTACACGCTTAGAGTTGGAGAGGTGGTCTCTTGGTATCCAAAGCATGTTCGTGTTGATCTATACAATGAGAATGCGGGCAAGCGTCAAGAGGTCACATTACTAAAGCGATTTGTTGCTATTGTGGAGAACCCGCTGTATGCGGTAATGAATGAGCCGAACTCCACACTTCAAAGACTAATTCGAAAGCTCGGACTTCTCGATCAGATTGACGAACAGTCTGGTTCCGGAAAGCTTGACATTATCATTCAGCTTCCGTATGTGATCAAGTCCGAGGCCAGACGTCAGCAAGCCGAGCAACGCCGAGAGGACATTGAATTCCAACTCTCCGGCAGCAAGTACGGCATTGCCTACACCGACGGCACCGAGAAGATTACCCAACTCAACCGACCTGCCGAGAACAATCTCCTCACCCAGGTTGAGTATCTCACCAACATGTTGTATGGGCAGCTAGGGATTACCGACGAGATCATGAACGGCACTGCCGATGAGAAGGCAATGCTCAATTACTTTAATCGAACCATTGAGCCCATCGTCGATGCCATCGTTCAAGCTATGCAACGATCCTTCCTCGGCCCAGTTGGTACCGCTAAGGGTGAACGGATTCAATACTTCCGTGATCCATTCAAGCTGGTTCCTGTTGGTGAACTTGCAGAGATTGCCGACAAGTTTACTCGGAATGAGATTCTCACTTCTAATGAGATCAGAGGATTCATGGGAATTCCTCCTTCACCAGAACCAAAAGCAGATCAACTAGCCAATCCCAACATGCCACAACCAACTGAATCAATCGAACCACCTAGTGGCTTAGCTCTTGAAAGGACAAGTCAAAATGGAAGCAGACTTTAGCGGCTATGCCACTAAGGCAGGACTAAAGTGCTCAGACGGTCGCACCATCATGCCTGAGGCATTCAAGCATCAGGACACAATGAAGGTCCCTCTCGTTTGGCAGCACGGACACAGTGATCCGGAAAACGTGCTTGGACACACCATTCTTGAAAGTCGAAGCGATGGTGTCTACGCTTACGGATTCTTCAACAAGTCAGCGAAGGCAGAGCACGCTCACAGCCTTCTCGAGCATGGTGACATTTCCATGCTTTCTATCTGGGCAAATGATCTTATTGAACGATCAGGTCGAGTTCTTCACGGGGCAATCCGTGAGGTTAGTCTTGTACTGTCCGGCGCAAACCCAGGCGCTGTAATCGAAAACGTTACTATCCGACACTCAGATGGAGACGAGATGACTCTCGACAATGAGGCCATCATCTACACCGGAATTCCGGTTGAGCCTGGTCAGTTGGTTCATGGTGATGTCCGTCATGCAGATGATGACGATGGTGGAGATGATGAAGCGGATGGCGAGACCATTCAGGACATCTACGATTCCATGAACGATAAGCAGAAGAACGTTCTGCACTACATGATCGGTGAGGCCATGGAGTCTTCCGGTGGTTCCGTGCAGCAAGACAACATGAACGACGATGACGACCAGGAAGGCACAACGATGAACGTTTTCGAGCAGGGCGATGCGAAGGCCACGGGCCCGACTATCTCCCACGCCGATGTAAAGGGAATCGTGGCTGATGCTACGAAGACTGGTTCCCTCAAGGAGGCGGTGGAGAATTACGCCCTCGCTCACGGGATCAACCAGATCGATACCCTCTTCCCCGAGGCCAAGGCGCTTACCACGTCTCCAGAGTTCTACACCCGCCGCCAGGAATGGGTGAATTCGGTCCTCAACGGTGCTCGTAAGAGCCCCTTTAGCCGGGTGAAGACCCACTGGGCTGACCTCACGTACGACGATGCTCGTGCGAAGGGTTATATTACCGGTGACGTGAAGACCGAGGAGTTCTACGGGACTGCTCGTCGAGAGACCGGCCCTCAGACCATCTACAAGAAGCAGAAGCTGGATCGGGATGATATTCTCGACATCACAGACTTCGATGTCGTCACCTGGATGAAGGGTGAGATGAGGCTGATGCTCGATGAGGAACTCGCTCGCGCAGTTCTGATCGGTGACGGTCGTACGCTTCCCGACGCAGACAAGATCCTCGAGGATCGTATTCGTCCGATCTCCAAGGACGATCCGCTGTTCGCCATTCAGGTCAAGGCCGATCTCGCTGCTGGTGATATTTCGGACTTCGTCGATGCGGTCATCCAGTACCGTCCGCAATATCGTGGATCTGGAACGCCTACCCTGTATACCAGTGAGGCGCTTATTTCCCAGGTCATGCTCCTCAAGGACACGCTTGGGCGTCGTATCTACACCTCGCTCGATCAGTTTGCGAACGAGATTCGTGTCTCCTCGGTTGTCCCCGTTGACGTTTTCGATCCCGCAGCCGGTTCTCCGCTCGCGATCATTGTCAACATGAATGACTATGTCATCGGCGCTGATTCTGGCGGACAGGTCAGCCTGTTTGACGACTTCGACATCGACTACAACCAGTACAAGTACCTGATCGAGACTCGCGTCTCCGGTGCTTTGGTGAAGCTGAAGTCGGCTCTCGTCATCACTCAGGGAACCTTCGTTCCTCCGCCTGCTGGAACTGTTCACGCTATCGTGCCTGAGCCGCCGAACGCTCGACAGAGTGTCCCGCCGCAGCACGGTTCGCTGCCTGGTCCTGGAATCGGAACCACGGCCGAGACCGCCTCAACCAAGGGTGGTAAGGGCAAGTCTGACGACTGATTGAGGGAGATGTTCGATGGCAAGATATTTTGGAGAAGTTGGTTATGGTGAGTCTGTAGAAATGCCTCCAGGATCTGGTGTTTGGGAAGATGTCATCACGGAATTTTCATATTTCGGCGACGTTATCCGAAACTACAGGAAACTGGAAAGTGGAGAAGGACTCAACGATGATTTGGCGGTTAGCAATTCAATTAGCATCGTAGCAGACCAGTATGCCATCGAACATTTCTTTGCGATTCGGTATATTCGATGGGAAGGGGTGCTATGGACTGTTCCGACCGTCGAAGTTCGTAGCCCCCGACTCATCCTTAATCTCGGAAAGGTGTACAATGGCCCAACGGATGGATCTACACAATCTGTTGTTGGAGAAGACGCCTAACGTTTATTTTCAACCTCCTCCAACCGTGAGCTTGGTATATCCTTGTATCATCTATAAACGAGATTATGAAAAAGCCGAGTTCGCAGACAACTATCCGTACAAAAGGAGGAAGCGATATCAAATAATGGTCATTGACCATAATCCGGACAGCGATATTCCGGATCAAATCGCTTCGCTGCCTTTATGTGTATATGATCGCTTTTATACAGCCAACAATCTCAATCACGACGTCTACAACCTGTTCTTTTAGAAGGAGAAAAACATGACAACCCTCGTTTGGGACCAGACTGGCCAGCGTTATTATGAAACTGGCGTAGATCATGGAGTCCTTTACATTCCCGATTCTTACGGGGCATACACCGAGGGCGTTGCTTGGAACGGTCTTACCAGCGTTTCAGAGACGCCTTCTGGAGCTGAGCCCAATGCTCAGTATGCCGACAACATCAAGTACCTGAACCTCTACTCGGCCGAAGAGTTTGGTGCGACGATCGAGGCTTTCACCTACCCGGATGAGTTTGCTCAGTTCGATGGTCTGGGAATCCCTTCTCAGGGCGTGACCATTGGACAGCAGGCTCGTAAGAGCTTCGGACTTTCGTATCGCTCTAAGATCGGTAACGATCTCGAGGGCGACGATCACGGCTACAAGTTGCATCTCATCTATGGATGCACTGCCAGTCCGTCGGAGAAGGCCTATAACACGATCAATGATTCGCCCGAGGCGATTACCTTTAGCTGGGAGGTTTCGACCATCCCTGTGGGGGTTACCGGTATGCGACCGACCTCGTTGATCACCGTGGACTCCACTGCCGTGGATGCCGCAAACCTCGCTACCCTCGAAGGTCTTCTCTACGGTACCCCAGGCACCGATCCATCTATGCCTCTTCCCGACTCCGTCGTCTCGATCTTCAGTGGCGGATCGCAACTGGTTACCCCGCAGCCGCCTACTGCTGTTGGAAACTCGGTTACTATTCCAGGGGTTCCCGGTGTTGGATACTACATTGAGGGCGCAATTCAGATTCCTGGAACCGTTGTCATCACAGAGGATACTGTGGTTACTGCTCGGCCTGAAGATGGATACGTCTTCCCGGCAGTGACGGATGATGACTGGTTCTTCCCTTATACGGCAGGCTGATTAGATAGGAGACCAAAGAGTGCTCAGGATTACTATTACCGGAGAAGAATTCTTCGATGAAGAAGAACAAACGTTCACTTCAGTTGGAGATGTAGTTATAGACCTAGAGCACTCTTTGGTCTCACTGTCAAAATGGGAGTCAAAATTCCAAAAGCCTTTCTTGTCTCCTGGGGAGAAAAGTTCAGAAGAGATTCTGGAGTACATCAAAGCCATGATTTTAACGCCTGATGTTACGCCAGACATCCTCGATCGATTTTCCAAGGAAGAGTTCGATCTAATCAACGACTACATCGAGTCTAAAGAATCGGCTACCAGTTTTGGAATGATGCCAAAGAGTAACGCTCGAGGAGAAGTGATCACCTCTGAACTCATTTACTATTGGTTGGTCGCCTTTAACATTCCCTTTGAGTGTGAGCATTGGCATCTTAATCGATTGTTGGCATTAATTCGGATCTGCAACATCAAGAACTCCAAGCCGAGACGCATGTCCAAACACGAAGTAGCTCAGAGAAATCGCGAATTGAATGCGCAAAGAAAAGCTAACCTGAACACTACCGGATGAAAGGAGGATCATGACACAACTGGTTTGGGATCAATCAGGTGTTCGTAAGTTTGAGTATGGCTTAGATAGAGGCGTCCTCTATTTGTCAGACGGGTCCGGTGTTGTTTGGAATGGTTTAACTGAGGTTGAAGAAAGCTTCAGTAATGAATCGGAAGAGATCTTTTTCGATGGCCGCAAGATAAATGACTTCGTAAAACTTGGTAATTTTTCAGCTACTATGAAAGCTGTAACTTACCCGGATGAATTTTTGGAGTACGAGGGAATTGCCGCCCTAAGACCGGGACTGTTTTTTCGTGATCAAAAACTGAAAACGTTCAATCTTTGTTATAGGACGTTAAACGGAAACGACTTAGAGCCACTTGACGGCTATACGATTCACTTGATTTACAACGTCACTGCCATCCCAACCACTACGACATTTGCCACTTTGTCGGACGATCCAGAGCTTGTTGAGTTTGAATGGGACATAACATCGATTCCTTCGGACACTCCAGGTTTCAGACCAACTTCACATTTGTTGTTCGATTCTACAAAAATGGACCCATGGCTTCTAGAAGACCTTGAAGAAATGTTGTATGGAACCGATACGAAAGATCCTTCGCTTGCTCCAATCGAGGATTTGATCGAGTTTGTAGATAAGTGGTTTAGACTTAACATCATTGATCATGGCGATGGAACTTGGTCGGCGGTAGAGTATGTCGATGGATACAACATTCGAATGCTTTCGGCAGACGAGTTTGAAATTATGAACGCTAATGCAACATATTTGACTGACGATGAATTTATGATTTCAGACGTAGTCGACGTAACTGATGTTCCAAGAAAGAGGTCTTAATGGCTACCGTTACGGGTTATACCGCACAACGAATGAAGCAAATTGAAGATAAGGCTATTGTTGATGGAAATGTGATTGGCGATAACTTGATTCTTGTCGCTCGGGACGGTTCTACTCAGGATGCAGGAAGCGTTCGCGGGCCTCAAGGACTTAAGGGTGATATCGGAGAGGTAAGCGAAGCGGAACTTGATGCGGCAATTGATTCAGCGATCACTGCGGCATTGAGGCCAGGTATGCTTATGATGTTTGCTGGTGGGATACTCCCGACAAATTGGTTGAAATGCGATGGCACAGCAATTAGTAGAACGACTTATGCCGCATTATTTGCTGTTGTTGGCACTAGCTATGGAACTGGAAACGGATCTACTACGTTTAACGTTCCGAATTTAAGTGTCAGAATGCCTGTTGGCCCAGGTGCTGCTCCTTATAATGTTCTTGGTGCAGTTGGTGGTGAAGAAAGGCATTTGTTGAATCTTGCTGAAATTCCAACGCACAGTCATGATATTTCACACAATCATAGTGCTAGTAGTAGTGGAGCTACTGCGCGTCATACTCACACTCTTGGGAGTTTTGGTTATGGTGGAGCAGCGCAGTTCCAGCTAGGAGGCCAGCCAGGTCCTTTTGGTTGGAATGACACTATGGTTACTGGCGATTCGCCAGATCATGGGCATAACATTACAGTTAATGCGCTTAATGGATCGTCGGGAAACAATGGCTCAGGTGGACTTCACAATAACATGCCTCCATATCTTGTTGTGAACTATATGATCCACATCTAACGAAAGGAACGATGTTATGTTAGCTGACATTGTAACAGGAGAAACGGCGGCTGCAGATGTCCTATTTCTACTCGCAGCCATTGCCGGGGGACTGGAAGTCGTTTTTGACTTTGCTGGGTCCAGAACAGTTAATTTCCTTGCTATTGCTGTCACCCTGATCGCAGTGGCCTTTCTGCTTCTGTGATATTCTCCCCCGGCCAGAGCTTGAGCTAGTATCTGACTGCCACGATACCAAGCTCGCCTGGCCGGGGGCCGCTTCCGATTAGAAAGGAACTCGTCGTGTCTATTGAAGTGAAAAGCGCAGGCTCATGGGACACTACGAGAGCCTGGTTCAATCGTATGCTCAGAGGAGACCAATACCTCGGTCTTGAACAATACGGACTTCGTGGGGTTGATGCTTTGTCAAGTGCCACTCCTCGTAGAACCGGTTTGGTTGCAACTTCTTGGAAATTCAAGATATCCCAAAGTCGCAACTATAAAAGGATTGATTGGTACAATACCGATGTCGAAGGTGGATCAGTTGTCGCCGTTCTTATTCAGTATGGACATGGTACTGGCAATGGCGGTTATGTAGTTGGTAGAGATTACATCAATCCGGCAATGCGACCTATATTTGACAAGATCGCTGACGACATGTGGAAGCAGGTGAAAGCATGAGCTCGGTTGATAATCGTATCGTCTCTCTTACCTTTGATAATTCGCAATTCGAACGTAAGATGTCAGAGACTCTTAAAAGTCTTGACAAGCTGAAGCAGAGTCTTAATTTTGCTGATGGTAAGAAAAGCATGGAGGATCTTCAGGCTACTGCCAGTCGATTCCACTTCGGAGGCTTACAGCAAGGGCTTGAGCACGTCAGCAAAGGCTTTATCGCACTTTCAACAATTGCCGTAACTGCTATATCCACCATTACTAGCAAAGTAATGGAGTTGGGTGCACAGATAGTCAAGTCTCTGAGTTTTGATCAGATCATGGGTGGTTTCCAGGAGTACGAACTGAAACTCGGTTCTATTCAAACCATCATGTCTGGCTCAGGCGAATCTCTTGATGTAGTTAATGCAAAGCTTCAAGAGCTAAATACATATTCTGATAAGACGATCTATTCGTTCAAGGACATGACCAGCAACATTGGTAAGTTCACGAACGCTGGCGTTAGTCTGGATCAAGCTGTTTCGTCCATTCAGGGTGTGGCAAACGTTGCCGCTGTATCTGGCGCTAACTCTGAAGAAGCCAGTCGAGCAATGTACAACTTTGCTCAGGCCCTCTCAAAGGGTCACGTTCAGTTGATTGACTGGAAGTCTATCGAGCTTGCCAACATGGGCACTGCTGAGTTCAAGCAACAGCTCATTGATGCGGCCGAAGCACAAGGAAAGCTCACAAAGAGAGGTAATGAGTGGGTTACCAGTGCTGGAAAGGTCGTTAGTTCGACCAAGGGATTCAATGAGTCTCTTACTGATGAGTGGTTGACCACCGAAGTACTGAACAAGACGCTCGGCGACTACTCAGACGCGACGACCGATATTGGCAAGAAGGCTACTGCGGCCGCTCAGGACGTCAAGACGTTCAGTCAGCTCATGAGTACGGTCAAGGAATCGATTGGTTCTGGTTGGGCTCAGTCATTCGAAATTCTTATTGGTAATTTCGATGAAGCAAAGGGTCTCTTCACTGAGATCAACAACGGAATCAGCGCATTCGTAGGAAAGAACGCAGATGCTCGCAATGCTCTGCTTCAGGGTTGGAAGGACCTTGGCGGTAGAGACGAACTTATTCAGGGTTTCAGAGATGCTCTTGCTGGTATCGGTACGATCATCAAGCCGATCAAAGAAGCTTTTGCGGACATATTTCCGCCAGCTACTGCTCAAACCCTGAAGAACCTGACCGCAACCTTTGCTGATTTCGCAAAGCGTATTGCGATAAGCGGCGAAACTGCCGACAAGATCAAATCTATATTTAGAGGTCTCTTCGCTGCTCTTGAAATTGGTTGGACCATTATCAAGAACTTGTGGCGAGTTACTGGTGAGTTGATTAGCGTCTTTGGCAACTTCATTGGGCAGTTCTCTGGTGGAGCATCTGACGCAGGAAACTTCATCGTGAAGTTGAATGACATGCTCGTTGCTGGCGGAGGCATTGAGCGTTTCTTTGATAACGTCGTTGGATATTTGCAGGCCTTTGGGCAGTGGATGGGTCAAGCTGCGGCTAAAGTCAAGGAACTGTTTCCTGGCGGGGGAATTCCAGGAGCCGAAGGCGCCGCTAACGTTCTTGATCGAGTTAAAGAACGAGCAAACGACGTCAAGTCTATATTTGACCGTCTTGGAGACGCTGTACAGTGGATTGGCGATCAGTTCAAGAAGCTCGGACAAGCTCTCGCGCCGGTGTTCGAAGAGATCAAGAAGTGGGTAGGTGAGGTAAAGGATCACTTCGCGGAGGTCTTCAAGCCTGGAGATTTCGATAAAACGGTTGACGCAGTCAATGTCGGTTTGCTTGGTGGGCTTCTAGTTATTCTTCGGAAGTTCCTGAAGAATGGCTTGGATCTGAATCTTGGTGGGGGGATTACTGATTCCATCACTGGGATGTTTGATCAGCTTACTGGAACTCTGAAGAGCATGCAGACGCAGATCAAGGCTGAGGCTTTGATGAAGATTGCCATTGCTATCGGCATCTTGACGGCTTCAATTGTGGTTCTGTCATTGATTGATTCTGGCGCATTGACGAAGTCCCTCGTTGCAGTTGGCGTTGGCTTCGGTCAGCTTGTCGGAGTATTGGCACTGCTAGATAAGATATCCTCTGGAACAGGCGCAGCAAAGATGTCTGTACTAGCCTTGGGTCTTGGACTCATTGCTGGAGCAGTTCTTCTTCTGTCATTCGCAGTCAAGAACCTGTCGGGTCTTAATTGGTCAGAACTTGGCATGGGCCTTGCTGGCGTTGGCGGCAGTCTGCTTATTCTTGCTGCAGCAGTCAAGCTTATTTCCAGCGATACGGGCGGAATGATTCGCGCCGGAATTGCAATGATTGCTATATCTGCCGGCTTGCTTGTTATGAGTTTGGCGGTTAGAGCATTTGCCGGAATCGCTTGGGACGACATGCTTCATGGATTTGTTGGAGTAGCTGTCGGACTTGGAATGATTGCTGGTGCTACTCAGCTAATGCCTGGCGATATGGTAAGTAAGGGCGTTGGACTTGTAATCATATCTGCGGGATTGCTTATTCTCAGCAAAGCAGTCATGTCGTTTGCTGGCATGGACTGGGGAGAAATGGCAAAGGGCTTCGCTGGAGTTGGCATTGGTCTTCTCATCGTTGCCGGAGCCATGCATCTCATGCCTGCTAATCTGCCTCTTACCGCAGCGGGACTTCTTATTGTAGGTATCGCGCTGAACGTTATAGCCAAAGCAGTTGGAACTTTCGCCGACATGGATTTCGGAGAGCTAGCCAAGGGTATTGGCTCGATTGCGGTTGTGCTTCTTATTCTTGCCGTAGCCACAAATGCCATGACTGGAGCTATAGTTGGCGCAGCAGCCATCGTTGTTGTATCTGCAGCTTTGTGGGTGCTTGCCGAAGTTATCACCAGCCTTTCATCTCTCAGTTGGGGAGATCTCCTAAAGGGTTTGGTTGGCATTGCCGCAGTTCTCGCTGTTCTCGGTGTAGCTGCACTTCTCATGCAACCCGTTATTCCAGCTCTACTAGCTTTGGGTGTTGCTCTTATTCTTGTGGGTGCTGGATTCGCTCTGTTTGGTATTGGGGCGAAGCTTGTTGCTGAAGCCTTTATCGTTATGGCAGAGGCAGGTAAGAAGGGTATCGACGTACTTATTGATGTCATTGAGACTCTCATCAAGGCGCTTCCTGGATTCATTCAGGCTCTTGCTGAGGGCATCATTGACATGTTCATGACCTTTGTGGACGCTGCTCCAGTGCTCGTCAACGGTCTTAAGGTTATTCTCGAAGAGCTTCTTGACATGATTATTGAAGTCATGCCGAAGATCGGCGAAGCTATTTATGCGCTGATTCACATGATCATTGAGGTCATTGTCGAGCTTACACCAGAAATTGTAGCCGCTGGTATATTTATGATCATGTCGCTACTTACTGGAATTCGAGACAACATTGCTCAGATTACAACTTTGGCTATCGAGATTCTGACGGCATTCATCAACTCTCTTGCTGCGAACATTCATCTCATTGTAGGTGCTGCTGTCAATCTCATTGTTTCGTTCATCAATGCTATAACTGAGAATCTCAGTTTGATCATTGCTGCTGGCCTGAATCTTATTATTCAGTTCATTGTTGGTATCGGTCAATCCGCAAATCAGATCATCGGAGCAGTTGGTTGGTTGATTGTAACCTTCATCACTGCCATTGGCGGGATGGCTCTTGATATTGCCAACGCTGGTACCGCAGTACTCATTCAATTCTTGGACGCGATCAGCCAGAATGTCACAGAGATCACGGCACATGTCAAGACTTTGATCGAAACTATATTCTCGTCAATGCTGACACTTACAACAACGTTTGCAACGGGAGCCAAAGACTTCATCGTCAAGCTGTTCGAAGAGATTGTCAAGAATACCAGAGAAATTACAAAGGGCGCGACCGACATGATGGCCGGGCTCCTTGACGCGGCAGCAGATTCAATTGTCAACTTGCTCGATAAGGTGTTGAAGGTTCTTACCTCATTCCTTGATGGATTGGCTCGTGTTATTCGTGAGAATGACGACAAGATCAATAAGTCGGCAAAGAATCTTGTTAGTGCAATGATCGAGGGCATCGTCAAAGCATTCGGGTTGAGTGACATGTTCAACAAGCTCAAGAAGGGTGTTGAGGATCTGCTCGGCAATGTTTGGGATGCCGCAATGAGCTTCATCGGCGCTAATTCACCGTCAAAGGAGTACATGAAGTTTGGTGGTTATATTGTGGACGGTCTTGCTAAAGGACTTTCCAATAGCGAGAATGCCGAGAACGCCTCAGTCGATCTCGTAAAGAATGTCTCGTCAGCCTTCCAGCAAGCCGTAGATCAGGCTTCGCTATATCTTGGCGACATGGACGTCGCTCAACCAATCATTACGCCGGTCTTGGATCTCACCAAGGTTCAACGTGACGCAAAGGATCTGAGCAACTTACTTATATTCACTCCAATTGAAGCCAAGTTGTCAATGGATCAGGCGAACATGATTTCACATACGAACGACTCAAAGCCAACAGAAGCAGAATCGACAACTCCGCCGCCTCCAACGGAGATCAACTTCGAACAGAACATCTATTCGCCAACAGCTTTGAGCACGAATGATATTTACAGAAACACGCGTAGTCAGATTGCTTTGGCAAAGGAGGGGCTGAAAATCCCATGAAGATTACAAACATTGATCTGTGCGACTCCAACGATAAAGTTGTAGCCAATCTTAGCTTCAGAGATCCATCATCCTCAAATCCATATATTGCCAAAACGATTATCGGGTTAGATGCTGACGAGATTATTTCTAGATTCTATGGCGTTTCGAAAGTTTCTAATTCAAAGTACTACAAACTAACTCTTGAGAAACGAGAGATTGTTCTTCGAATCGTTCTCAATCCCGACTTCAGCATGCAAAGTTATTCCGATCTTAGAGATGAAATCTACAAGTTTATTTCGTCTTCGAGGACGGGAAAGATTCGATTGAATTTCAATGAGGGGACATCGCCTGTCGCCTATGTTTCCGGGTTTGTAACTAAGCTTGAAGCACCACATTTTACTGAAATGCCAGAGATTCAGATCACAATGATCTGCGAAGACCCTATGCTTAGAGGTGTGAAAAAGGTCGTAGCCATCAACTCACCAACAGTAAAATCTTCGTTAAAAGTTACTGATCCATTTTCAACGGCTCCGCATGGGTTCAAGTTTAATGTGAAATTTACGGCAGCTTCTCCGACATTCGTTCTCAAAGATTCAGCTACACCAGAGTGGTCGTTTACTGTGACTCCTCTTGCTGGGTTTGTTATAAATGATGAACTATACTTTTCTAGTGAATACTCAAACAAGTATCTTTATATGATCAAGGCAGGAGCGAAAATTCATTTGGCAGATAAAATCCAGTCCGATTCTATTTGGCCAATTCTGTTTCCTGGTGACAACATATTCAAGACGGCGGACGAACTGTTCACTTGGAATTACCTTGAGTATTATCCTGCGTATTGGGGGGTGTGATGGATATTTTCAAGTTTCATAACCCAAAGGGAGATACCTATTTCGAACAAGGCGAATTCATAAATGACATAACCGACGTCATGTGGATTGAAAGGTATCGAGATCCTGGGGAATTCACTATAAAAGGCCCACTTGATTCTCCATTGCGTGAGCAGTTGCCTCAGGGATGTATGATCTCTCATTTGGATACCGCTGAAGTAATGATCGTCGAAAATCACGAGATCTCTTCCGAACGAGGTAAGTCAACCGAAGTTACTATTACTGGGCGAAGCTTTGAGACGTTTATGGAGAATAGAATTATAACTCCTAATGTAGCTAGCCCAACCGGGTATTATGTTCCATACACAATTAATGCGGCTACAACTTGGTCGCAAGCTGTATATTTGCTGCTCTATCATCTCGGCAACGGATCATATACAAATTCTGATAGAGTAGACAACATCCTTGGGTATACTACCATTACGGGAACTGGTGTTTCTGAAGCGAGAACTTTCCAGCGGCAAACGCTATATGAAACTTTTATTCAAATTCTTGAGGTTGATAATCTAGGAGTCAAATTTATTCGTCCTGGGCCGGCGTCCCCGTTTGGACCAAAAAACACCAACGCAGTGATACTCGTCCACAAAGGAGTTGATCGCTCACAAGAAATTACATTTTCGTATGATGCAGGAGAGATTGATACTGCTGATTATTTGTGGAGCATCAAGAGTTTGAAAACGGCTATCGTTATTACAGGTCGTTGGGTTGAGGTTATCCTTCACGGTACCCAGACCGGATACGACAAACGAACGCTTTATGTTGATGGAAGTTTCATTGACAACATGTATGAGACACAACCAACCGGCACGACGTTTACTAACTTAAAAGCGAGCTTTACAACTTTTGGTAACATGATTTTGGCTGGTCAAAAGCAACTTGCTATCGCAAATGCCAAAATTTCTAGAAACGTGAAGCACTATATGTATCGTCGGGATTTTGATGTTGGTGACATTGTCATGGTAGCCGGAGAATACGACGAATCACGACCAATGCGCGTTATTGAGTATGTTGAGATTGAAGACAAGAATGGCGAAAATTCATATCCGACGCTTTCCGCGATATAAGGAGAATTATGCTAATTTTGTGGATTTGGGCGTTAATCATGACGGCAATTGTCATATTCTTACTGCTCAGGCCCTATATGGGCAAACACGTCGGTACGATCGTAATAAGGGAAACAGACGAAGGAAGATTGTTTTCTCTTGAGATCGACGGCGATCCGAACGAACTTGCGGATCATAATTACGTGGGCTTTCGAGTCCAAGTTGAATCCGACCAGTAGGTCGCAACCTAAACAACTCGTATAATGAGACCTACCGAAAGGAAGTTAATGAGATTGTTCAAGAAAAACGAACCAGACGCATTAGACGACCTCATCACAGCAGTGACACTCGAGATGGCCTCGATGAAACCGTATTCGGATGACTATCCGGAGATGTTGTCATATTTGGAGCGCCTGACGACGCTCAAGGGAAAGAAGACCCGAGAGCTCGTCAGTAGCGACACATTGGCAATAGTCTTCGGAAACGTTGCCCTTGCGCTCATCGTGGTTGCCTACGAGCAGAAGCATGTGTTGACGTCCAAGATGTTTCCGCAATTCGTTAGACCGAAACAACTCTGACCGCCAACAAGTAGCAAACACGTAGAAGCCGTTTAGGACCCCCACAAGGGAGCCTGACGGTTTCTATGTGTTTGTCTGCGGTTATATTTTCTGTCCTGGCAAAATTCCCCGGGGGGACTTTCCGAAAAAGGGCGACAGAAAGGACGTGATGCCCGCAAGAAGAACTGTGTTCACAGAGGCATTTACATTAGCTCTAAAGCAACAAGGGTATGGTTCGATTGCTGAGCTAGCCAATATTTGTCTTGTCAGCAGGAGCACCATTGTTCATTGGCGGGATGGTATATGTCTTCCCTTATTCATGCGATGGATAGAGATCGAGGAATATTTTGGTTGGGAACTTGGAACTATCGATTATCTGATATCGCAGGATTTACAACGTCTCTAATGAGAGAGAAGAAGGTGAGACACGAATGCGTAGGTGAAAGACCTACCCACCTGGTGCAGGAGCTTAACTGCAAAATCATAGTTTTCGATGGGCTATGAACCCTAGCTTCTCTTTTTGTTTTGTTCCAATCCTAATTTTAAGGAGAATCATGCGAGAAGAAATCAAGGCTGCTTACCGAGATCACAAGATCAAGGAAGAAGTCAAGACGCACATCGAGAAGCATAAGGCGCTATATTCTGGCCTTGGCGTTGCGCTTGCTTCCGTAGGTTTGACAACGCTAGTAATGAAAGGCCGTCACGCCACCGCTCGAGGAGTGGTGGATGGACCCGTAAGGGTTACCGTGCAGCCTTTTTCACTTTTCTCTAATCGACAAGAGACCAAGGTGGAAACAACTGTGCATCGAGGTGGCACTGGATCGCCAGGCTATGTTGTTGAAGATGTCAACACTGGAGAAGCTTGGCTTTCACAACGTCAAGCATCCTTTGCCACTGGAGTTCCAGAAACCGTTCTATCCGGTCACCTCAATGGGAAATTTCCAGATGCAGACGGACGCCAATTCAGGCGTATCGGTTTGTCTGTGGCATGAAGGGAAAATCATGAGTTCATGTAATTGTAACTACAGATGTAATTGTCGTAACTACGGATTCACGAACTTCGTAGGCGACGCGTTCATGACCTGCATCACGGGAGGATTCTGGTTGATCTGGGTGTTCGTAAGGGAGATGCGTAGGTAATCCCCAGGGAAGGGGGGGCCAATGAAGTGCATCATATTCGGAATCGTAGTTTGCATAATACTTTCAATCGCAATGGGCAAATACCTGAAATGGAGATTCAAGTAAATGATGGAGCTTAATCAAATTCTAGGAAACACTGAGAAGTTTCTACGAAGGAACACGCCAACGATTCTCACTGCACTTGGTGTAGCGGGTACTGTCACTACCGCATATTTGGCAGGAGCGGCATCATACAAGGCTGCTCGTATCATCGAGAATGAGGAGAGCAAGAATGGGATTATCTCGGACCCAAAGGAACGATTCAAGCATCGGGCGAACCTCGTTTGGCAGCTTTATATTCCAGTGGGCCTCTCCGGAACCGCAACTGTGGCATGCATTATCGGAGCCTCGGGAGTCAATGCCAGGCGAACGGCAGCCGCTGCAGGTGCGTATACGCTTACAGAACGGGCATTCTCTGAGTATCGAGAGAAGGTTGTTGAGCAAATCGGAGAAAACAAGGAACAGAAGCTACGTGACGAAGTCGCTCAAGATCGCGTCCTTGCTAATCCTCCTAAAAGCAGTGAGGTCATCATAACGGGATCAGGCAATGTCCTGTGTTGCGAGATGTACACGAAGCGATATTTCGAGAGCGACATGGAGACGTTACGCAAGGCTCAAAATGATATTAACGCCAAGATCCTACAGGACTTGTACGTTCCGCTCAGCGATTTCTACTACCAGATCGGACTGCCAGCTACCACACAGTCCACAAACGTAGGTTGGGATTCCGACAAACTTATGGAATTGAAGTTCTCAACAGTCCTCACAGAGGACGGAAGGCCCTGTCTCTCATTCGAATACAATTACGTGAAGCCAATCTAATCATATCGCAGGATTGACAACTCATGTAATGAAGAGACCCTACGAAAGGAAATCTAATGGATATTGAAACCGTTATTACCCCCGAGAAGGTCGAATCCACGAACCACAAGTTCGCGAAGTTGATGATCGGCACTGCCGCCGGATTCATCGCTACGCATCTCGTGACGGTTGGATACGACAAGATCGTGGAAATGCGGAACAAGACCACTGAACCCACTCAGTGATCTCTTCCGGCCTAAGACCCCACAAAGGTTTTAGGCTTTGTCTGTCTACAACCGAAAAGGACAACGATGCTAAAGCGCCCAATCACCTATGAAGATTATAACGGCGAAACCGTTACGGAGACCTTTTATTTCAATCTCTCAAAGCCGGAACTTGTTGAGCTTGAGGTAGAGGTTGACGGAGGGTTTGGAAAGTCTCTTCAGAGCATTATCGAAGCCCAGAATTTTAAGGCTCTCATTGCCGAATTCAAGAAGATTATTCTGATGTCGTATGGTGTGAAGTCTGACGATGGAAAGCGATTCATCAAGTCGGATAAGCTTCGCGAGGAGTTCACTCAGACGAACGCATACAATGAATTGTTCATGGAGCTCGCACAGGATGACAAGAAGGCTGCGGTATTCCTTACGGCTGTTCTTCCTGCTGACATGCGTGGAGATTTCGATCAAGCACTACCAAAGGCGAAGACTCCCCCTACGCCACCAAACCCGCCCACAACCTAATTTAAAGGATTGGTATGGATTATCAGGGTAACAGTAAGAAATCAAAGGAAGAAAAGAAGAAGCCAGAAAAGGTAGTTGAAAAGGTAGTCATCGGTGAGGTTGTAACCAGGCCAATGCCGTTGGGTACTAAATTCAGGCGCATATTTCTTGGTGGCGAAGCCAAGGATGCAGGACGGTATGTGTTGGATGCGGTTCTTCTTCCGGCGTTTCGTAACCTGGTGTACGACGTCATGTCCAAGGGAACTGAGAGGGTTCTCTACGGAGAATCTAGGGTTCCTCGGCGAATGCCTGAGTATAGGCCTCGAGTTACCTACAACAATCCAGTTCAGCGATCAAGTTATGGAGAAGAGAGTCGTCAGCTATCCAGGAGTTACGCAAATCTTCCAGATCAGGTAAATCGTAAACGACCTGATAACAACCAAGTTATATTGTCAAACCGAGATGAAGCAGAAACCGTTCTCGAGCGTCTTCTCGACATCATCAACCAGTATGATGTTGCTTCTGTTGCCGACTTGTACGATCTCGTTGGCCTTTCCACCACACACATTGACAACAAGTGGGGTTGGACCTTCTTGGCTGGTGTAGACATTCGCCAGACTCGAGAAGGATATTTGATTGATCTTCCACCGGCAGAACCCATTTAAGGAGAAATTGTGAAACTGATTCCAAATACACTAGTTAGGTCCGTAGCTCGTCAGGCGCTAACCATCAAGAAAGATTCTCCGCATATTTTCTTTGCTGGAGGAATTGTTGGATTCGTGGGGACGACCGTTCTGGCGTGCAGGGCAACTCTAAAGTTGTCTGACACCATGAACACATTCAACGAGGACATCGAGCAGGTGAAAGGGCTCGGCAAGGACGTCAAGGATGGTAGCAGCAGCAACTACGACGCCACTCAGTATCAGAAGGACATGGCGTATGTTTACGGGAAGAACACCATTGCCGTTGTGAAGCTGTATGCTCCTTCCGTTGCGCTTGGAGCTCTCTCTATTGCAGCACTCACCGGCTCGCACGTTTCCCTGACGCGTCGTAACGCAGCTCTGACCGCTACCGTTGTTGCCGTTACTGAAGCATATTCCAAGTATCGTGAGGCAGTCGCGAAGGAAATCGGCGAAGACACAGAGCTTGAGATCTATCAGAACCACGAAAGGTATGTGGTAGAGAAGGACGAGAAGGGTAAAGACACCGGCCTTCTTCCTGTCGTTGGTGATCCAAGTAAGTACTCGATGTATGCAAGGATATTTGACGAGTACAACGTCAACTGGGAGAAGAATGCTGAAATCAACAAGTTGTTCGTGACTTGTCAGCAGTCTCATGCCAACAACACTCTACAAGTCCGAGGTCATATTTTCCTCAACGAGGTGTATGAGCTTCTTGGGTTTGATCATTCACAGGCAGGTGCTGTTGTTGGATGGGTACTCAATGACGAAGGCGATAATTTCGTTGACTTCGGAATGTACGATGTTGGAAGCTCCAACTTTGTGAACGGTGATGAACGGTCCATTCTCCTCGACTTCAATGTTGATGGAGTTATCTTCGACAAAATCTAGGAGGTGTGAAATGAAGCAAGAGATTGAAAAGGTGGCTGAAGAAGTTGACCAGGTGGTTGATGATATTCAGCAATACGCAAAGAATCCTTGGGCGGTTCCAGTTGCTGCTGGAGTATCTCTGGTTGTCGGCTTGGGTATCGGTTTCCTCCTTGGTCGAAGGACCATTCAGGAGGTTACTGAAACCGTCGTTCTTGATGGCGAAGACTTTGAGGACGATTCGCTTGAGAGGATTGCTGCCGAATACGCCGAGTTCAAGGCTCAGAGAAAGAGTGACGAGGAAAGCTCTGAGTCGTTTGCAAGAGTTCGCGAAGAGCGAGCGATTCAGGAAGTTGTCAGGCAGGAGAATCGTCCAGATCCAGCGGATATTCAGGTTGACTGGGAGGCAATGGATTACAGGCCACCCATTGAGCACGCCGAAAAGATTGTAATTGCTGGTGGCGCTCTGGTTCTGGATACAACCAACGTCTTCGCTCAAGATAGTGTAGACCCATGGGATTACGAGGAAGAACTAAAACATAGGAGTAAAGATGTCCCGTACGTCATCCACAAAGATGAGTTCTGGAACGAAGAAGAAGGTTACGATCAGACTAGTCTTGATTATTATGCTGGTGATGATATTCTGGTGGATCAAAAGAATGAGCCAATCTACAACTACCAGACGATAATCGGCAGGGAACTCAAGTTTGGTCACGGATCAAGTGATCCCAGCGTATTTTATGTTCGAAACGATCAACGAATGTGCGAATACGAGATCATTCTTAACGAAGGCAAGTTCTCTGTGGAGGTTCTAGGCATTCATGCTGATGAAGATTCTGAAGACGAGGGTCTGAAGCATTCTGTGCGTAAGTTCAGGCAGGAGTAATCATGAGTGAGCCACTTGAGCATGCATATTTCAATTGGCTCTGCGCGAAAGTTGTGTCGATCAATACCCCTAATCCGTTCTATTTCAAGATGCTAAGGGTGCTCCATAATACAGAGTTTGTTTGGGTAGTTCCTGGCGATAGTCATAGAGCGGAAGATGGGTTGGAGCTCAGATACAGTTTCCTAAGGGAATCTGGTCTGGAGGAAGACCCAGAATGGCGGGCTCTCGGATGTTCAGTGTTCGAGATGTTGGTAGCTTTCTCACGCAGATGTTGGTTTCAAACCGAAATCGATCCTAAGACTTGGTTCTGGGAGTTCATGCAGAACCTTGGCCTTGATGAGATGCCGGATAGTACCAATCCTGATCCCGTTCGAATTAGTAATATTCTCGAGCGGTTCATATGGAGAACCTATCAGAACAATGGAAATCAAGGTGGGTTATTTCCAATCCGTAAAGCTAAACGAGACCAAAGGGATGTAGAACTCTGGTATCAATTCTTTGATTACCTAGAAAGTACTGATCGAATACTAGAATAGAAGGGGGATACTGTGGACTTCTACAACATCGTCACTGTTGAGAAGAAGAATGGTGATCTACAGATCCGTCCAGATTGGAGAGTTGGTCGATCGAAGGACCTTATGACTCGTGGCGGCTCATTCTATGCAATTTGGGATGAAGAGAAAGGCCTCTGGTCGACCGACATTTACGATGTTCAAAGATTGGTAGACAAGGATCTCAACGAATACGCAACCAAGCAAGGATTTCCCCACAAGGTTGCATCGTTGGAGTCCAATAGCACGAAGCTCTGGGATGAGTTTCAGCGATATTTGCGGAATAGTGGGAACAACAGTCATCCTTTAGATGAAAAGCTGACGTTTGCTGATACAGAAGTAAAGAAGGCTGATCATGTCAGTCGCAGACTCCCATATTCTCTTAACAAAGGAGCGTATGATGCCTGGGATACGATTGTCGGTACCTTGTATAACGAAGAGGAAAGGCGCAAGATCGAGTGGGCGATCGGTGCAGTTATTAGCGGAGACTCAAAGCAGATCCAGAAGTTTCTGGTCTTTTATGGTCCTCCTGGTAGTGGTAAGTCCACTATCCTCAACATCATACAAAAGCTATTCCAGGGGTATACGAGTATCTTTGACGCACGAGAGTTGGCGGGATCAAACAACTCGTTCGCTACAGGTGCGTTTAAGTCCAACCCTCTGGTTGCGATTCAGCACGACGGCGATCTCTCAAGAATTTACGATAACACAAAACTTAATTCGATCGTAGCTCATGAGAGTATGACCATCAATGAGAAGTACAAGACGCCGTTTGAAATGAAGTCGAATTCATTCTTATTCATGGGTACGAACGTTGCGGTCAAGATCTCTGACGCAAAATCAGGAATCATCAGACGTCTCATCGACGTGATTCCTACTCAGAAGACCATTGATCACGACTCGTATCATATTCTCATGGACCAGATAGATTTCGAACTAGGTGCTATCGCACAGCATTGTCTCGATCGATATTCGGAAATGGGTAAGAACTACTACAGTGCTTACCGACCAACCGAGATGATGCTGCAAACCGACACCTTCTACAATTTTGTAGAAGCTACGTACGACATATTCAAGGCGGCTGATGGAATCAGTGTCGCTAGAGCATATGCCCTATACAAGGAGTTCTGCTCTGAGACTGGTATCGATCGGGTTCTTCCTAGGTACAAGCTACGTGAGGAGCTCAAGAATTATTTCGATGAGTTCCATGAGCGGTATCGTGTAGAAGGAGTCGAGGTGCGATCATATTACACAGGCTTCAAGAATCTAGTGCATGTTCCTACTCCTGAGATCTCAGTGAAGATCAATGGCGATTGGCTTGTTCTAGAAGAAGGACCGTCTCATTTTGATACCGTAGGTGCTTTCCTGCCTGCTCAGTATGCAAAGAAGGATGGTACTCCTACCAAGAAGTGGGAGAATGTCAGTACGACGTTGTCAGAATTGGACACTACAAGGCTTCATTACGTCAAGGTACCAGAGAATCATATTGTCATCGACTTCGATCTAACGGACGAAGATGGCAAAAAGAGTCTCGAGGTTAATATTCGCGAAGCCTTGAAGTGGCCACCTACGTATGCCGAACTCAGCAAGAGTGGACAGGGCTTACATCTTCATTATATTTACAACGAAGACGTGAGTGAGTTGGCATCGATCTATGATGTGGGTATTGAAATCAAGTCCCTTCTTGGGGATAGTTCTCTTCGAAGGTTGGTAACCAAAAGCAACAATGTAAACATAACCCCGTTGAACGGTGGTCTACCGAAAAGAGACAAGAAGGTGCTTGATAACAAGGCGGTCAAGAGCGAAAAGGGACTTCGTGATCTGATTGATCGGAATCTTCGTAAGGAGATTCATCCAGGAACGAAGCCCTCAATCGATTTCATCCACAAGATCTTGGAAGATGCCTACAACGAAGGGTTGTCCTACGATGTTGAGGACATGCGTTCGGTTATTCTGACATTTGCGGCGAAGAGCTCGAACCAATCTATTCAATGTATCAAGATGGTTCAAGACATGAAGTTCGTCGGTCAGAAGATGCTAGAACCTGACATCATGTCTGACAAGCTTTTGGTCTTCTTCGATGTTGAGGTATATCCCAACCTCTTCATTGTGTGTTGGAAGACTGAGGGAGATGGCGAAGTTGTTAGGATGATCAACCCAACCAGCGATGATCTTGAGGATCTCCTTGCCCAGAGGCTTGTCGGATTCAACAATCGTCGATACGACAATCATATTCTCTATGCTCGGTACCTTGGTTGGTCTCTCGAGGACCTCTACAACCTCAGCCAGAGGATCATCAACGGTGGAAATGATAACAAGGTGTTGTTCGGGGAGGCCTACAACCTCTCCTATGCGGATATTTACGACTTCAGCTCGAAGAAGCAGGGCTTGAAGAAGTTTCAAATTGAGCTAGGTATCCATCACATGGAGCTCGATCTTCCGTGGGACCAACCGGTTCCGGAAGAAATGTGGTCAAAGGTAGAAGATTACTGTGCGAATGATGTTTCTGCGACCGAGAAGGTGTTTGAAGCTCGGAAGCAGGATTTCGTAGCACGGCAAATTCTTGCTGAGATGTCGGGCCTGTCTGTTAATCATACTACTCAGGCACATACATCGAAGATCATATTTGGGGAGGATAGGAATCCTCAAAAGGTCTTCGTTTATACAGACTTGAGCAAAGACTTCAAGGGATACACACATGAAGGAAACGAGAGTTCTTACCGTGGGGAATCACCCGGTGAGGGTGGATACGTTTACTCCGAACCTGGAATTTACGAAGACGTGGCACTTTTGGATGTTGAGAGTATGCATCCGACGAGTATCGAGCTCCTTAATCTTTTCGGACCTTATACCGGTAACTATGTCAGCCTCAAAGAAGCGCGCATGGCAATTAAGCATAAGGACTACGAAAAAGC
>Ga0190274_10000185_pt1 | contig 42888 bp, 60 predicted proteins | sample Popmic531T_FD_133002 | JGI IMG/M metagenome (GOLD analysis project Ga0190274, IMG submission 133002) | Populus adjacent soil microbial communities from riparian zone of Yellowstone River, Montana, USA - 531 T | ecosystem: Environmental > Terrestrial > Soil > Riparian zone | place: USA: Montana... | reverse complement strand
GCACGCGCGGCATCTCCGGGTTGGTGCTCAAGGCCACCAGCGGCATCTTCTCGGCGAACTATGTCGCCACCCCCAGCGCGGACAATCAGGCGCTGCTGGAGTACTTCCGCGCCGACACGCTGGGCATCACGCTGCCCCAGAGCGGGTTTACGGGCCGGCAGGGGCACTGGGCGCCCTACACGCCGGCGTGGACCGCCAGCGGCACGGCGCCGGCGCTGGGCAACGGCGCGCTGTCGGGCCGCTACACGGTGGTCGGCAAGACGGTGTCGGTCACGCTGATCTTCACGCTAGGGTCCACCTCGACGCAGGGCACGGGGACGTGGGCGTTTTCGCTGCCGCCCGGGCTGCCCACACTGCTGGGCGCGGGCGGCGCGGTGCTGGGGGCGGGCCGCGTGATTGACTTCGGCACGACCTACCGGCTGATGACGGCGGTCAACGCGTCGGCGACCACGATCAACTTCTACTTCGACAGTCTCGTCACCCCGCTGGGCGTCGGCGTGCCGATGGCGTGGGCGACCAACGACGGCTTCATCGCCACGCTCACCTACGAGGCGGCCTGATGGCGCGCGCCAGCTACATCAAAGCCCTGATCGCGGGCCTGCCCGACGATCACAAGCGCGCGATCAGCGGCGCGTTCGAATACGTGCTCGACAACTTCCGCTGGGGCCGGCCCGAGCACGCCGAGCGCTGCGAGAACGGCCAGCAGTATTACTTCGAAGCGGCGACGGCCTCGGTGGCCAACGGCGAGTTCCAGATCCTGCACGGGCTGGCGGCGCCGCCCTACCTGCTGGTGCCGGTGCTGCCGCTGGACGTCGAGGGCGCCGAGATCGTGCCGCTGCAGGTGACGCGCCCGGCCGACGCCGAGCGCATCTACCTGTCGTCGCCGGTGGCCGATGCAATCATTCGGGTGATGGTGGAGGCGTAGAATGGCCCGCGTGTGCAAGCTGATCCTGTTGACGCTCGTCGTGCTGCTCGACGTGTGCGTGATCACGCCGTGGCTGCAGAGCTTCGCGCCGGCGCCCCCGGGCACCACGCGCGCGTTCTGGAGCCTCGCCATCCCGCTGATCACGGCGGCCATCGGTGCGATGCGCGGCAAGAAGAAGGCCGGCGGCGGGTTTGACGAGACAACCGGCGAGGGCACCACCGGCGGCGGGTTCGACTGGGGCGCGGCCGCGCCCTACCTTGCCGGCGCCGGCGGCCTCGTCGGCGGGATGCTGATGAACAAGGGCAGCAGCAAGAAGCCCAGCGGGACCAACGACGCGTTGTCGCAGCTGCTCGCGTTCCAGAACCAGCGCATGATGGCCGCCGAGCCGCTGAACCAGTCACTGCTGGCGATGGCCAGCTCGATGATGCCGACGCACACGAAGATCCCCGGCAGCGCGATTGACCAGTGGATGACCAAGCACGAGGCCGCCAACATGGCCGCTGATCCCTACGGCGCCGCGCGCACCAGCGCCTACCCGACGCAGCGCAGCTTCCGGCCCAACACGCTGATGACGACGCGCACGTCGCCCGAGAACGCGGCGCGCTTCACCGGGGAACCGTTCGCGGTGCCGCGCCGCCAGCTCTACTAAGAGACGCCGATGGCCCAATCCGCCTACGAACCGAACTACTACGGCGCCCCCGCGCCCCCCGCGTCAGCGGCCGGCGGCGGCTACGGCGGCTTCAGCGCGAGCTACCAGCCGCAGGCGCAGACGCCGGCGCCGGCGTGGGGCAGCAGCTGGGACAGCGGCGGCGGCAGCGGCGGCTCGATGCCCTACTTCGATGACCCGCTGACGCAGCCGATCATGCAGGCGTGGACCGGGCGGATGAACCAGCTGGCCGCGCCCGGCCCCAACTACGGCGAGGCGATGGACTACCTGCGCGCGAGCGGGCGCGAAGACCCGCGCATGACCGCGCTGATCAAGAACCTTACCGGGCTGTCCAAGCGCAGCGCGCCGGCCAACGCCTACCTCGGCCAGTACGCCGGCGCGACCACGCGGCGCATGAAGGAGCTGAACGAAGACCCCTTCAGCGGATCGGATGAGGCCGCCCTGAAGGCGCGGTTCTTCGATGACCTCGCGCGCACGCGCGACGACCGCACGCAGCAGCTGCGCGAGCGCCTCGCGTCGATGGGCATGGCGCCGACGTCGGGCACGGCGCAGGAGGCCGGCGCCCTGCTGGAGGGCGAGTATGAAACCGCGCGCGCCGGGCAGCAGCGCGACCTGCTCAAGTACGTGACCGACGAGCGCAACCGCCGGCGCGATCTCGCGGTGACGATGAGCGGCGGGCTGTCGCAGCACGGGCAGGCCGACGCGGCCAATCAGGCGCAGTGGATGTCGCAGCAGGCCAACATCGGGCAGGGACTCGCGGGCCTGCTCGCGTCGCTGCAGGCGAACAAGGCCAACATCGGGCAGAGCCTCGCGGGCCTCCAGCGCACCGCCTACGGCGACGACATCGCGCGCGGCGGCGCGCTGCTGGAAACCTCCGCGCTGCCGGCCACGCTCTGGCAGCAGCGCATGGCGCAGATGCAGCAGATGCTGCAGGGGCAGGGCACGCCGCAGTCGATCTATGAGCAGCAGCTCGCGCAGCAGAAGCTGATCAACGACGAGAAGAACCAGAGCAACGCGAACAAGGCCAACGTGTTCGGCACCATCGGCGGCATCGCCGCCCCGATCCTCGGCGCGGCCGCGAAGAACTGGTTCGACTAATGGCGATCTCCCCACTCGCCGCGATGCTGGGCGGGGCGTTCGCGCCCGAGGTCGAGCCGCTGGCGCCCGCGCCGCTGCCCGGCTTCAACCCGATGGCGCCGCAGATGCTCGGGTCGCAGTTCTTCGCGCCCGACATGCCGACGGCGCCCGACGAGGCGAGCTACGACGAGGCGCCGCCCAGCGGCAGTTCGTTCCTGCTGCCCGAACCCGAGGCGCCCGACTACAGCGCGCTGCTGGACCCGATCCGCAAAGAGCCGGGCGTCAAGCAGCGGCTGATGGAGGCGATCATCCCGCTGCTGGCGGCCGGCGCCATCGGCAAGTTCGGCGGCGGGTCGCAGGGCGCGGCCGGGTTCCTCGCGGGCACGCTGAAGGGCCGCGCGCAGCAAGAGGAGCGGGAGCTGGAGCAGGCCAAGCTGGACGCGGCGCGGCGCGAGCGCGCGATGACCCGCGAGGCGACGCTGGCCAATCAGCGCTGGGAGCGCACACAGAAGCAGACCGCTGCGGTCGAAGGCATCCTCAAGCAGGCGGCCGAGTTCGATGACCCGGCGGCCGCGCAGGCGTGGCTGACGTCGATTGCGCCGACCTACGCGCGGCTCGGCATCGACACCACGCAGATGGGCAGCACGGTGCTGCCGGGCGCCCAGCGCCGGCTGCGCGAGGCCGCCGAGAAGCAATACACCACCGCCATCGACGTGCAGAAAAAGCTGCTGCCCGAGGGCGAGAAGTTCAACCCCGAGGCGCTGCACGACAAGGTCAGCGTGACGTTCCGGGGCAAGACGATGAGCCTCGGCGAGCTGGCGCAGATTGCCGGCATGGGCGGGTTCGATCCGGCCACGCGCGAGGCGACGCTGAAAGGCGCGGGCAACATCGAGAACTACGTGCGCGATCAGTTCGCGGCGTTTGAAGAAACGACCGGGCGGCCGCCGTCGCGCACCGAGCGCAACCAGATCGTGCTGCAGGCGCAGAAGGAGTTTGCCGAGGCCAAGGTGACGCCGCGCCAGCGCGCGCTGCAGGACGCGCAGCTGCAGGCACTGCAGGACTTGCACAACAAGCGCACCAAGGGCACGGGCACGGGCAGCAGCGCCGACTGGTCTACGAAATACTCGCCGCAGCAGCAGGTCGCCGCCGGCCGCTTCGCGTCGCGCTACGTCGCCGCCAGCAAGGAGTTCGCCAAGCGCTCCGAAGCCTACGACACGATCATGTCCACGGTGTCGCGCGCCGACAAGTCACCGCAGGCGCAGATCGCGCTGGTCTTCGCCTACATGAAGATGCTGGACCCGGGCAGCGTCGTGCGCGAGACGGAGTACGCGACCGCGCAAAACGCCGCCGGTGTTCCCGAGCGCGTGCGCAACCTGTGGAACAAGGTGAAGGACGGCCGGTTCCTGAGCAAGGAGCAGATCGTCGGGATGGCGCGCGAGGGCGCGGGCCTCTACACCACGCACCGCAAGGCGCACGACCGCATCGTCGGGCAGTTCGCGCAGGCCGCGATGCGGCAGAACCTCGACCCGCGCGACATCCTCACCGACTTCAACGCGAGCAACGACCCGATGCGGATCCCCGGCGTGGCCGACACCGTGCCGCTGGAGCAGGACGCCGCCGGCAACATCGCGCCGGTGACGCCGGTGACGCCGACGGTGACCCCCGGCGCCGCGCGCCGGCCGACCGCGACGCAGACGCAGGCCAAGCCGACCAAGGCACCCGCCGCGCCGAAGGCCGGCACGCCGAAGACGGTGTGGGTCGGGATGCCGGTGCTGATCGACGGGACGTGGAAGAAGGTCACGCGCGTGCACCCCAACGGCGAGTTCGACGCGAATTGAGCCATGGCCTACAAGCTGAGCGACGTGCAAGCCTACGGGCAGCCGACCACGGTGGACTTCGCCACGCAGGGGCGCGTCGATGCGCAGCCGCGCGCCGTGGTGCCGGCCGCCGAGGCCGACATCGAGCCGACGCCGCCCAGCGACGAGATCGATCCGCCCGCCGGCACCGGGATGATCGACGCGATGCTCGGCCACGCCAAGACGACGCTGGGCACGCAGTGGGAGCTGACCAAGGGGCTGGCCAAGTCGGTGCCGCGTGCGGCGCTCGGGCTGCTGCAGGGCTACGACCGCTTCGGCCCCGAGGCGATGGCGCGTGGGCTGGTCGAGGGCGTGACCGGCGAGAAGGTGCCGGGCAACCCCTACATCGACACCGTGCGCCGCGCTATCGGCCGGCCGACGCAGACCAAATCACTCACCGACCTGATCGTGGAGACGCCGAAGCCCTACGGCATCTTCGATGACGCGCTGCAGTATGCGAACACCGAGCAGCAGATCGGCGGCCTCGCCGGCGACGTCACGATGTCGGCGCTGCTGCCGGGCAGCCGCGTGGCGGGCGCGACCCGCTTCCCCCGGCTGGCCAGCGCCGCGCGCGAGGGCGCCGTCGGCGCGCTGATGGGGCAGGCCACGGCGGGCGACCCGATCACGGGCGCGGTCACCGGCGGCGTCACTGGCGCGATCTTCCCGTCGCGCACCGCGAGCGAGGTGGCCGAGGCCGCCGAGAAGCAGCTGGCCAAGGCGAAGCAGCGCGTGTCGCAGGCGGTGGCGCCGAGCACGAAGGCCAACAAGCGCTTCGTGGAAAAGAACTGGGAGCAGGTCATCCAGCAGACGCCGTGGTTCGGCGGGCTGCAGGCGCTCGCCGACTCGGCCGAGGCCAACGCGCGCGCCGCCGGCCAGCGGATCGACGCCGTGCTGTCGGGCGTGCGGCAGGGCAACGTCGCGCCGCAGCTGAAGGCCGCGCGCGTCGCACTGCAGAACGGCGCCAACGCGCTGCTGACCAAGGCCGGATCCGTGGGCGTCCAGCTCGCGCCGAAGACGCGCGAGACGCTGGAGGCCATCGCGCAGGGGCTGTCGTCGGTGAACCCCAAGAGCACGTCGCTGCAGGTGCTGCAGGTGGCGCGCGACGAGCTGACGACCGCGATGCGCGGCCTGCGCGGCGAGCTGGGGCGGCGCTCGGCGCAGATTCAGGGCGTCGGCGCGGTGCGGCAGGCGTTTGACACCGCGATCAGCGGCGGCACCGTGCAGGCCACGCGGAACTTCGCGCGCGCGACGCAGCGCCGGCTCCGCACCGTGCAGGCGGCCGTCGCGCCGTCGCGCATCCGCACCCAGCCGATTCTCAGCTCGCTGGGATCCTTGCGGCGCACGTTTGTCGGGGTCAACGACGCGGGCGAGGAGATCGTGCACAACGCCGCCGGCGCGCAGCAGGTCGATGACCTGATCGCACAAGTGCGCGCCTACGGCAGCGAGATGAACATCGATCAGACGCGCAACATCCGCCAGCAGTGGGACTCCATCGTCGCCGGCGGCAACGGCAAGGGGTTCCTCTCCGACATCGCCGACGAGTCGCGGCGCGGTGCGCACCGCAGCGGCGCCAACATCCTGCGCGGCAGCATCGCGCAGCAGGTGCCGGATCTGGTGGCGCCCAACCGCGCGTTCAGCTTCAACCGCAACCTCGGCGACGTCGTGCAGGACACCATCGAGCGGCGCACCGGCCAGACCAAAGGGCCGATGGCCGGCGTCGCCGGCGTCGTGGGCACCGTGGGCGGCGGCATCGCCAGCACGCTGCTCGACCTGAGCCTGCCGGGCGCGGGGCTGGCCACCGCCACCGCCGGCGCGCTGCTGCACTACGGCACCAAGCTGGTGAAGTCGCCCGAGTTCAACCTGCTCAGCGCCAAGGTGCGCCTCGGGGTGGCACAGGCGCTGCGACGCGGCGACGTCGAGGCGCTGCGCTCGGTGCTCGGCCGCGTCGGCACGCAGCTGCGCATCTCGCAGGCCAGCGGCGGCATGAACGTGGACGTGCCCGGCGACATGACCGACGAGGAGTATCAGGAGCAGCTGCGGGAGCTGGGCATCAGCGGCACGAACCTGCCCGGCATCAGCGACCCCGACAGCAACGTGGACGACATCGTCACGCCGATGCCCAACGTCTCCGAGCCGCTCACCGGCGACGGCCTCGACCCCGCACTGATGGGCGGCGACGAGCCGCTGGCCGAGGACGGATCGCCCGAGGCGGCCGCGCGCCGGGATCCCGACGTGCTGCGCGCCGACGCCGGCGGCGGGCTGGTGCGACGCGCGGCCGACGTCGTGAACCGCTACGACCAGCCGCTGATCGATCTGCCCGAGTGGGAAGGGCACCCCAACGTCAACAAGGCGACCGCCGCGCTGGAGCAGTTCACGCGCCCGAGCGATCTCGCGTTTCTCGCCAGCTCGGTGGCGCGGCCGCTGGCCGCCGGCACGCGCTTCGCCAAGGGCGCCGAGAGCGTGGGGCGCGTCGCCAGCGGCGTCGAGGCGCTGCAGGGCGCGGCCGCGCTCGATGAAGGGCTGACCACCCGCAACCCCGCCAAGATCGTTGGGGGCGGCATGGGGCTGCTCCTCGGCGGCGCCGGCATGAAGGCGGGCGGCCCGGCGGCGGCCGCCACGTCGGTCGGCCGACGGCTGCTCAAGGCCGGCGGCGCCGGCGCCGTCAACGTCGCGGCCGGGCCGACGCTCGCGCTGACCGCGCAGGAGCTGGGCGACACGCCGATGATGCGGCGCCTGATCCCCGACGACGAGATGCGCGCGACGGCCGTCAGCGGCCTGCAGATCCTCGGGCTGGCCGGCAGCACGGTCGCGTTCGGCGCGATGGCCTACCGCCAGATGCCGCCGACGCGCAAGGCGCTGGTGCATCTGGCCGGCGACATCTCCGAAGGCCGCAGCTCGGCGATCTCGCGTCAGCGGCTGACGCCGATGCTCACCAAGCACTTCCAGCAGCGCTATCCGACGTGGAACGCGGAGCGCGTCGCTGAGAAGGTCACGAGCACACTGGACGCCGCCGAGACGCAGGCGCGCGAGCTGGTCGCGAAGGTGGACCGCGACAGCGGCGGCCGCGCGCTCGACGTGCGACGCACCGAGCGGATGATCGACACCGATCAGGCGCTGCAGGGCGGCTGGTATGACGGCGCGCGCGGGATGGTGGAGTCGCACGTGCCGGCGGCGCCCGGCGCGGCCACGGTCGCGGGCACGGCGGTCACCGACGCCGCCGGCAATATCGTGCGCCCGGCGCTGACCGAGAAGCAGTACTTCGCGCTGGAGGCGCTCGCGGCGTTTGGCACCAACACGCCGCCGGCGGATAACTTCGCGCTCTACAAGCGTGTCGCCGACGCCGTGAAGACCGCGCCCGACGATCTCACGCGGCCGCAGCTGATGGAGTGGCTGCGCACGCGCATGATCGGGATGGAGTCGATCACGCCCGAGGGCGGCCGGAAGGCGCGCGAGCAGCGCCGCATCTTCGGCATGAACGAACGCAAGCCGGGGATCCCCGCGCTGCGCGCGCTGATGGAAGGCACGAAGGAGACGCTGGGCGGGCGGAAGATCGAGAGCTACTTCCACAACCTCGCGCAGGTGCAGCGCCACGACGCCATCGGCCGCATGATCGACCCGACCACCAATGACCGCTGGGTGCTGCGCGGCATGGGCCTGCCGACCGAGATCCCGCTGCGCACCGACGAGCCGGTGCTGCGCCGCACGCCCAGCGGCGCGCCCGTGATCGATCCGGCGACCGGCGAGCCGCTCGTGCGCGGCGGCGACCGCCGCGTGCGGCAGGTGTCGGTGGTGGACGTGGACCCGGAGCGCGTGGCGCAGATCGAGGAGCGGCTGCTCGCGAAAGCCACCAAGCGCGCGGAGGCGCGCGGGCTGGAGATCACGCCGGCCGACGAGGCCCGCATCGCGCGCGAAGCGCAGACGCTGGCGGAACAGGCGCAGCAGGCGCGCGTCGATCAGACGCAGCAGCGCCTGATGGCCGAGGCCACCAAGCGCGCCGAGGCGCGCGGCACGCCCATCACGCCGCGCGAGGTCGCACGCATCGAGCGCGAGGCGCGCGTGCTCACGCAGCAGTTCGCGAAGCCGACCGTGCGGCAGGCGCACCGCTCGACCGCGCAGGGCAGCGAGTACGTCAGCAACAAGCTGATCGCGGACGTCGGCTACGAGGTCACCGAGCGCAACCTGATGGAGGCCGCCAAGCGCACGGGCATGTCGCCGATTGCGGCGCAGGCCACGCTGTGGTTCCGGCAGAAGTTCGGCAGCGACCTGTTCGGCGGCAAGAAAAGCGCGCAGGGACTGCCGCTCGATCAGCAGGAGCATCTCGCGGCCGCCGGCGCGGCGCGGCTCGACCCGTATCTGGCTGACGTGCCGCTGGAGGAGCGCGTCGGGCGCCGCACGGTCGCGATCCCGCACGCCGAGCGCGTCGAGCGCGCCGAGAAGCAGCTGCTCGCGCGCGACAGTGCACTGGCCAAGGAAGTCACCGACAGCATCGAGGCCAACGGCGGGGCGACGTTTGCGCTGGGCGGGCAGGGCCGCGCCGGCACCGACGTCACGGCGGTGTCGATCTTCCCCGAGCGCCAGCTGATGGTGCCGCGCGCGGCGAAGTCGGCCGAGGACGGCTGGATCCCGGCGGTGGTGGCGTTCATGCAGGACAACGCCGACCTGCTGCGCAACCCCGACTTCGCCATCGGCGGCTGGGTCGCGCCCGCGCTGACGCCGGCCGAGCGCCGCGCGGGCAAGACGGCGGTGAAGTTCGCGGGCCGCGAAGTGCCGCCCAACACGCTCGTGCTCGACGTCGTCGCGACGCCGTCGCGCGGGCACAACAATCTGGTGGCCAAGACGCTGGGGATGGAGTTCAACCAGTACTCCGTCTACGACCTGCTGCAGTTTCAGGAGCAGGGCACCGGCGGCATGTCGTGGCTGGCCGGCAGCCCGGCGGCGCGCAACGCAGCGGCCGCGCGGCGCCCGCACGTCTACGAGCGCGGGTCGGTGCTCGACCCGAACCAGATCGCGGCGCGCATCTCCGCACTGGAAGCGGACCCGCGCCTGTCGGCCAACCAGCGCGTGATGCTGAAGTGGTGGAAGCGGCAGCGCGACCGCCAGCAGCGCCCGGGGGCAGCGGCGGCCGCTGCGACCGGGACGGAGGGCGACTTAGGCGGCGGGCTGCTGCGGCATCCCGACGGCCGGCCGATCACGGTGCACCATGGCAGCACGGCGCGCGACATCGTGGTGACCGATCTCGATCCGGCGCGGCCGAACGTGCGCCCGGTCAGCGGCGCGCGCGGCGTGTCGTTCACCACCGATCAGCGCAGCGCGTCTGGCTACACGCGGCCGCCGCGCGCCGGCATCAAGCACCCGCCGGGCCGCGTGCTCTCGGCGCACCTCGTGATGCACCACCCGCTGGACATCACCGACACGGTCGCGAAGCTGCGCAAGCGCGGGATGAGCTTCGGCGACGCCAAGCGCGAGGCGCTCACGGCGCTGACGCCCGAGCACGACGGCGTGATCTTCCGGGGCGACAAAATGAACCCCGACGAGTATCAGGTGTTCTCGCGGGACCAGATCCGCCCGGTCAGCGAGTGAAGGGCAGCACGTGCCGGCCCGTGCGCCAGTCGCGCGGCGGGGCGGTCTGCAGGATCGTCACGTAGCAGTCGGCGTGCCAGTCGAGGCCACGGCGGTCGAGATGCAGCAGGCGCGTCTCGTGCGAGCCGCCGCCGCAGCCGTAGCACCGCGCGCGCGGCTGGTGCCGCAGATGCGCGCCGCGTGGGTCGTAGGGCGCTGCAGCGCGCGGCGTCAACGTCGTCACACTCTTGGGGGTTGCCATGTTGTCCATCACGCTGATCCTGCTCGTCTGTGCCCTGTTGATCACCATCGCCAGTTCGCTGGGGAAGGCGCCGCTGTGGATCGCGGTGCTGCTCGCGATCATCGCGCAGCTGCTGGTCGTGCTCCCGGTCAAATGATCGCGCGCACCCACAGCGGGGCGAACCACCACAGCACGAGCGCGGCCAGCACGAGCGCGCTGCCGTGCACAACGCTGCGGACGTTGCTGCGATAGTTGGGACTGTCGCCGTCAAAGGCCAGCAGCCCCAGCAGCGGAAACATCCCGACCAGCCCGATGATCACGATCTCCATTGTCGCCTCCCTGCGCCCAGCGCTGGTTGTGCTACCCTGACGCCGCTATGCTGAACCGCCGCCTCTTCCTGTCTGCCGTGCTGCCGGTGCTGGCGGCGGCCTGCGCGTGCTCCGACGAGGAGGACTGCGAGGACATTGACGACCGGCACGAGCGGCGCCAGTGTCTCGCCGACCGCAACGGCGAGAACCCGACCAAGCCGACGCCCATCGAGGAGCCGCCCCCGCCGCCGCCGGTGCACAGCTTTGAGTTCCGCGTCACCGGCACCGTGCGCCGCGTGGACATCAGCCACAGCAGCACCACCGAGGGCACCACGCTGCTGACGACCGACCTGCCGTGGTTCGCCACCATCCGCTCGACGCGCACGCTGATGTTCCTGTCGCTGGTCGTGTCGTCGGCGCTGTTCGAAGAGGGCACGCTGACCGCGCAGTTGTTCGTGGACGGCCAGCTGTTCCGCGAAGCGCACGCCACCGGGTTCCAGCCGACCGTCACGATCAGCGGCCAGTGGTCGGCCTAGAACAGCGCCGGCTGCCCGCCCGGCACGAAGTCGTGCGGGCGCGGCTCGTGCAGCTGGCGGGTGTCGTGGATGTGATGCCCGGCCGGGCACCGCAGCTGCCCCGTCCAGCGCCGCAGGCGCGGGTTCCACACCTCCCGCTCGACTGCCAGTAGCCGGCCGCACTTGGTGGGGCACAGCACCGGCGCCAGCTCCATGTAGACGACGGCCTTGCTGCTCACGGGCGCGCCCAGCCCATCCGCGCGCTGATGACGCGCGCCTCGGGGTCGTCCCGGCGCACCATCAGGCACCGCCACGTGCAGAACAGCTCCCGGGCCTGCCCGGGCGCGTCGTGGTGCTCGGGCACCCGGGGCAGCGCCCCGCCGCAGGTCGTGCATACCACGGGCCGCCGGTGGCCCTGTGGCATCCGGCAGGCCGTGCACCGGCGCGGCACCCCGGGCGCCGGCCGTTCGAACCGCTGGGCGCCCTTGCAGGGCCAGCAGTAGGCCGTCACCCCCAGCACCGCCGGCCCCGGCTCGGGCGGCCCGTCAGGCGCGTCTGGCGGCCCTGCAGGCGGCGCAGGCGCCGGCGAGGGGTCACCGGGCGGGGGCGCGTCCCTGAGCCACGGCGGGGGCCGCAGCGGCCGCGACACCGGCCCCGGGGGCAGCGTCGGCTGCCGGCCGTGCTTCGGCCGGTTCGGCTCCCAGCTCACCGACGGCGCCTCGGCACCGCCAGCCGGGGGTCGGCGGGCGCCTCCTCGACGGCCGGCTCGGCGTCGAGCTGGGCCTTCTCGGCGGCCTCGACCTGCTCGCGCACCCACTCCCGGGCGTTGTCGATCTTGACGCCGGCCACGAACGTCTCCAGCGCCTCGTCGGCGTCGGCGGCGGCCGTGGCCAGCCGGATGTAGGTGGCCTTCTCGGCGGCCGTCAGCCGGCGCGTGATGGTGCCCTCGCGGGCGTAGCCGTTGCCGTCCATCCGGTGCTTCGTGCCGTCGGGCAGCTCGGTCAGCAGGTCGCGGTTCTGCGCGTGCACCCCGGTCACCGTCGCATCGACCGTGTCGCGGTCGGGCCGCAGCGCCGAGCCGCGCTCCCAGCTGTGGGGCGCCTGCGGGTTCGGCTTCTGCGTCACGCCCAGCAGTGTGATGGGCAGCGCCAGCCGCACCTTCTGGCGGCGGCACCGCGCGCGCAGCTTCTCCTGCAGCGCGGTGAACGTGTCGGCCTTCACGAGGTCGCCGTCGTCCAGCGCGCGGAAGTGCCCGTCGCTGTCCAGCTCCACGTCAAACTTCCGCCCGTCGATCTCCACCGTCTTAAACTTCGCCATCGTCGCGACCTCCCTCGGTCCCTCGGTTACTTCGTGACCGCGCGCTTGCGGCCCTTGTTCTTCGCCCCGTTCCTGCGCGCCGCGTCGGCCTTGGCCTGCGACGTCATCGCCCCGAGCACCCGCGCCGGGTTCGGGTCCACCCAGTTCACTTCGTAGCCGGCCGCCCGCAGCGCGGCGGCGATCTTGTCGCGGCCACCGCGCACGATGTCCACCGCGCCGCGCTTGGTGCTGTAGCGCGCCTCGGTGATCCCCGGCTGCAGGTAGACCGGCTCGCGCGCGGTGGCCCCTCCCTTTTGCACTGTCACGTCAATCGTCACGTCATCCTCCAACCGCCGGCGCGAACCGGCTCCCCACGCGCGCGCCGAAGCCCGGCGGGCACGTCTGGCTCATACGGCCATGGTTCTCGTAGCGGCGTGCACAGTGCCGGCACCGCGTCTCGTCGGTCACCGGCGCCGACTCCACCTCGGGCAGCGCCGGCGCGCGCGTCGTGTCCACCACCGCCGGCGGCGGCGCGGCGGCCTTCACCCGGCGCCGCTTCGGCTCGGGCGCGTGGGTCAGCGCCACCTGCATCACGCGCTGCAACCAGATGCGCACCTCGTCGCGCGTCGCGCGGCCGCCACGCCCGACGGTGGCGCGCACGCGCCGCAGCTGCTCCTCGTCCATCACAATCGTCACGTTCACTCGCATGGCAACCCCCTCAGTATAACACCCAGCGATGGGCTACGTGGCCAGTACGCCGTGGCCGAAGTAAACCGAGGCCAGCGGGCACGCGGCCCAGTCGGGCGCGAAGCCGCCGGCCGCCAGCCAGCGCTTCAGGTCGCCGCGCAGGTCGTGCAGCCACGCGCGGTCGTCGGACGTCAGGCGGCGGTCGTGCCGCAGGAGGCGCTCTTGCGCCTGTAGGTTCGCGTTCGGATCCATCGCTAATCTCCGGTCTTCAGGAAGTGGTTGATCTCGTCTTCGGTCGGCCCCGCGCACTGTGCGCACTGCACGCTGTAGAGCCACTCGTCGGTCTGCGGCGCGCGCAGGACGGTCACCGTCCAGCCCGTGCGCCCCTTGCCCTTGCGCGTCGTCGCGCCGTGCTCGTGTTCGCGCGGCAGCCGCGCGTCGAGGGATGCCGCCTGCCGGCGGCCGCAGGCGTCGCACAGGTGCTGCACGACGCCGTCGCTGTAGCGGAACGTCCACGTCACCATCACAGCACCCGCACCCGCAGGCCGGCGTCGGCCGCGCCGCTGACGATGGCGCCGGCGTAGCGGTGCTCGACGCCGATGCTGCGGCCGAGTCGCTGCCAGCTCTCGACGTGCAGGTGCTCGCCGAGCCAGTCGATGCCCTGCTCGCTGTGGCCGGCGAACAGCACGACGCTGTCGCCCACGCCGCTGACCTCGATGTCCCACTCGCGGGCGCGGATGGTGACGCGCTGCACGTCGTAGCGGCGCGCGCGGCCCTTGGTGACGACGGTGTGCAGCACCGGCAGCTGGTGCTCCTCGGCGGCGCGCACGAGCGCGAGCGCCTGCGCGAGGTCGTCGGTGTCCACCGTCAGCTGCGTGCGGTTGGTGCCCTGCGCGAGGCGCGCGAGCGTGGCGCCATACACGCGGCGCACCTCCTCGGCCAGCGTCGCGCGCAGCCACGCGACCGCCTGCGTCTGCTGGTCGTCGCCGTGCTGGTGCGCGAAGAAGTAGCAGGCGTGGCGGCCGCTGATGTAGCCGGCCCAGTTGTCCCACGCGTTCTGCCGAATCGTGACTTTGCGGATGCTGTCCATGGTCGTGCCTCCCTCGGGTCCGTCGGTTAGTAGTCGATCCGGTCGGCCATCGGCTCGCGGCCGTAGTCGTCAGCTTGCGGCTTGGCGCGCGCCTCGTCGGCGGCGTGCTGCGCGCGGCTGCTGTCGGCCGCGTCGTAGGCGAAGAACCCGCCCTCGACCAGCTGGCCGTTGCGGTAGACGCCCCACTGCTTGGAGCCGATCTCGGTCTGGCGCTTCACCGTCCACTTGCTCGTCATCGTCGTTGTCCTTCGGTCTGGCCGGGCACCATCGCCCGACCAGAGAATCATAGCACACCCAGCGCTGGGTCTGTCAACCCCCCACAAACCCTAGCAAAAACCTACGTCAGCGTGTCCCGCAGGAGCCGGGCGTAGGTGCGGCAGAACGCCTCGCCGTGGTAGTCGGTGCGCGCCGGCAGCGCCTGCAAGTGGGCGTGGCGGCCCTTCGCGCGCGCGGCGTCGTACAACGACCGCCGCACGGCCTTCCGCTCCTGTAGTCGCGTCAGCTGGATGGCGTGCGCACACTCGTGCAGCACGGTGCCCAGCGTGTGCCGCGTCTGGCGGTCGAGCACGATGTAGCGGTGGCCGCCGCGCCCGATGCTGGAGTGCAGCACGCGGAACCGCAGGTCGAACGTCGGCCCCATGATGGCGGCGACGTAGACGCGGCACGCGGCGTGATCGAGCTTCACCTCGTTGGCGCGGATGTCGAGCGCGGTGGCGCCGAGGCGCTGCATCCACGCGCGCACGGTCGGGTACGGGTCGCCGTGCTTCGGGACGGTCGCTGCGATCCTCGCCATCAGAGTCGGCCCAACGCGCGGGCCGCCTCCTCTGCGTGACGACGGATCAGGTCGGCGACGATCTGCCGCTGCTGGTCGCACTGGCGCTGCGTCTGCGCGCGCAGGCCGGCGGCGGTGCTCTCAGCGGCCTGCCGCAGGCTGTCGGCCTCGGCCTTCGCGGCCGCGACGATGTCGCGCGCATCGCGACGCGCGGCGCCCGGCAGCTGCGCGCTGGGCGCGATGTCGCTGGTGATGTCGCGCACGATCTCGGCGCGGGCATCCGCGAGCCACGGGCCGAGGTAGGACGCGGTGCCCAGTTGGGCGATGAACTTGTCGAGCGCGGCGATCTCTTGGGACTTGGTCATGGTCGTGACTCCTGCGGTGCGGGGTTAGCGGGCGATGACGGGGAACACGCCGGCGCAGCGCGCGGCCTGCCACACGTAGCTCTCGGCGTTCTTCTGCGCGCCGGCGGCCGTGCGCGACCACACGATGTGATAGCGGACGCGCGGCTCGTCGTAGGTCGATGTCTCACCCACCGAGTTGGTGTAGGACCGCTCGACCGTGAAGTCGCCCTTGCGGTTGCCGACGACGCGCAGCCCCTGCTCCGGGTTGACGGCGGCCTCGGCGACGGCGGCGAAGGCGTAGGTGGTGTCGGACTTGCGCGTGAAGGTGCCGAACGGCGTCTCGATGGTGTTGATGGTCTTCATTGGTCTATCTCCCTCGTGGCCGGCCCAGCGCCAACCAACACAGAGAGTATGACACCCAGCGCTGGGTATGTCAACCCCCGGGAAACCTTAAGGAAACCCGGGGGTTTTGAGGGTTAGAGGTTGTCGAGCGCCGCCTGCATCTTCGCGCGCAGCCGCTCGCGCACGCCGCGCTGCTCGGCGTTTTCTTTCGACAGCCGCACGATGGTTTCGCGCGCGAGGCCGAGCACGGCGCTGGCGTCGTCAATCATCCGCAGCAGCTCGGTGAGTTCAGTGCTGACGCGCACCTCGTCGTCGGCCTCGACGTGCGCGGCGGCGGCCATGATCACCGGCACCGGCGCCGGCACCGTTGTGGGCAGCATCGCGTCGGCCGCGTGCCGGCGTTGCTGCGCGGCCTTCTCGCGGTCGAGCGCCTCCTCGGCCAGCGCGGCGCGCTCACGCGAGAGCTGCTCCTCGTCGCGCGCCTGCTGGCCGCGCTGCGCGTTGATCTGGCTGACGACGGTCTGCAGGTAGTGCCGCGACGTGGATAGCCCGTGCTGCCCGGCGAGCCGGTGCAGGCGCTCGGCCTCGCGCGCCTGCCAGCCGTTACTGCGGTCGTCGGGCACTTGCCAGTGCTGCTCGACAAAGTCGCGCGTGCTGCCGTCCCAGCGCGCCGGCGCCGGCTCCGGGGCGTTGGCCGTCAGCGGCTGCAGCAGCCGGCGTATCTCGCCGGTGCCGAGTAGCTCGGGCCACACGAAGCGGTTGTTGTCGCGCGCCGCGTCGTCGCGGATCTGTTTGTGCGCGTCGTGGCCGATCCACTTGGCGAACAGCACGACGCGCGCGCTGGCCGGCACGTTGCGCCGGTTCACCTGCGGGCCGTCGCTGTCCCACAGCTCGACCTGCGGGTGCTGCGCGAGCACCTGCGGGAGGTTGGTCGGCTTGACGCCAACGAGCAACACGCGCTCGCCGGCGAGGAGCCGTCGGGTGATCTCTGCTTCGGCGGCGGCGTGCGTGAAGCTGTCGCGGAGCGAGACGGTGCCCATCATCGCCTCCCTCGCGCGCGCCGCGCCGCTGTCTGATCGAGCACGTTCTCCAGCAGCATCCCGACCTGCAGCGCGACGTCCTGCAGCGCCTCGACGCGTCGCAGGTGCTCGTGGCGCGCACGGTCGAACGCGCCGGCGTCCTGCACGTAGTAGTCGCGCGCGTTGGGCGCGGTGGTGGCCAGCGCGCCTTGCGCCGCGCGCAGCGCCTCCAGCGCGGTCGTGTAGTCGTTGGCCAGCGTCTCAGCGCTGGACCCGTTCAAGTGGACGGTCGGAAAGATCACAGAACACCTCCTCGGATAACAGCCGGCACCACGAACCCGGTGACGCCGCCATCAGACGCGATGGTGACGTGCACCTTCAACGGCCGCACGCGCTCGCCGGGAAACGCGGTGCCGTTGGCGGCGCGGTCGAGCAACAGGCGGCTGGCGGCCGCACTGTCGAGGCCGACGCAGCCGGCGATGGGGCCAACGCGCGGCGCCCACAACATGAACTGGCGGGGGACGCGAACGATCACAGCGCACCCCCTGCCTGCGCGGCCGAGGCGACCGCGCGCGCCCGGGCGGCGGCGATGCGCTCGCGCGCCACCTCGGGGGTGACCTGCGCCAGCCCTGACGGCGGCAGGACGGGCTTGGGGCGGTCAGGCGACGCGCTGACCGTCAGCGGCGTGCGCTGGCCCCCAGCGGGCGCCTGCGCGGCCACAGGGGCCGCCGGCGGCGCCGGCGCGTCGAGCGATCCGAACCCGACGCCGATGCCGCCTCGGTCGGGGTGGTGGCTGTCGCACGTGGCGACGCGGCCGAAGTGGCGGTGCTGGGCCGACTGCGTCGCACGCGCGTCGTAGCAGCCGAGGACGTAGCAGAGGTTGCCGGTGGTCGTGAACATGAACGTGTCTCCCTCGATGGTTGAGTAGGACCGGGGCGGGCGCCATGCCCGCCCCGTGGGGGTGGTGGCTACGCCGCCACCAGCTCGCGCGCCTGCGCCAGTGCGAAGCGCTTGACGTCGTTGTTGCCGCCGAACAGCGCCGACTCGTTGGCGCGCTGGCGGCCGCTGACCGACCGCGCCTCGGCCGGGCGCACGTGGTCGAAGTACTCGGTGACCGCGTTGTAGGCGCCCCACGCCGTCGGGCCGTCGGGCGACGCGAGGTTCGCCCCCACGCCCGTCTCCAGCAGCTGCGCGACGGTCGCGCGGCGGGCCTTGACGACGTCGGAGAGCTTGTCGCCCTCCTGCGGGATGACCGACTCGATATAGGCGACGACCTCGCGCTGCGACAGGCGGCGCGCGGCGAGCGACGTGAACGTCTCGCCCGTGGCGATGAGCGACTCGGTGAGCTTGGTGACGATGCGCGCGGCCTCGTCCAGCTTCCGTTCGGCCGACGCGGTGTGCCGCACGCGGATGACGCCGGCGGTCTTGCCGCGAAGCGCCGCGTTGAGCGTGTTCTGGCAGACGACGCGGATGGGCGTCAGGTCGCCGACGATGCCGACCGAGCCGTCGTGCGACCACCGGAACAGCGCGTAGCCGTTGACCGTGTCGCCCGTGCCGGTGACGTCCACCGACGTCGGCAGCTGCGCGAGCGCCCAGCCGATGGCGCCGCCCTGCAGCGCGCCGGCGACGGCGACCGTCAGACCCAGCTCTTCGACCGCCGGGCGCAGCACGTCGAGCGCCTGCGCGTTCTGCACGACGGTGTAGCTGGGGCCGACGATGCCGAGCACCGCGTTGGTGTCGGTGCGCACGACGGCCTGCCCTTTGGGCGTCGCCTGCCACGCGCCGTCCTGCAGGAACGCGATGCCGCGCGCGTCCACGGTGAAGTCGAGGCCGGCGGCGACACGCACGTAGTCGAGGTCGCGCGCCTGCGTTGGGGTGATGCGCTTGCCGAGGCCGTGCCACGGCGTCGAACCGATGTAAGCGATAGCTGCCTGTCCCGTCGTCTCGTCAATCTGGTGTGCCATGGTCGTGACCTCCTCGGTCGCGGCGCGGTGTGCGCCGGTGTCGGTGTCAACCACCGACCAACACAGTATGTGCCACCCAGCGCTCGGTTGTCAACCCCCCGCAAACCTTAAGGAAAACCCGCGATTCGGCCGACCGGCTCGGGTGTTGTTGCGCCCAGCGCTGGGGTGTGCCACACTGCGGCGCATGGAGGGACGCCCGATGGAAGAAGGACAGACGGATCGCGAGGGCCGGTCGCCGGGCCGCGTGTTGTCGGCACTCGCGCGCAGCGCGGCGTTGCGCGTGCAGCACGACACGCAGACGCTGCAGGTGCGCGGCGAGACGTTCGCGATGGCGAACCCGCTGCTGGACGATCTCGCGACGGTGCTCGCGGTGCCGCGTGCGGAGGTCGAGCGCGCGGTGATCGAGGGCGAGCGCAGCGGCGTGCTGCGCACGGTGCGTGACGACGTCGGAGTGTTGGTGGCGGTGCGCGCCGACCCGCTGTGATGAACGAGGAGATCAGACCGATGAGTGACAACGAGCAGACGACAGAGACAGCGCCGGCCGTGCGGCCGCGCGTCGTGAATGAGGCGCTGACCGGGCAGACCCCCGGCGCGCGCGTGGCGGCGACGCCGACGCCGGTGCTGCACAGCAGCGACACGGTGGTGGACATCATCACCGCGCTGTGCGCGGCGCAGTCGGCCTTCGGCGTGGTCGCGAAGGACCGCACCGCGAATGTCGAGATGCGCGGCGGCGGCAGCTACAAGTACAGCTACGCGACGCTGGCCTCGGTCATCGCGGCCGTGCGCCCGGCGCTCAACGCGCAGGGCATCGCGCTGGTGCAGAGCGCCAACATCCTGAACACCGAGCGCAGCGTGCTGCTGCAGGTGGACACGCGCTTCCTGCACACCAGCGGGCAGTGGATCGGCAGCGTGCTGCGTCTGCCGCTGGGCGACGCGACGCCGCAGGGGATGGGGTCGCTGCTGACCTACCTGCGCCGCTACGGCCTGTCCGCGCTGGCCGGCGTGGCGAGTGAAGACGACGACGACGGCCAGCTCGCGCAGCCGGCGCCGACGCGCGAGACAACGCCGCGCGAGCGCGAGCGCCAGCGCCGCGAGGCGAAAGCGGCCGCCCCCGAGACGCCGGCGCCGACGGAGGCGCCGCCCCAGCTGGAGAACGAGCTGCCGGCGCGCGAGCCGAAGCCGCCCGCGCGTGGCCGCGCCACCAAGCCGGCGAGCACGGCGCCGCCGAGGACCGACGTGCCCGTGGGCACCGGCGGCATCACGGCGCGCGACCGCGCGCTGCTGTTCAAGACCGCGAAGGACTGCGCATGGGCCGAGGCCGATGTGAAGTCGCTGATCAAGCAGCTCTACAACTACGACAGCACATCGCAGCTCACGCCTGAGCAGCTGACGCGCGTGCTGTCGTGCATCGAGTTCCCCGGCGACAACGGCGTGACGTTCGAAACGATGGACGGCATGACGGTGGTCGTGGTGAAGGCCGAGGCACGCGGCTAGTGCTGACGTTCGATGAGGCCACGCACGTCTTCGCCCGTGACGGCGTGCGTGTCCCATCGGTCACGCAGGTGATTGACGCGGCGGGGCTGATGCGCGCCTACGACCCGAGTGACACGTGGGCGCGCGACCGGGGCACGCGCGTCCACGCCGCGATGTTTGAGCTGACGCAGCGCAGCGAGGACGCGGCGCTGGCGTGCCTCGACCCCGACGACGTGCCCTACTTCACGGCGGCGCAGTGGTGGATGGCCACCATGGGCGTCGAGGTGCTCGGGGCCGAGGAGCTGGTGGACGGCGGCAGCTACGCCGGCTGGCGCGACCTGCGCGTGCGGATGCGCGGCATCAGCCGGCCGTGCGTCGTGGACTTGAAGACCGGCAGCCTGCCGTGGTGGACCGGCCTGCAGCTGGCCGGCTACGCGCGGCCGCTGGTCGAGCCGCACGAGCGCTACGCGGTGCGGCTGTCGCTGAGCGGCGAGCCGCGCGTCGTGCCCTACCGCGACCCGCTCGACTATCCCGACTTCATGGCCTGCGTGCGCGTGGTGCAGCTGCAGGCCCGCAACAGGAGCAGAGCATGACCGAGGACACCCAGCTGGTAGTGGTGCCGCCCGTCGCCGGTGAGAGCGACGTGTTGGCCGAAGCGGAGGCCGTCACGATCAGCGGCCCCGAGACGATGGAGCTGGCCATCGACACACGCGAGGGCATCAAGGCGCTGATCCGCGAGATCGACGGCGCGTTCCGCCCGCACATTCAGCGCGCGCACGCGCTGCACAGTGGCCTGTGTCAGGAGCTGCGCGAGCGCAGCGCGGTGCCGGTGGCCGCGCTGTCGCTGGTGACGACCAAGATCGGCAACTACGAGATCGACCGGCAGCGCGCCGAGGAGCGCGAGCGCCGTGCGCAGGCCGAGCAGCAGGCGCGCGAGGCGGCCGACCGGCGCGAGGGCGAGGCGGCACTGGCCGCGCTGATCAGCCCGCGACAGGCCGAGGACATCCGGTCGATGCCGGTCGAGCACTTCGCCGAGCCGGTGACGACGCCGACGACGACGGCGCCGCGCACCAAGGGCGTCGCGGTGACGCTGAGCTACGAGGCCGAGCTGACCGACCTCGCGCTGCTCGTCGCGTTCGCGCACGCCAACCCGGCCATGATGGCCGTCGTGCTGGCGCCGAATCAGGCGGGCCTCGACCTGCTCGTCAAGCAGCAGGGCGACGCGTTCGCGATCCCCGGCGTCAAGCGCGTGCCCAAGGCGCCGCAGGTGCGGAGCACGCGGCGATGACGCCGGGCATCGTCAGCCCCGAGGGGCAGCGCCTGAGCGCCGAGCTGTGCCCGCGCGTGCTGCCGGCCGGCTGGGCGCCGGTCAACGACATGGCCGGCACCTTCATCAACCGCGCGCGCCGGCTCGGCGCCATCTTCAGCGTCGAGCGCGAGGCCGACGGTAAGCGCTGGATCCACGTCAGCGTGTCGCACCGCGACCGGCTGCCGACGTGGGACGAGCTGCGCAGCGTGAAGGACTGGACGCTCGGCGACGCGCGCTGGGCGATCTCGGTCTTCCCGGTCGCGGCCGAGTACGTGAACGACCACCCGTTCTGCTTGCACCTGTGGCACTGCCTCGACGGCGCGGTGGTGCCCGACTTCCGGCACGGGGGGACGATCTGACGGGGTCACTGCCGCTTGTGGTGTCTCGCGCCGAGTACGCAGCGCGTTGTGGGCACTTGACTTCACGCGCGACGGCGCGGTAAACAATTCGGGCCGAGACACGGTGCGTGACACCGGCTCGGCCCTGTTCCTTGTTCGGTGTGCTGCGAACACACGCGAACCCGGGTGCCGTCATGGTAGCCGGTTCGCCAGTTCCCCACAACCCAACGAGGCGCAGGCGCACCCGAGCGCAGCTTGCGGTTTTCACACCTGTGGAAATCGTAGGCGCGAGGGGATCCGGTCTTCTGGTAGGGCTATGGGGGAGGGGGGCGTGTGTCTGAGGAGAACGGTTGTGAGGGTACAGCTGGTTGTGGGGACGATCACGGTACAGGCGCCGGGGTTGTACACCAGCCAACCAGCTACGTGGTTTGCGCGCGCGGCTTCGCGACCGGCGCGCTCGCTGATCTCGCGCGTCGCATCGGCCGCGACATCACGGTGACGACCTACCGCGATCTCGCGCCTGTGCTCGACAGCGACCCGCCGCCGTTGCCGTTGCCGACAGTGACGCCGCGCGCCGCGACCGACGGCCGCATCACGGTCGAGTGGCTGATGGCGCACCGCACGCCGGCCGGCGCGTGGACGCTCGCGCAGTTCCGCGCGCTCGGCGTGCCGTGGCCGCCGCGTCGTGGCTGGGTGCGTCGCATCACCGGCCGCTATCTGGACCCCGCGCGCCGCGCCGCGTTCGAACAGGGCGTGACCATCCGGCGCCCGTGGGGCGGCCGATAATGCAGCCCGCACTGTTTGACGCGGAGGTGCCGATGCGCGCGAGCGATGATCGGTTCGAAGTGTTCTGGCAGGCGTGGCCGGCGGCGCGGCGCGTGGACAAACACAAAGCGCGCGCGGCGTTCATTCGCGCGGCGCTGAGTGGAGCGGAGTGGACCCAGCTCCAGCGCGTGCTGCCGCTGCAGGTGGCCAGCCCGCAGTGGACCGAGCACCCGCGCTTCATCCCGCACCCGACGACCTACCTGAACAACCGCCGCTGGACCGACGACCCGGCGGCCTACGCGCCGGCGCCGCCGACCGCTGCGGAGCTGGAGCGCGCGCACCGGATCCGCGCCAACATGCGCGGCGGCTGCCTGCACGACCCGGTCTGCGACGACTGGCGCGCGTGCGTGGCCCGCATCGTCGCGTCGCTGCGGGAGCGGCCGTGAAGGGCACCCGTCGCCGCAAGCGCACCGTGCACCTGTCGCGCCGCGTCCACCACGCGGTGCCCACGTGGCGCCTCGACCTGATGCCGGCGCTGTGCCGGGCGGTCATGGAAGCGCCCCGGCCGGATCCCCCGAGCGCGCCGCCGGCGCCGCGCCACACGTGGTTCTTCTGCTGCGTGTGCGGCCTCTGGCGCCTCGTCACGGTCAGCAACCGCCAGCGCCGCTGGGTCTGCAATCACATCTGCCGCGCGCGCCTGCAGGCGCTGCGCCACGCCGAGCTGCGCGGCCCGTGCTGTATGCACGCCATCAACGGCTGCCCGGGGTTCCGGCGCTTCCGGTGGATCAGCTGCAGCACGACCTGCGCCATCGCCTACCGGGCCTTCTGCAAGCGCGAGCGTCACAAGCACCGCTGGATCGAGCGGCCGTGCGTCGTGTGCGACGCGCCCATCCGCCGGCGCTGCGCGGTGTCGAAGGTGCCGATCACGTGCAGCCCGCCGTGCCGGGGCGAGTGGCGCCGCTGGGTGTGGCTGGAGCTGCAGGTGGCCGACGTGCGCCGCAAGCTGGCGGCCCTGTCGCCGCTGGAGGCGTTCCGCTTCGGCATCGACGTCACCCGGGCGCGCTACAAGCAGCAGCGCCGGCGCACCGACCGCCGGGCGTGGGACGATACCCGCCGTGCCGCCGCCAACCAACGCGCCGCTGACCTTCGCCGTACACGGGTCGCCCGTAGCGCAGGGGTCGATGATCACGCAGCGCGGGCGCGTGCGCCACGCGTCGAGTGGGCGGCTGACCCAGTGGCGGCACGCCATCGGCTGGACCGCGCGCGCCACGATGCGGACGCAGCCGCTGACGGGGCCACTGACGGTGGTGCTGCGCTTCACGCTGGCGACGCCGGCGACGCGCCCGCCTGATCTGGACAAGCTGATGCGCGCCGTGCTCGACGCGTGCACCGGCGTCGTGTGGGTGGACGACCGGCAGGTGGTGGCGTGCGACGCGCGCAAGGCGCAGGGCGCGGTGCCCGGCGTCACGGTGACGGTGATCGAGGAGGACTGATGGACGCGGTGGTGTTGTCGAGTGAGACGAGCCTGTGGCGCACCGAGCGCACGCTGGCGCGGTGGCTGGGCTGGGCCTACGGCCCCTTCACGCTCGATGCGGCGGCCGCTGACGCGACGCTGGCGCCGGCGTGGCACGGCCCGGGCAGCGCGACGCCGGATGGCCTGCAGGCGCCGTGGGACGGCGACGTCTACTGCAACCCGCCCTACAGCGAGGTCGGCCTGTTTGTGGCCAAGGCGGTCTACGAGCTGAGCGAAAACCCGAGGTGCCAGTCGATCACGCTGCTGGTCGGCGCGCGCACCGACACCGCGTGGTGGCAGGACAGCTGGCCGCGCTGGTCCCACATCGCGTTCCTGCGCGGCCGTGTGAAGTTCTGGCTGACGCCCGAAGAGCTGGCCGTGCTCAACGAGGACCGCGCCGCCGCCGGCAAGCGCCCGATCAGCGACCAGAACACGGCGCCGTTCCCGAGCGCGGTGCTGCACTGGCGCGCGGAGGACTCGGTGCGCGCCCCGCGCGTGCGCTGCGTCGATTGGCGCGCCGTGGAGAAGACCATCGTGGAGTCGGCCGCGTGACCACGCCGACCTACGAGACAGACGACGACCGCCGGCGCGAGGACGGCATCGCCGCGACCCTGTCGGCCGCGTGGCGGTGCGACGTGCGGCGCCAGCCCCAGTACGCCCCCGTGGACTTCCACATCGAGGAGGAGGCCGCCGTCACCGGGCTGGCCGAGCTGAAGTGTCGCGACAACCCGCGCTTCGCGTATCGCGACGTGTGGTTCGCGCTGGCCAAACACGACGCGCTGCGCGCCGAGGCGCTCGTGCGCGGCCTGCCGCCTGACCGCTGCCTGTTTGTGGTGTCGTGGGACGATGCGCTCGGCTGGGTCACGGTGCCGGCCTGCGCGGAGCTGTCGCCGGTGTGGCGCCGGCGCAGCAGCCGTCCCGAGCACACCGCCGAGCTGGTGCTGCTGGTGCCGGTCGTGTGGTTCACGTTGGTCATGGAGCGCGAGTGAAACCCAAGCCGCCGACCCCGTCGCTCGACCCCGACGCGATGCTGCTGTGCGTCGAGGCGTCGCTGCCCAGCCTCGGCAACACGCTGGCCACCAGCGCCGAGGGCGAAGGCACCATCCGCCTGTCGGTGGCGCCGGCCGACGTGCCCGAGGTGGCGCGCGTGCTGACGCTGCTGGGCAGCACCACGTTCTACCTGACGCTGATCGCCAAGCCGCAGCGCACGCGCAAGAGCGCGCTGGCGACTGAGGCATAATGCCGCTCCAACTATGAGGTGCCTCCCGATGCGAAGCCTGCGCTGTCTGACCGTCGCTGTCGCTCTGCTCCTGCTCCCCGTGCGTGCGTCCGCTGACCAGATCGTCAGTTTCGGCCAGCTCGGCACGACCAACCTGTTCTTCGCCACCAACAACGGCGACGGCACGACCACGCTGGCGTCGGACGCCGGCGTGTCGATCACCAACATCGTCAGCGGCGCGACCGACCCCAACGCGCTGTTCACCTTCGACGCGGAGTCGATTGGCGCGGCCGAGACGTTTGTCGGCCCCGGCGGGGACACGGGCATCTTCCAGAACTACGAGGGCACGTTCAACCTGACCAACAGCGCCGGCACGTTCTCCTACCTGTCGGGCAGCTTCGGCGGCGCGCTGCTGCTCGGGGGCGAGGGCGGCACCGGCGCCGTGTTCACGGCCAACACCATCACGTTTGACCCGCTGACCATGGACACCGACCTGCCGGTGTTCCTCGTGGACCCGATGAGCTTCAGCCTGTCGCTGTCCAACCTGACGCCGGGCCTTGGCATCAGCGGCGGCACCATCAACAGCTTCAGCGCCAGCTTCACCGGCACGGCCGACGCGCAGGTGCAGGCGCAGGTGCCCGTGCCTGAGCCGGCAAGCCTCGTGCTGCTAGGGAGCGGCCTGATCGGACTCGCGTCGCGCGCGCGCAAGCGCTGGCGCCGTGCGTAGATGAGCGCCCGCATCGACGTCCAGCTCCAGCAGCAGGCCACCGGGTCGCGCCTCGATGATGCGACGATCCTGTGGGTCATCCAACTCGCGCAGCGCCAGTACGCCGCGCTGGGCACGTGTCGCCTCGCGCTGCTCGACGCACAAAAGCTGTTTCAGGAGCTGGACGCCGAACCCGAGATCCTTGCTGAGCTGCAGCTGGTGCTCGACACCATCCGCATCGTGCAGGCCGGCGCCGAGTAGTCCCCATGGTCAAACGCAAGCCGCGCCCCAGCCCGCCTCGGCAGAAGCGCCACAAGCGCCCCGGGGCGGCCCTGCAGGTCGCGCAGACCGCGCTGAAAAAGGCGCAACCCCCACGCCCCCGGCGGCATAGTGCTGCTGCACGTGGAGTGGTGTCGCCGCCTACGGCGCAGGAGAGCGTGCGGACCATCGTGGACAAGTATTGCGGCCCCGAGGGCGAGCGCATCGTGCAGGCGCTCGCGGTGCTCGCGTTGGGCAACGCGCCGAGCCGGTTGACGTTCTTCGGCGAGCCGCTGAAGGTGCAAGCGAAGGACCGCACGCAGGCGCTGCAGACGCTGGCAGATCGACGCTGGGGCCGGCCGGGGCAGACCATCGACTTTGACGCCGGCGATCCGTCGCGCTTGCCCGTGCAGATCGTCAACATCTTCACCGAGGCGACGAGTGGAGACGACAGCGACTGACGCGCTGCGGCGCGCGTGGGGCCAGCTGGAGGCGCATGAGCTGGGCGCGCGGCTGCGCCTCTACGACTGGCTCACCGCCGAGAGCACGGTGCGCGAGGCAGCTGATCCGTTTCGCGACGCGATGAGCCTCGGCATGATCGCGTGGCCGACGATCTACTGCGAAGCGCTGCACGTCACGCTGCACCACCACATCGATCTCGCGCTGCCGATGATCACGCTGCACTGAATCTGCAGGGGGAACGCTCAATGGTTCCACGATCAACATCGTGCACGAGCTGCCGCGTGCGCCCGCGTCGCGCCGGGCAGCGCTGGTGCCGCGAGTGCCACGCCGCCTACCAGCGCGCGCACCGGCCGCGTCACCGCGACCTGCCCGACGAGCAGCGACGCAAAGCCAACACGCGCAGCTACACCAAGGTGCTGCAGCGACGCGGCGTGCTGCCGAAGGGACCGTGCGAGCTGTGCGGCGCGGCCGCCGAGAACCATCACCCCGACTACAGTGACCCTCGACGCTTCGACCGCGTCTGCCCGCCACATCACCGGAGCCTGCACTGATGCCGAAGCTGAATCTCGACCGCCTGTTCGCGTACCACAAACCCCACGGCACGCAGCCCGACCGCTACGCGCGGCTGCGCGCGGCGGCCCGCACCTACGCGGACGCCATCGCCGAGCTGACCCCGGAGTCGCCCGAGCAGACGCTCGCGATCCGCTGCGTGCACGCCGCCTCGATGCACGCCAACAGCGCGATTGCCGTCAACGAACCCGACGCGGAAGGCCCGGATCAGTGGCAGCCTCCCTCACAATAGGGCACATGGCCATCGACGCTGCGCTCGCGCTCGCCACCGTGGCGAAGCACCGCCGCCACGTCGAAGCCTCGCCCGGCGTCGGCTCAGGCGCCCAGCGGTATGCGCTGGCCGTGCTGGACGACGTCGAGGCCGACCTGTCCGCGCTCGTCACCGAGATCGTGGTGCCGCCGTGCCCCCGCTGCGCGGCGCGCAGCTGCGCGGCTGACGCGCACCCGGTCACCGACCCCTGCCCGCTGACCTAGCGCCATGGCGCAGGTCGCTATCGTCAACGGCCGCCGGCGCATCACGCACCGCTGGAACGGCGTGCAGTCGGCGTTCCTGCAGGCCGACGCGGCCACCGACCCCTACGTCGATCTGGAAGGCGCCGTGCGCGCCGGCAAGACCACGCCGCTGTGCGCCAAGGTGCTCGGCTACTGCATCGACCACCCCGGCATCCACTGCGCGCTGACGCGCTGGACGCAGGACGGCCTCGACGCCCAGCTCAAGCCGCGCTGGCGCGACTGGTGCCGCGAGAACGGCGTCGCGCTGCGGTGGCACGCCGACGAGGAGTACGACGAGGTGCTGACCAAGGACGGCAGCAGCCGCGTCTACCTGCGCGCGCTGAAGGCCAGCGAGGAGACGAGCCGCTTCTCCAAGCTGGCCGGCCTGACGCTGGCGATCATCGGCATCGACCAAGCCGAGGAGGTGCCCGAGGACGTCTACCGGGCCTACGTGCCGGCCCGGCTGTCGCAGCCCGGCTACCCGCATCAGGTGCTGCTCACGCCCAACCCGCCGGGGGAGACGCACTGGCTCGCGCGCGACTTCCCGGTCAGCAACACGCGGCCCGGGCACCGCTACCTGCGCACCAGCGTCTACGACAACCGCCGCAACCTCGGCGACCACTACATCCGCTCGCTGGAGCTGGCCTACCCGGCCGGCCACGCGCTGCGGCGGCGCTTCATCGAAGGCAAGCGCGGCCTGTCGGTGGTCGGCACGCCGGTCTACGGCTCGACGTTCAACAGCCAGCTGCACATCGGCCCGACGCGCATGAACCCCGACGTGCCGCTGCTGGAGGCGTGGGACTTCGGCCACAAGCACCCGCACGTGACGTGGGGGCAGATCATGCCGTGGGGCCAGCTGGTCATCCTCGGCGGCGTGATGGGCGTCGATCAGTTCATCGAGGACTTCGCGCCCTCCGCGCTGGGGCTGCGCGCGACGTGGTTCGGCGGCCTGTTCAACGTCGAGGACGCGTCGCAGAGCGAGTGGCCCTACGAGATCCTGAGCACCGGCGACCCGGCCGGCGATCAAAACAATTCGCAGGGCACCAACGTCAGCGCGGCCGACGTGCTGCGCGAGCACGGCGTGCAGCTGTGGACGATCCCCGGCGCCAACCACATCGACGCACGCGACCGCTGCATCCAGCACATCGCCGGCTACCAGCGGCGCCTCACGAAGATGGGGCCGGCGTTCCTCGTGGACCCCGACCGCTGGCTGCTGTTTCGCGACGACGGCCCGGTCAGCTCGACGCACTTTGTGGACGCGCTGGAGGCCGGCTACGTGTGGGACGAGCGCGTGTACGCGACCACGCTGTCGCCCAACACGCGGCGACCGCGTAAGGACGGCTTCTATGACCACGGGATGAACACGCTGGAATACATGGTGCTGGCCTACGGGCCGGCGCAGCCCAGCCGCGTCGATCACGCCAAGGCCGAGCGCCTCGCGGCCGCGCGCAGCCAGCGCGACCTTGACCCTATGGATCGGGTGCCCGTGCAGCGCGGGCGCTGGGGCGGGTCGGCGCGTGCGCGCCGCCGATGAGCTGCGTGCTCGTGCTCGCGGGCATCGCGGCATGGCTCGTGCTGGTGGTGGCCCTGAACTGGGTGCTGATGCGTCGGCGCTGATGTAGACTCCCGACCGTTATGCAGACGCGTGGCACCTTCCCCGAGCTGTACACCCAAGACCGGAGTACCCCCATGAACACTTCATCGTCTGTCCAGACCGTGCACCCCTCGGGCGCGATGACCACGCGCCCGCCTGACGCTGCCCCCGACGACGAGACGCCCGAGCAGCTCGGCGCTCGCCTCGGCCTGAAAGACCACGAGGGCAAGCTCGACATCGAAGCGTCGCAGCGCACGCACGCGTCGATGCAGGAGGCCAAGCAGGCGCGCGAGAAGTTCGACAAAGAGCAGCGCGAGAAGAACGACCCGCAGGACGGGCCGAAGGACAGCCGCAGCGTGTTGGGCGACGACGGCAACACCGCCGGCGCGAGCAACGAGAACCTTGTCGGCCCGGGCAGCCCGCACCCCGACGCGGAGTCGCGCGAGGACATCGGCAGCGGCGGCAGCGGGCGCGACCGCTACGACGGCGGCGCACGCACGGCGGGCGACCGCGATCACGACCGGGGACGCGACGACCGTGGGCGTGATGACCGCGACCGGGGCCGCGACGACGACCGGGGCCGTGACGACCGCGACAGCCGCGACCGCGAGCACCGCGCGTCAGGTGACCGGGGCGGCGACCGCGATGGCGGCAAGCGCGACACCGACCGCGACGGCGACAAGGACAAGCGCGACAGCCCCGACCGCAGCGGCCCCGACCGCAGCGGCCCGTCCAAGCCGGCCGGCCCGAGCAGCCCTCGGCCCGGCGGCGGCAGCGGCAGCGGGTCGGGTAGCAGCCGGCCCGGCGGCGGGCGGTAGGCGGTAAGCGATGGACCCGCGACGGCGCTCGGCGTTTGACGTCAAGCTGTCGGAAGAAAAGACGAGCGACCTCGTCCACTTCCTGCACGACGAGATCACGCGCGCCGTCGCGGCCCGCTCCACCATCATCGAGGCCGGCGGCGACCTCGACTACTGGCACTGGCTCTACGAACAGGGCAAGCGCAACAGCAGCGAGCTGCCCTTCCCGGGCGCCGCTGACCTCGCCACATGGATCGTCACCGAGAAGATCGACGCGATGCGCGCGCGCTTCGTGAAAACGATTTTCGTGGAGCCGGTGTGGACCGTCGAGGGCTGGGGCAAGGCGGCCGAGCGCGCCGCGCTCGTGGAGGAGTTCCATCAATGGAAAGTCGAAGACGAGCGGCTGCAGGGCTGGCTACAGCGAGCGTTCGACCTCGCCCTGATCGAGGGGACGGGCGTGCTGGAGTGCAGCGAGAAGACGGACGTGCGGAAACAACGCGCCGTCAAACGCGTGCAGCCGAAACGCGCGCCCGACGGGACCGTCCTGCTCGGCGATGACGGCGCGCCGCAGCCGGCGCTCGATGAGCGCGGGCAGTTCCTGATGGCTGACGACCCGGCCGCGCAGGGCGCGCTGGAGCAGGTGGTCGAGGAGCTAGTGCCCGTGCGGCGCGGCCCGAGCTACCGCGTCTGCAGCCTGCGCGACTTCCTGATCCTGCCGGGCCACGCGCAGGACGACTCCGAGGTGTGGGGCTACGCCAAGCGCTTCTGGCGGCGCCTGACCGAGCTGCAGCAGCGCGCCGACGACGGCGTCTACGACAAGAAAGCCGTCGAGGCGCTCGGCGCGGTCAGCGACCGCGAGAGCCAGCCGCTGCTGCCCAGCGTCGCCAGCACCGGCCAGCAGATCGCGCCGCAGGATCACGCGCGCACCATCGAGAAGGAGCTGTGGGAGCTGCAGCTGGTCGCCGACCTCGACAACGACGGCGTGGACGAGTGGTACATCATCACGTTCAGCGCGGTGCACCGGGTGATCCTGCGCATCCGCCTCGATGACCTGAACCTGCCGCGCTACTACCTGCTGCGCCCCTACCCGAACCCGGTCAGCGTCTACGGCCGGTCGCACGTGCAGAAGCTGGCGGGCCTTGGCGAAGAGCACGCCGGCACGCGCAACGCGATTGCCGACCGCAGCAACCTCGTCAACAACGCGCCGATCAAGGTGCTCACCAGCTCCGCATGGGATCCCGACGAGGAGCCGTGGGGACCGGGCCAGCGGATGACCGTCAACGACATGAACGACGTGCAGCCGTTCGATCTGCCCGACGTGCCCGCGTCGATGATGAACCGCGAGGGCGGGATCATTCAGGCCGCCGAGCGCCTGAGCGGCCTCAACGACGTCAGCCTCGGCGCCACGCCCGACGCGTCGCGCACGCTGGGCGAAGTGCAGATGGTCACCGAGCAGAGCTTCGTGCGGATCGAAGAGTCGATCCGCAACATGCAGGAGACGCTGGAAGAGCTGTTCAAATGCCGGCACGAGCTGTGGCGCCGCGCCGCGATGGAGGCGCCCATCGAGCCGGGCGCGAAGATGGTGGCCGAGCTGGCCGCGCGCGGCATCGATCTGGCCGACGGCAACATCACGGCCGACCTACTGGCCGGCACGTTCCACGGCAAGCCCCGGGGCAGCGTCGAGGGCGCCGACCGCAACAAGCAGCGCGCCAACTACAACGGCTTCATGTCGGTGATGGGCGGCTTTGCGAAGATGAACCAGAGCCTCGCGCAGGTGCTGACGTCGCCCGACGTGCTGGTGCCGCTGTTTGAACAGGCGCTGCGCCTGTTCGACGTGCCCAACCGCGCGCAGTTCATGCGGGCGATGCGGCAGTGGGAAGTGCAGGCGCAGCAGGAGCAGCAGATGGCGGCGATGCAGGCGCAGATGCAGCCGCCGGGGGCGCCGCCGCCGGGCGCGCCGGGTCAGCCGCCGGGACCACCGCCCCCGGGTGGCCCGCCGCCCAGCGCGCAGCCGCCGGGACCGCCGCAGATGCCGGGCGCGCCGCCGACGGGGCCGGGCGGCCCGCCGCTGCCGCAGCTGCCGCCGCAGATGATGTCGGCCATGGGCGGCCAGCCGCCGTCGATGATGTAGGCGCCTGATGCCCGAGCCACGCCCCAAGAGCCTCGATGAGCTGCGCGAGCTGGCGGCCGCACTGGACGATCTGGCCGCGCACCCCGCGTGGGCGACGGTGGTCAGCGCGGCGCAGACGATGTTTGGCGAGCACGTCACGCTGGAGCGCATCGCCAACCTGTGCAGCGCCGGCACGCCGCCTGAGCAGCTGGGGACCGGCACGCTGGAGCTGGTGACGCAGCACCGCACCGCGCGCCAGATGGCCGCGCTGCCCGAGACGCTGGCGAAGAAGTACCGTGAGAGCGCCGACCGGATCCTGCAGCAGCAGGACGTCGGCGAGGCGGCGCACGGCTTCGGCCCCGACGTCGAAGTGACCACCGGGCGCCGATGATTCTGCGCCCTGATCTGGTGCTCGTGGCGCTGCCGCCGCGCGATCGTACGGCCCGCCCCAGTGGCATCATCGTCTTACCGGCCCCGATGATCATCGTGGATCAGCTCGGCGTCGTGCTGCAGGTCGGCGCGCGCGTCACCGAGCCGGCGCCCGGCGCGCGGGTGTTGTTCGGCCCCGACGTCGGCGAGGTGGTCCGCATCGAAGATTGGCCGTGCCTGCTCCTGCGCGCGCAGGACGTGGACGCGGTGTTTGAGGAGTGAGTGATGCCTGACGAGATCGTGCTGGAAGCACCCCACGACATGCCGAGCGGGATGCCGACCGGGCAAGCCCCGCCGACGCCCGACCCGCCCGCGCCGCCGGCGCCGGCGCCCGAGCCTGAGCTGCCGCCGAGCGAGGAGGACGACCCCGAACTGGGCGAGGCGCCGGTCGAGGGCCGCCGCACGCTGGTCGGCGATCTGGTGCGCGAGCGCGAGCAGCGCCGCACCGCCGAGCAGCAGGCCAACAGCGCGCAGGAGCTGCTGCGGCAGGTCATCGCCGACCCCGCCGGCATGGCGCTGCTGCAGCGCGTCGCCGCCGGCCAGCCGCCCGAGGCGCCCGGCCCCGACCCGGCGCAGCAGGAGGCGTTCCAGCAGGAGCTGGAGGCCACCGCGATTGACCTCGGCCTCTACGACTCCGAGGGGCAGCCTGACCTGCAGGCCGCGCACCGCATCATGGCGCGCGAGGAGCGCCGCGTGGCCGCGCAGGTGCAGAAGGCCGTGCAGCACCTGCAGCAGACCGAGCTGGCGCCGATCAAGGCGCAGCGCGCCGAGCAGACCATCGCGCACGTGCGCAACGTCGCCGCGCACTACGGCATCGACCCCGACATGGTCGAGCGCGGGATGCGCACGCTGCCGGTCGAGCAGATGGGCAACCCCGAGGTGCAGCAGACCGTGCTGATGACCGCGCTGGGCCTGCAGACCTTCGGCGCCGGCGGGGCGCCACAGGCACCGCAGGCACCGCAGCGCGGCCCGGCCGTGCCCAACCAGCGCGGCCAGCTGCGGCCGCCGATCTACAGCGAGCCGGCCGGCGGGCGCCCGCGCGCGACGCCGCAGCTGGATGAACCGTTCCGCGCGCGCCTGCGCGAGAGCGGCCTGAAGGACGACGACATCAACGCGAGCCTGTCGCGCTTCGTGCCGGGCGCGCCGAACCGATTGGAGTAGCCGATGACCGCCCCCAAGACCCCGGTGCAGAAGCACACCGAGCGCGTGCAGCGCGAGGCCAAGCAGCGCGAGCAGCAGACGCAGCGCCGCGCCAACCCGCCGCAGTCCCCCGAGCAGATGCGCGAGGCGTTCAAAGACCTCGACAGCATCGACATCCTCGACCGCCGGCTGACCAACCCGGAGGCCGAGACGGTGCTGCCGATCCGGCTCACCGACGAGCCGACCTACGCGCAGGATCCCGAGGGCCGCAAGCGCCGCTGGTATCTGCGCTGGTTCAACACGTCGATCCCCAACCGCTTCCACAGCGCCACCGCTGCGCAGGGCTACGTGCCGGTGCTGTGGACCGAGCTGCAGGACAAAGAGATCGTCAGCAATGCGTTTGCGGGCAGCGATCAGGTGCGGCGCGGCGACCGGGGGTTGGAGGTGCTGTGTAAGATGCCGCTGGTCTACTACCTCGCGATCAAGAAGAAGCAGCGCGACCGGCACAACCGCAGCCTGCAGCCCAAGGCGATGCGCGAGGCCGTCGCGCGCGAGGCGATGAAGGCGGGCCTCGACCCCGACCAGAACGACGAGGTCGGGCAGATCGTCGGCGACATCAAGACGGGCCGCGAGCGGCTGGTCAGCGCGCTGGACGAGTAGCACCCCGCTGTGCGATAGTCTGTGCCGACCTCCCTCGGTCGAACCTGCGGGGCCGCCCTGTGCACGTCGCTTCGGCGCGCGCGCGGGGCGGTGGCGCGGTGACACCGAGGGACGTCGTGCATCGCCGGCGCATCAGACCGGCGCGGCTTTCGCGGGCCTTCTGTCGGCCGCCTGCGACTGCGATGAGGCCGACCCCAACACCAGCACACGCGCTGCGCGCCTCGCGCGGCGGGTAAGGGGTCTTGTCGATGGCCACCATCGTCGTCAACAGCAAGAACGTCTTTCGCACGCGCCGGCTCGACCGGATCGCGTACTTCCCCGAGGGCGCCGGCCAGACCTTCAAGGCCGGGCACGTCGTCCTGCTCAGCGCGGGCAAGGTCGTCAAGGCCGGCTCGGATCCGGCGGCGGGCACCGTCGCGGGCGTGGCGGCCGAAGCGGCCACCGGCACCACCGACTCCAAGATCGGCGTGTTCATCGCCGACGAGACGGCCGAGTTCATCGGCAACGTGCAGGACACCGGCGTGCTCGCCGTGGCCAACGTCGGCCTGAGCTGCGGCCTCGTGCTCGATGCCACCAACGACATCCACCGCGTCGATCTGAGCGACACCACCAGCCTGCAGGTGAAGGTGGTCGAGCTGGTGGACGCGCCCGGCGACATCAACGGGCAGGTGTTGTTCAAGTTCCTCAACGCGGCGCGCACGCCGTACGCGTCGTAGGGCGCAAACCCTTTCTCGACCCTGATCAGGAGACACGACCATGCAGGTTCGCGGAACATTTGCAGCGCTCTACGACAACGTCGATAAGACGGTCTACGCGCTGCTCGGCAAACAGCTCAAGGAACTGCCCGCCATCTGGACCGAGGTGTACTCGCGCAAGAGCAGCACCCGGAAGTTCGAACGCTTCCAGACGGTCACCCCGTTCGGCGACGTGCCCGAAAAGCCCGAGGGCAGCGTCTACGCCTTCGACCTGATCCGGCCCGGCTACAGCAAGGACATCACGCCGGTCGAGTTCGGCCTCGGGTTCGAAGTGACCGAGACGGCGCTGGAAGACGACCAGTACGACGTGCTGCAGCGGCAGGCGGCGTGGCTGGCCTTCTCCGCGCGCGTCGTGCAGGAGAAGTATGCGGCGCGGCCGTTCAACAACGGCTTCACCACGCAGACCACGCCTGACGGCGTCTCGCTGTTCAACACCGCGCACGTGCTCGCTGGCGGCGGCACCGCGCGCAACCGGCCGGCCACCGACGCCGACCTGAGCTACGACTCGCTGGCGCAGGCGATGGGCGACGTGCAGACGGACACGAAGATGGAAAGCGGCCAGCTGGTCGCGCCCGTCATGTCGTGGATCCTCTACGTGCCGCCGCAGCTGGAGATGCTCGCCGAGCGCATCGTCAACAGCACGCAGCTGCCCGGCGGCGCCGACAACGACCTGAACCCGATCAAGAAGCGGCGCAACATCCGCATCGTGGTCAACCCCTACCTGACCGACCCGGATGCGTGGTTCCTGATCGCCTCGTCCAAGGAAACGCACGGGCTGGTCTGCGTGGACCGCCTCGGCATCACGGCCGCGCCGGCGATGCAGGATCCGCGCACCGGCAACCGCATCTACAAGGTGCGCTTCCGGCAGGCGTGGGACGCGTTTCTCTGGCAGAACACCTACGGCACGGCGGGCGCGTAGCGTCACGCGGCGGCTGGTTGCTGCCTGTCGGCCTGCTCCGTCCCGCACGGGGCAGGCCGTTTCTGTTCACGCGGGGAGGCAGGGAGGGTTCGCGTGTCTCACTTCAACAACCTCGCGGTCATGGGCCGCAAGTTCGTGGAGTTCCTCGGCGTCACGACGCTGGCCACGGCGGGCAACGTCACGCTCAAGGCCGACCAGCTGCTGGGCGGCGTGCTGATTCGCGACTGCGCCGGCGCCGCGCGCAGCGATCAGCTACCGACCGCTGCCGAGATCCTGCAATACCTCACGATCAGCGGCCGCCAGCCGGTGGTCGGCAACGCGGCCGAGTTCTTCGTGCGCAACACCAGCGCGGGCGCGTTCGCGGTGACGCTGACGACCAACACCGGCCTGCTGCTGGCGGGCACGATGATCATCCCGCAGAACCAGCAGGGGCGCTACTTCGCGGTGGTCGGCGGCAGCGGCGTGGTCACGATCATGTCGATGGGCGTCGGCGCATACTGAGGCCGCCATGCTGCCCAACATCATCGACCGCCAGCTGCTCAAAGACGCGACCACCGGCGTCGGTGACGCCGTCGAGCTGAACGGCGTGCGCACGTTCACCGCCTACATCGTCGGCAACGGCGCGGTCAGCGCGGGCGCGGTGCAGCTGGAGCAGGCGCACCGGCGGGACTACACCGGCACGTGGGCGCCGCTGGGCGCCGTCACGACCGTCGTCGCCAACACCGTCGCGGCGATTCCCACAACCGGCACCGCCAAGGCCGTGCGCGCGCGCGTCACGACCCCGATCACCGGCGGCACGGTCACCGTGCTGCTCGTCGCCAACTGATGCGGTAGGATCCCCGCCAAAGGAGTCTGCACCTATGAACGCACGTCTCGCGCTGATCACGTTCCTCGACGGCAGCGACGGCCGGCCCGACAACAGCCTGCCCGGCTTGCCGAACTACCCGTCGCAGGGGCCGGGGTTTCCGACGCATCCGATTGCGCCCGGCGGCCAGCCGCCCTACCCGTCGCAGGGACCGGGCTTCCCGACGCACCCCATCGCCCCGGGCGGGGGCGGCAACTACCCCTCGCAGGGGCCGGGGTTCCCCACGCACCCGATTGCGCCGGGCGGCAGCGGGGGCGGGCGCCCCGATCAGGGATTGCCGGGTGAACAGCCGGGCATCGACAACAGCCTGCCGGTGCAGCCGCCGCAGGTGTCGCTGCCGATCTACCTGCCCGAGCGGCCCGAGCGCGACCAGAAGTTCGAACTGAAGTGGTCGCCGGTTTACGGCTGGGTGCTCGTGCCCTGCAAGGACGAGTATCCCGATCAGGGACTGCCGGGCGAGGGCGGCGGCGAGTATCCCGACAACAGCCTGCCCGACGAGGGCGACGAGTCGGGCGGCGCGCAGCCGAAGCGCCGCCGGTAGGGCGATGACGTTCGCCGAGCTGTACGGCGAGGCGCTGCACCACGAGCTGGGCAGCGCCGATGTCACCGAGCTGTTCACCACGGTGCGGCGCAAGGCCGCGATCAACCGCGCGCAGCGGGAGTTCGCCCGCCTGACGCAGTGCTTCGTGGTGGAGCTGGTGCAGCCGATCACGCTCGGCGTCGCGCGCTACGACCTCGACGCGCTCTCCTCCAACCTGTTTGTCAACTTCATGGCGCGCCCGCTGCGACTGGTCCGCACGACCACCGCGACGGGCGCGATCATGGAGTCGCGCCTCACCCGGCACGACGAGGCGTGGCTCGACGCCGAGCGCGGCGGCTGGCGTGACACCCCGGGCAGCGGCGTGTCGGACGTGTGGGCGTTCAACGTCGATGGCGGCACCAACAGCATCCTGTTGAACCCGCTGCCGGCGGTGTCGGCCCCGGAGACGTGGGCGCTGCACGTGCCGGTGCTGCTCAACCCGCCCGATCTGGCCGCCGACAGCGACGTGCCGTTCAGTTGGGAGGGCAACCCGCAGATGGCCATCGAGCCGTTCCACTGGGCGCTGGCGCACTTTGCGGCGTCGCTGCTGGAGCGGCTGCGGAAAGACACGCAGGCGGTCGAAGGACAGCTGTCGCTGTTTGGTGCCTACGTGCAGGACTTCAAGACGCAACGACGCCCGCGTGGCGGCGATCAGCGCGTGCGGCAGGCGCGGGACTACCTGCGTCGGGTGCGCACGCCGACCAGCGCCATCGTGCAGGGCGACCCGAGGGTATGACGATGCCGATGCCCCAGCTGCCGCCAGAGCTGCTCCAGCAGCTGATCGCGCTGCTCCAGAAGAGCGGGGGCGGTGCGCCCGGCGCGTCGCCCACAAGCCCGCCCATGGCCCCACAGGCCGGCCCGGGCGGCATCCCCGACGAGGACGGGATCGATCCGTCCGCGCCTCCCGGCGGCGGCGCGCTGCCGCCCGGCCTCTCGCCGGCGGCGCTGGGTGGCCCCGGTGGCGAGGTGGACATGCCCCCGGCGCTGCTGGAGATCATGCGGCGCCTCAAGCTGCAGCCGAGTCTCGGATGAGTCGCATCGTCGTCACGCTCGCGTGCGGCTGCAAGGTGCCGGTGGACGAGGGCGCCGCGCCGGCGGATCGCGCGGACCCCGTCTGTGACGAGCACAAGGAGTCGCGTGTGGCCCGCGTGCACGCGCCCGCGCCGCGCTTCCGGGGCGCCGCGCACGGCCCGCTGGCCACCTTTGACCCGGAGATCGGACGCGCACGCTGATGGCCTACCAGAACCCGTATGAACCGCAGCCGCCACAGCAGCCGCCCAGCTGGCAGGGCGCGAGCACGGGCGCGTACACCAGCGGCGGCGGCCCGGCGGTCGGCGGCGTCTATCAGCAATACGCGCCGCAGCCCAACCAGCCGTTCGGCGGGCAGACCTTCGCGCAGCAGAACCAGCCGGCCGCCCCGCGCTCGACGCCTGAGTATCAGTGGAGCGGCGGGCAGGACTGGTATCAGCAGCCGCAGGGCGGCGCGCCCAAGCCGGCCGGCAACAACTACGCGCAGCAGATCGGCGGCTGGTATCAGCAGTATCTCGGCCGCGACGCGAGCCAGCAGGAGATCAACGACCGCCTGCGCGACCCCGGGTTCAACCCCGGCGTGCACCAGCAGAGCATCGCCAACAGCGAGGAGGCGCGCGCCTACCAGCAGCGCCGGGCGCAGCAGCCGCCCCCGGGCGCGCAGCAGACGCAGCCCGGCTACGGCCCGCCCGGCCAGATGCAGGGCACCGTGCGCGAGATGCCGCGCCTGCCGAGCGACCCGCGTGGGTGGAACACCGACAACTACCCGAAGCCGGGCTGGGTCGCGCAGAACCCGGCCGGCCATCCGATGCCGGGCTGGGACCGCGCGAAGTGGGCGAACCCCAACCACCAGACCCCGAAGTACGTCATCGGGCGGATCCTGTCGCAGTACGCGCCGCGCACCGAGAACATGGACGCGGTGGTCGCCGAGATCGCGCGCGCCTACCCGGGCACGCGGCGCACCGGCAGCGGGGACATCACCGTCCCCGGCATCGGCAGCACCGACATCCTGCGCGCCGCTGACGTGGGCGGCAAGGGCTGGCAGTTCGGTGGGCAGGGCGGGGGCGGCGGCAAGCCACAGGCCGCCCCGGCCGGGCAGGTGGATCCGTTCGTGACGCTGCTCACCCAGCTGACGCAGGCGCAGGGCAACGGGCCGATGGTCAACTACGGGCCGCAGGGGCCGGCGCCGGGCGCGGAGAACGCGGAGATCGCGGCGATGCGGCAGCAGATGAACACGCTGATGCAGCAGCTGGAGGCGCAGCAGCAGGCGCAGCGGCGCACGTCGCCGCAGTTCAGCTATTTCTAGGAGACGGACATGGCGCTTGGATCGAGCTTCTCGGCGACGCAGGGCGGGGTCGAAGAAAACGCACAGCAGCGGCGCCGGCGCCCCGGCGCGCAGCAGTCGCTGCAGACCCTCGCGCTGGAGCTGCCCACGACGCTGGGCGCGGACCAGCTCGCCCCGAGCGCCAACGTGCTCGGCGCGTTCCGGCCCGGCTCGCAGGACGCGGCCAGCGCGCAGCTGTCGCGCATGATGCGCGCGATGACCACGCGCGCGAAGGTCCGCAAGCCGGTCGGCCCGAAGCAGGCGGCGCCCGCGCGCGCGGCCGAGTCGTTGCCGCAGCCGGCCGCGCCGGCGATGCCGACGGTGACCCCGGGGCCGGCCAAGCCGGTCAGCAGCGGCAGCAGTGGCGGCGGGTCGAGCCGGCCCGCCTACGAGGCGCCCGAGCCGGGCAACCTTGGCGGCGGCTACGTGGACAGCATCCCGAACCCGCCCGCGCAGATGGCCCCGACCCCGGCCCCGACCCCGACCCCGGCGCCGGTATCGGGCACGCCGCCGCCGGGCGACGCGGCATGGGACAGCCCGAACCCCTACGGGTCCAGCGGCGCGCCAGCCGGCACGAGCGGCTACTTCGACAACCGTGGCAACTACCACCCGATCTAGCGCGCGATGGCGAAGAAGGCGGCGCTCGGCAACAAGGGCTACCAGCTCGTCGCGGTCGATGACCTGACGGGCGGGGTCGATCTGCGCCGCAGCCCGTCGCTGCTGCAAAGCACCCGCGCGCGCGTCCTGCGCAACGTCTCGCTGCAGGAACCCGGCGCGTGGCAGCCGTTCCCCGGCTGGCGCACCTTCACCACCACCAACCTCGGCGCCGGCCGGCCGCAGGGCGCGCGCCGCATCTACTTGGCGGGCGCGACGTTCACGCTGGCCAGCTGGGGCGACAGCGTCTACAAGCCGACCGACCTCGGCGCGTGGGGCGCGCCCACGCTGCCCGCGCGCGGCACCGGCGAGCACTACTTCGTGTACGACCGCAACATCGCGGTGCTCTTCGACGGGCTGGCGCCGACCTACAAGACCACCGACGGCACCACGTGGTCGAGCTTCGGCATCGCCAAGCCCAGCGTGTTGCCGGTGCTGGCCGGCGTCGCCGGCGGCTCGCTGGTGGCCACCAACGTCTACGAGGTCGCCTACACCTACGCGGACTCGGGCCTGAGCTACGAGAGCAACGGCTCGACGGTCGCCAGCCACACGGTCGTCGCCGGGTCGCTGACCATCCGCGTCACGGTGGCCAAGGCGACCAACGCGCAGGTCGATACGATCTACGTCTACGCGCGCAACAAGACCGCCGGCGAGTCGGTGCTGCGCCGCGCCGGCAGCGTGCCCAACCCGGCCGGCGCCACCGCCACCTTCGACATCACCGCGCCCACGCAGTTCTTCCCTGACGGGGTGGAGATCCCCACGCGGCACGATCTGGCCAAAGCGCTGAAGTACGGCGTCGTGTGGCGCAACCGCTGGTGGGGGCTGAGCGCGACGGTCGGCAACCGGATCCACTTCACCGAGGTGTTCCTGCCGCAGGCGTGGCCCGACCTGTTCTACGTGGACATCCCGTTTGAAAAGGGCGACCGCATCACCGGGCTGATCGCGCTGGGCGACACGCTGATCGTGTTTGGCAACACCGGCGTGTTCCTGATCATCGGGCAGACGAGCCTCGACTTTGAAGTGCGCCCGAGCGCGGGTGCGGTCGCCGGATCCTTGGGCCTGCGCGCGTGCTGGGTGATCGAGCAGGGCATCGTGCACGCCAGCGAGGGCGGCATCTACATCTTCGACGGCGCGACCGACCGGCTGCTCAGCGACAGCATCGTCACCGGCTGGCGCGACGCGATGGAAAACTCCCTGCCCGAGCAGATCGAGCGCATCGCCGTGGTCTACCATGAGCGGCGCAAAGAGGTGCGCGTCAGCGTGCCGCGCCTGCACGAAACCATCGGCCCGGGCGAGTGGATCCTCGACCTGTCGCGCACGCGCGAGCAGGAGACGGAGGCGTGGACGTCCACCGACCGCGCCATCGGCGGCTACTTCCCGTGGGACGGCAAAGAGGCGCTGCCCGGCGATCAGGGCCGGCTGATGTCGTGGAAGTTCCTGCAGGGCGAGCTGGCCGAAGAGGCGGTCGGCACCAGCGCGGATGGCGGCGACCTGACGTGCGTTTACGAAGGCCCGGCGCTGCTGGCGGCGCCGCGCCGCTGGACGCGCTACATCGATCTGTTCGGCGAGTACGGGCCGGCCGTGGGCACGTTCAACATCGAGGTGCGCGTCGATGACAAGCCGGTGACCGTGCTGCCGTTCGGCATCGGCGCGTCGCTGTCGCTGTACGGCACGGCGGTCTACGGCAGCTCCGTCTACGGCGGGCGCCTGCGGCGCAACTTCACGTCGATGCTGCCGCTGGAGGCCGAGGGACTGACGCTGACGCTGCGCGCCACCTACGTGGGGCGGGCGACGTTTCGCTGGTTCACCTACGCGGTCGGGCACCGGCCCGAGCCGCAGCTGCGAGGCTTCTGATGGCGAGTTACCCGACGACGCCGGTCGTCTTCCCCACGCGCGCGGACGCGACGACGATCTTCGCCGAGCACATGAACGCGGTGCAGGAGGAGATCGCGGCCATCGAGGCCGCGCTGATCCTCACGGCCGGCGAAACCAACGCGGACATCCGCCTGCGCAAGGCCGGCAACGCGCTGGAGTGGGGCCATCCGACCGCCGGGCGCCAGAACGTGCTGGGCAGCGAAGCCGGCAACGGCAACGGCTTCGTCGGGTTCAACTGCGAGGCCGGCACCAACATCAACACCTACCGCACGCGCGGCATCTCCGGGTTGGTGCTCAAGGCCACCAGCGGCATCTTCTCGGCGAACTATGTCGCCACCCCCAGCGCGGACAATCAGGCGCTGCTGGAGTACTTCCGCGCCGACACGCTGG
>Ga0190274_10000184_pt1 | contig 43036 bp, 59 predicted proteins | sample Popmic531T_FD_133002 | JGI IMG/M metagenome (GOLD analysis project Ga0190274, IMG submission 133002) | Populus adjacent soil microbial communities from riparian zone of Yellowstone River, Montana, USA - 531 T | ecosystem: Environmental > Terrestrial > Soil > Riparian zone | place: USA: Montana... | reverse complement strand
CTCTTCATTACATACTCATACTTCCGAGGACAAGCCATGAACAAGGATAGTACTTGACTATCTACTTGGATGTTTGTCCATTTGTCTCTTGTGATTTCCTTAGTAACTCCGCTTGAGATTGTTTCAGAAACTCCTGTTGTTTCTTGGACGGGTTCCATAGCTTCTTTAGAAACAACGTCTGTCGTAACTTCCGGAAGTCTAATACTTTCGATTGGAACTTCATCCCGGATAAGCTCCCCCGTGATAACGTCAATTCTAGGCATTATAATTTCCTTAATAAGGAACGTACTAATTATTCTTCCTCGTGTATCTCTTCGGTATCATCAGACTTAATGAATGGTTCGTCTCTCCATTCTAACTTACGACTAGCCGCCAACATCCTATAGACTTTAACTATGAAGGAAGAATCACAAACGATCTCACTGAAAGTATCATCTGCATCATGATCTTTATGCATGATGATCTTTCCCTTTTCATCAGAAGCGATATCAATACCTTGATGATTCAGTGAGAACGAATAATAATCCGTTCCTCCTAACCATGTAGGATCATCCTTCCAAATTTCTTTGGATGTGATTACCAGTATCCTATATAGCTTAGTGATTGTAGATGCCCGACAAACTATCTCACTGAACTCTTCGTTCTCATGGTCCTGATGTATAGTGATTTTACCCTGCTCGCTACACTTAACTATAATCCCTTCATGTTTCATTTGAAATGGGGAATGAACATAATGTCTATATTTATTCCGGTAGAATTCCCTATCCCTATTTATAAACATTTTATCCCCTTCAAAAATCTCTACTTATCTTCCAACGCTTCAAAGAAAAGTTGATGACTCATCTTAGTTCCATCTTCCTTTTCCATCATGGCATACATCATGAAAAGATGTTCCTGTATAAATCTGGCCGCTTCCTCAGGAGTTTCATTATCCATTAGGATAACAAACTTCACTGTAACATTAAGCTTCATCGTCTAAATCCTTCCAGATGAGATAGTTAATATAGAAGCTAAGAGTCATACCCTTACTCCTAGCAATCTTCCTTAACTCATCCTTCTGTTCTTCAAAGCATCCGAATCCTGCGCGCTCACGCTGGAATCCATGATAACCTTTAAGCCTTCTTAAGGGCTTCTTCTTTCTCACGTTTCTTGAGTGGTTTGAATTTGCTTTGGCCATATAGTTTAGCACTTATGTCGTTAATAATTTTATGTATACCGGGTGAAGATTCGTAACTAATATAACCCGCTTCTTCAATGAAGTATCTTAGTAGGTCTTTACACTCTGCTTCTGTTAGAGAATGAATGTATTTCTTTTCAGTATCCAACTGAGTTAGCATCTTGTTACACAGTTCAGCCTTAGCTAGTTCTCCTGTGATTACAAAGAAGTCTCGAAGTCGGGCAATGATTACTGAGAAGTCCATGTTACTTACTTGGGTAAATCAATTCTTTTGTCTTACACCATATAACCTTTGGATGGTTAATGGATGGTGGTTGATGTGTCATGAAACGTTGCTTCTCTGGGTCATGATTCCATGTGATACCCCATACTACTAGACCCGATTCTCTCTTGTATTCTACGATAGCATATACGTGAGAGTGTATTTCAAATCTCTCTTCTGCCTTGAGCATATCAATCAGTTCGTCTACGACTTTCTTACTAGTGATAGTTGCCATAATTTATGCCTTTACTAAGGATTTATCCTGGCACCAAATAACCTTGGGATTATTTACATACGGCGGTTGATGAATCATGTATCTAGTCTTACGTCCATTCTCCCGCGGCCACGTTACTCCATATGTAGTGTTACCATATGCATTCGTGTATTCAACAATGGCATAGATACGTTCGTCACCTTCATAATATCCATCGTTCTCTATTAGAGTATCTATAATATACTTACTATCAATAGTTGCCATCTTATAATCCTAATGTATAGGGCCTTCAGCACAAACGTGCTCTGCATAGAAATCCGCAACTAATTTATTTATGAGTTTTACAGTTTCTTTCTTTATCTTAATTCTATTTTCTTTGTTGCACGAGACACATTTTACAACGGCTAGCTTACCATCATATACCTTAACGTCTATATCATGATTGCCCTGTTGTAATGGATTAACTGGAACCCTTAGCCTGGTAAATATGTTAGACATATTAATTCCTTAAGCCGTCTTCTTATAACGGCGCTTGATAATCTCTTCACTAACTTCCCGGATAATTTCGTTCTCGTCCCACGTTAGATTAATATCCTTCACATTCATCGAGCGCCGGAAGTTTAGTCTCTTCCTTTCCACAATGTTAGTAAGAATTTCATCTACCGTTCCAGCTGCAATGAAGTAAGGAATATCAATACTCACCTGACGTTCTGCAATAGGATGCAAGTATTCAGGTAGGTCATTCTTAGTAAGAGGTCTGCTGAATCTCAACTCAGCTTGTTCCTCATTCTGTGGATTCCACTGTCTCTCTAGCATGAATGCATGTTGACAGAACTGAATGTTAAGTCCTTCACCACTAGCTAAGGTAGAGCCTATGAGAATCCTATTACGCTTATCCTTCTTGAATTCGTTGATAACATTATCCCTTTCCTCTCCACTCTTTCCTCCGAAAAGTCTAAGGGATTTGTTATACCCATTCTTCACTAGCCAATTATCAAGTCCTTCATACTCTCCAGCATTACCATCCTGAATGTTATTACCAACATCAATGTGGTGATGAAAGATTGTAAGCTTCTCGAATTCATCAGGAACATTCTCAATCCATTCCTGTGCATCATCAACTAGAGCACGAACTTTAGCAAGACCAGTGATATGCTTAAGCTGCATAATCATAGCGGCAATATCCTTCATAGGTCTGCCGTCAATCATTGCAGCTTTAATCATCTCAGCTACCTTGGACTCACTCTTATCATATGACTTCTGATAGAGTGCATCCATATCTACGAAACGAATCTTCCTGTTAATCTTAGGTAGGTCAGGAAGAACATCATCCCTCATGCGCCTAATGATAAAGCCTTTAGTCTTCTCTCTAAACGCAGGGATATTACGGATACCACCCTCTCGATACTTGCCTGTATCCTTATCAAGATACTGGTCAACCCAAACATTCTTGAAATGCTTAGGACTTGGGAACATCTCAGGCTTAAGCATGTTAAGCACTGGATAGTATTCACTACCTCTATTCTTCCAAGGTGTTCCTGATAGGGGGATAAAGTATTCCGCTCGACTAACAAGCTTCCTAAGTTCTGCGGTCCTAGAACTGTCTGGATTCTTGAAGTGCTGAATCTCATCTGCAATGATAGTCTTATAAGGAATCTCTTCCAACTTTTCAGTAGGAATATTCCTCAGCAAATCCATAGAGACAATGTAAAGATTCAGATTGGGCATGATAAACATCTTACCATGCTCAATAATCTGTCCCATCATCTCAGGACCACACCAATCAATAGCTTCTTTCAAAGCTTGGAGTCTAAGTGTAGTCTTGCATACCCACAGTGCAGGACGCATTTCAGGATAGAACTTGAGCGCGCCCAGAGCTTGAATAGTTTTACCTAATCCCGGTTCATCTGCAATTAGACAACGCCCGTTAGCTTCTGCAATGAACTTAATACCATCCACTTGATAAGGAAATACTTGCTTACCTGTGGTGCTAGTCCATACTTTGATATCATCGAGCGCGGACTTGATTTGATCCTTCTCAATTGTATGTCCACACTCAAGAGTCATTAGAATCTTAGGATACCCAGTAATGATATCCTTCTTAGTAATCTGACTCTTAGTTACTGCAACTGCAAAGCAGACCGGACAATAATTATTGAGAGCCTTAATCTTTTTCTCCGGCTTAGTCTCAACTACATTAAGAGCTTGTCCTGCATTAACATTACTAGGCGCACAGTGAACTGGCTTAGCTCCAAGCTCAATAGCTTTAGCCTGCCAGATTGCATTATGTCCATGCCCATGACCAACCAATGCATGAGCAATCTCATGACGAATAGTATCCATCAATTCCGCCTCACTCCTAGCATTAAGGTGAGGAATGCTGATAATGATACGCTTGTTAGTATGGTCACAGAGTGCAATGTATCCTGTTACCTTAGTAAAGTTAGTGCGCCAACCCTTTTCCCATAGTCCATATTTACGGAGATCTATGTCGCACATATCTTGTGCGTCTATTTGTCTTACCATCTTATCCCTCTTCTATAGGAGGTTTACTTTCGCTTAAGTAGTCCGGCTCTATAAGCTTCTCTAATTAGCATTATTAGACGGGATACACAAGCACTAGCTCCTTTGAATCCCATAACCTTTGCCGCTTGGGTTATGGTAATTTCATCTGCTAACCATGCAAGAGCAACTTCAATCTCTTCATGATTCATTTCTCTTGCAACGGTTCGCTTTACATCAATATCAAGAGCTTGTTCTAATAGACTCTTAGTCTTTGCCATATTATCCTCTTTAGGGATTAGGTTAGTTTAACTATAGCTGCAAATATACCAGTCAATGCTACCATAGCTGCAATAACTCTCCATGCTAGAGTAGCTTCAAGCTCCTTGATTGCAATCGTTACATCTTTAATTGCAATTGCCAAGTCTTGTTTAGTAACTAAGTCGGTATAACCATAGGTTGATTCTGCAATCTTACCTGCTTCATCTTCCTTTATTCCAATTCTAATTAACTCACTATATACACTCATTATTCACCTATATACAGTATATAGAACTATCACTCCAAGTAAGGAGACTATGATTACCACGACCAAAAATATCTCTGGTCTTGGCACTTGATTATTCTTTAGTGACTGCAAGAGTATTCCCTTGGACAGTTGCTAAGTTTAATACAACGCTCCGGCTCCTTACAGTTAGGATATGGAAGCTTACTCTTATCAATTCCTATCATAACTACTTGAGTTTCTTTACTCCCCTCCAAGGCTTGCTTAAGGGGGAGTGCATTGAATACTATTTTCATATCAACTTCTCATTAGGATGATTCGCACAGGGATAGTGTCCACCGCACGCTGGACAATTACCTGCTAGGATGTTAAACTTACGTTCCTTAGCAAGCTTCTCTTGAGCTTGACTGTTTGCTACGAATGCTTTGTATTGCTCTAATGACATACCAAGCGTTCGAGCCATCTTCTCTTCTTGAGTGGCCTTAATATTAGATGGCTTCTTAACTTTACTATAGACTTCTTTAGAGTCGTCGTAGCTGATAAGATTCTTTTCCTTACGCCGAGCTTCTTTAAGACGATTAACCTCAAGTTCAAGTGGTTCCTTACGATAGATACAATGGAAGATAATCATTCCTAATTGTTCTATCTCGGCTTGTAGTTCTTCGATTGATTTATTGACTACACTTGGCGCATGGAGATTGAATAGCTTATCCCTGCTTCTCTGCAAGACATCAATCTTATCATACTGTAGGGCTTCTGGAATATTGAGAGCCTTATAAACTTGGTCAAGAATAGGACCGGGTTCAATAGTTGATAGTGTCTCTCTTACTGAACTCTCAGGAATGTTAGTTAAGTTACTGATGATAGCATTGAAGCATTCATCACAGTAATAAATTCCTGGCTGCCATTCCCTTGATGCTTGATTAGGAGGATTGAATCCTCTCTCAATACAGGATTGGCAGAATTTAATCTCAGTTGCAGTTGCGGTGCTCATTAATTCTCCTCATTAAGGAGCTTCTTCTTTACTATGTTTACTTCCGTTACACTTACTTCCCGAACTAGATGGTCTGTTCCGACCCAACTATAAAGGTCAGTCTCATCTTTCTCAAGAACTCCAAGTGCTAGTAGTTCCTTAACTACATGGTTCACATCCATTTGGTCTATCTTACGGATGTGATTCTCGAGTTCTTCAAGAGTAAACGTATCCAGATGTTTCAATACGCTCATTACCTTGGCAATTGCAAAGTAAAGATGCTTCTTTTCTCTTGGAGTAAATTCTTGCATTACTCTGTCTCAGTCATCTTGAAGATTTCATCAATCTTCTTATCGGGGTAGAGAGTTAATCCACCAACTACTACTAGGCAGTTAGTATAAGTCCCTCGAAAAATACTGAATCCCTCTTCCATAACATCGTATAGATTGGGGAACTTTTCGACCTTGACGATATTCATTGATAGTTCCATATAAGCGCCCTCCTATTAGGCCTGTTAAAGTAAGTTGATGAGGTTGATTAAGTCTATCAGCCAGTGACCTGTTGGATGCTATTACTATCCAACTCATGATAAATAACTGATAGACTTAATTAAATTAATCAACCCTAAGATAATAGTGATAGACCTTATTAATTTTCACTCTCACAAGAATTCCTCTATCAACTAACAATTTTAGATGAGAGCTGATATATCCCGTCGTGCTTAAGTCAGGAGGATTATAAAATTTCTTCCTCTTAATCACTTTCCTTAATTCATTATTAATTTCACCTGCTGTTATTCCATTTCCTTCCTTTATAATTGGGAGAAGTAATTGAATTAGCCCACCCTTGAAGTTAGTATAAATTCGGTCGAGTGCCGGTTCAGGCGCGGTAGAGGGACGGTCGAGGAATGGTTCAGTTTTGGTAGAGGTATCAGCGGGCGGTAATTGCTGTATCCTCTTGATTTTAAAGGCTTTACGCGATACCTCTAGCATACCCCTCCCCCTCTCCCCCTTGGAGTGTATCACACCCCTATGGAGCCTGTCAAGTGTATCCTTTAGAGGACACTCCTTGTGGTAGAGTGTTATTCTTCTTAGTATTTTTTATTATTACTAATATAAGAACAACAGCACCGTGACCACTATAGGGGACACTAGAGGGTATGGGAGGGTATGCTAGGGGAGAGGGAGGGGGTTTCCTTTAACTGCTTTTGATTGAATGAGTTAACCCTGATTCCATTCGACCAAAGCTCAACCATTTCTCGACCGTTTCTCGACTGTCTTTCGACCGAATCAAGACTGATTCTCTACCTCTTATCAAGTCGAATCTTAAGCTTAGACTACTTAAGATGCTTTAGTTGCATTATTCTCCTGCAATTCGCAAAGTTGCTCAGTGATTTTCTTCAGCTTGCTAATACAGGAAAAGCAAAGGAGGACTCCATTAAACTTCTTACTCAATGGCGCTGCTTGTTTCCTACACCCCTTGCATTGCTTGAATTTGATTATCACTTGATTACCTCTAATTCACAATGAAGGTCTGTAATTGCCTGAGCCTTCTGCAATGCAAGTTCAGGAGTGAGTGCATAGATTGTCATTACAGTAAGAATGTCTGCAATTTGACAATATCCGTCATGCAGCCACAGCGAATAGACTATGACTCTAAATGGCATATTAGCCTCCTTAATACTTCCAACGCATGTTAGTAGCCAGTCCAACATAATCGTAGGAACCATCCTCGAATTGGACTTGATACCATTGGCTGTCAATCTTTTGGAACCTAACTACTGTAATAATAGTCTCAGTCCCATCAGCCCAAGTGACTATTGCAGGCATAGCCTTCATAGACTAGCCCCCAATCTCACTAATGTTATCGTAAAGGTAGCGCTCGACAATCTGATAGACGTTAGGTGTAGAACTAACGCTATTGAGTCTGTCGAGGAAATGTTGGGCAGCACGAAGATTGCTGAATACGCAATGAACGTATCCATTCTGTGCGTGCTGAATGAGGAATAGAGACTTCATATACCTCCCATTATAAGGGATTGGACCTTCTTGATTGAAAGTCACCTTAGTTGACTGACTAATTACATACGAACTAGCCAGCCAACTAAACGCTATAGGCTTAAGACCTGTTTATACTGGCCTATACCAGTTGATAATCCTTAGAATATTATTCCTCGCTATCATCCCCCTTAGTCCGACGGAGCGGTGTGCTATCAAAATCAGCAACCGTATACTCCGCAGGAAGAGCCATTGCAGCCTTAAGCTGAGTAATAGCAGTCTCCTTGCTAACACCAGCAAGCTTGATGAAATTAGCAACAAGTCGAGCCTGTGCCGATTCCTTCTTCTCACCCTCAAGAGGCTTATACTTATTAACAAGAGCCTGATAAGCAGACGACTTAGCGTCAGCCTTCAGCTTGTTATTATAAGTCTTAACGATTTCCTGAGTTGCCTCATTAATCGTAGTCTGGTCGGCAGGATTGTCAGCGGTAAGAACTTTACCCAATCCACCAATTGCAGCATCCGGCAACTTAGCGCCAGCATGCCGAAGGACATTAGCCAAAGAGTTTACAACATCAAACTCATAAGCTTCAGCCTTATTGCTGTAAAGTTCCTTCTTATTCTCGTCCGATACGGTAATAGAGAAGGTGCCACGACGAATCGAACCGAAAGGCGTATCCTTTACAAAGTTCGCATCGCCCGAAGTTTCCTCAACCGCCAACTGCTTGTCAACCAAACGTCGCATCTTAGTCGTCATATCGTATCCCTCATTTTACAGTCAGTTTATCGGCTCGGTGAATTCCTAACCCGATGAAAAGATTGTATCACAATGAATACCCCATGTCAAGGGATATTCGACAAAGGCTAGCGATTTTTTGGTTGGTCAGTGACGGGGGAATGAGGTCAAACTCAACGCCTATGCCAATATTAACGCTGAGAAGCACTGAGATACTTAATCTCAGGCCAAACAGTGAGAATACTTCTAACAAGTCTTTCAGCGCAGATTGTCGCATGCGGCACTGATGTTGCGTTTACAATCAACATCATAGAACGAAGTGCAGCATTATCATTCATCGTATCGAACTCAATGTTAACTCTGTATTCTTTCATGGGATTAACTCCTTATAAGGAAATTAATCGCTTAGCCCTTATCGAATATCCCTCTCAATGGTGAGAAGCATAATTCGATTAGAATGATATTTGATAGAACCTAATGCGCTCACTCTTGCCCGCACAATTTAGGCTCTGTCAAATCTTTTGTATTTATAGTGTATTGAGAGTTATAAGCTTTCGCCTAATCACTACTTCCACCCTAATTCCTTATCAGCTATAGCAGTGTTATCTTGCATACTGTTTCTGCATCGCCGTGCATGTATAGGATGGGAGACTAACTCCCCCTTGGCACTCGGATGATTTTGTAAGAACCATCCTATTGATATCATCCGCTTACCATTATGCTCGAAAGCATTTTCAGATTTTGCACGGCTTTGAGATTCTGTAGAATTATCTACCTCGCAACCTGTCGCATAATCATATGCGCGGATGTTGAACGCCAGAGTCTATTTAGTATCTCACTAACACACGAGTAAATCGTGGCCTGCGCCGAAACGCTGTGGATACAAGGTCATACACTCATTAAACGTGACCTCGAATCGTGTAGTTTTTACTCTATCGTTTCATTCCTCCCGTAGCCTATACTATAGCAACCGCCGTGCCAAATTAGGTTTGGCTCCCTGGTAGCAGGTAAGCTACGCAATCCTATACTAATACATACTATATGCCAACTTATAAATCTCGTAAGTTGTTGATTCTAAAGGAGTTAGGTTATATGCCCTACTATGATCCTTCTAAGAATACTGAGAATACTAGAAGAAAGTCTAACAATCTAAGAATATGATATGGCACGAATTATGCATATTTGTAAATCTTACTTGTAACTCTTACAATTCTTGTAAAGCTTACAACTAATCTAATCCCACATAGAACATGCCAAGACTTTAATCAGTATTCTTATACGGCATAGATCATACCAATATTATGGCACGAACTATGCTAATGCAAGGATCATACCTGTATTTTTTACACGGTTTTTATATGGCATGATTTATGCGCTGTATAATACTTACACGATTATCTGGCATGAATCATGCTAATGCAATAATAATGCCACCCCCATATGCCCTTTACAGAAATTTTACATGGCACAATATTTGCGGAGGTGAAACTAACCCCAAGCTTAAGTGTCCTAAAAATATAAGTACCTAATGATTTTAGGATAAGTACCTAATAAAAAAATTTAGGGAATTTTAAAAATTAGAGAACTGAGTGCATCGAATTGGTCGAAATTTGGGCCGGTTGACAAACGGTTCGGACTGTGTTATACTTTCTTTAGTCGAGGTGTAGGTCTTAAGGGTGGAAGATTAATATTATAGTGTTAGAGAAGTGGGCGAGTTCTTTGGTCAATTAACGTGTGAACAATTTGATTTTCTACTTAGAAGATCTTATTATAGGGAACTGATTCTAGTCCTTAAAAACTACTATGAATATATTCCTAGATGATACTGAACTAATTGAGATTAGGCCCGTTGATGAAACGGAAGACAAAGGTATTGTCATCACACCTAATACGGGTAAGACTGATCGGCCTGAGATTAGTGAACTTAGAAAAGAGATAGCTGCTATTGATACCATTGAATCTACGGCAAGGAGATCTGCTGAGATTAATGGTATTGGTAAGACTAATGCGGCACAGTATGCTAAGGGTGAGGATGTTAGTGAGGATACGAGGATTAGTATTCTCAGTAAGCGGAATAACATCCAAGACATGGCGATTACTAAATTGATGGATACCTTGAATCTTCTCGATCCTAATATGGTAGAGAAGGAACGGGATAAGATAGCCATCATGACTGGATTGAGTCAAGTAATAGAGAAACTTAGTACAGATAATAAGAACGGATCGGATAAGCCTACAGTGCATTTACATTTATATAGTCCGACGCAGAAGGTAGAGAAGGATTACGACGTGATTGATGCTTGATTTGATTTAATCATGATCTTAGGTTCGTTTAATAGTCTGTCGATTGACAATCCTCTTCTAGAACTTCATTCCCATTTACAATTTAACGAGAAGAGAAATGATTAGATTAATTCTACTCGTTCTCGCATTGGCTTGTTTTATTCTCAGTGCATTTAGCATAGCCACCGGGAAAATAAACATGACGGCGCTCGGATTGGCGTTGGTAACGCTAGCATTTCTTATACCTCCTTTTTCACTGCCATGACTCTACTATCGGTAGGAGTTACATACGAACTGATTCGTAACATGCTATATGCTCTACCTGCGAGAGCTTGCATGGTTACGTCAAATGGATCGGTAAAAGTGTCAGATGATGGGGAATCATTCCTCGATCTAACTTTAACAGATGGATCTGGAACTACCGGAGCTAAGTTTATTAGGGTACTCGAAGATGGAACTAGAGTTACTCTTAAAGATTATCTAGGTATGGAAAAGAAGTGAGCGTCAATCCTCTTATATCAGAGTTCCCTATAGTACAATTCCGAGATCCCGCAGAGGATCTTATAAGAAAGATTGAACCCCATCTCAGGCAGAAAGATTTTCTAGAAATGCCTGATACAGTTTACGAAGGTCTTTATGGAGGAGCGGCTTATGGAGGAAAATCATTTATCTTAACGTTACTTCCCTTGTTAAGAGGATTTTATAAGTACCGAGGTTTTAAAGGAATCCTGCTAAGAAGAGAGTTAACGGATCTAGAGAAGGAAGTTATTAGATTATCTAAGGAATACTTTCCTTTAACCGGAGCGCGATACAATGAGAACAAGCACTCATGGGAATGGAAAGAGTATGGAAGTTATTTTGACTTTAGTCACATCCAACATCTTAAGGACGTTAAAGCTTACGATACCGCCCAGTATAATTACTGTGCTTTCGATGAGTTGACACACTTTGAAGAACCAATGTATAGATATTTCGTTGGCTCTCGTGTTAGACCATCGAGTACTTTCAACGTTGCAATCGTTAGGAATGGAAGCAATCCAGGAGGAATTGGTCAAACATTTACTTACAACAGATTCGTGCGACCTTGTGAATCTGGTTATAAACTTATCAGAGATAAAGTCACCGGACTACGAAGAATGTATATTCCCTGCTTACCGCAGGATAATCCTTATGGGATGCAATATGATCCGGATTACTTACAGAAACTAGAGATTCTACCAGAAGCAGAGAAGAGAGCTAAGAAGTATGGTGACTGGCACGCATATGAGGGATCAGTATTTACAACATTTAGACCATTCAGATTCCCAGATGAGCCAGACAATGCACTTCATGTCTGTAAATATTTTGAGATACCTGAATGGTGGCCCAGATTACTTATTCTTGATTGGGGGAAGAGAGCTATTTGTTACGCGTTATGGGCGGCCATTAGCCCGGACAATAGGGTATATATTTATCGTGAAAGATGGTGGAAAAATAAAGATATCGCATTCTGGGCAACTGAAGTAGGACAGATCAGTGAGTATGAGCATATCGTCCAGTTCGTATTATGCGGCTCTGGATGGCAAGATAGGGGACAAGGAACTATTGCGGCTGAAGTTAAAAGATATTCTAAGCTTACCCCAATCCCATCAGAAAACACAGCAGGTTCTAGAGTTGCAACATTACAAGTCCTACAAGATTTCCTTAGGTGGGAACAAAAACCCAGACAAGATCCTACTGAATTATACGATCATAGTAAAGCAGAGATGATCTATCGAAAGTTTGGTGAGGAAGCTTTACAGAAGTATATGAATACTTTTAGAGAGTATGCTGAGGAAACTAATATTCCTAAGCTCCAAATATTGTCCTCACCTAGTAGTACGTTAGAAACGATCGCCCCTTTATTGGTAGAGACTATTCCAAGTGTTATCTATGATGATAACAAGACTGAGGATATTAAAGAGTTTGATGGAGATGATCCTATTGATTGTCTTCGTTATCTCTGTAAGTTTGCTCAGCGTTATATGAATGGAATGCTCGGCGAGGAACTTGCTAGAAGACAGAAGACTCAGAATATTATTCAAGAATTTGAGACTACGCATGACACTAATAGATTCTATCGCCGGATGGAGTTTCTTGAACAAGGGCAAGGAAAGGAAACCTTCGGTGTTAGAAGGCACGCAGCAAGACGTCATTAATCATCTAGAAAGAATTAATACTTTTCTATCAGATGAAGTACAAAGACTGCATGATCTGATTAGAGAAGAACGTCAGACTAACCGAATGTTATTGAAGAGACTCGGAATCTTTGAAGAGATTAGGAATGATATTAAAGTAGGCGAAGTAAATCCTATAGGTGGTATTACTCCTCTTAGAACTAGGATTAGAGATCTAGAGTCTGAATCAAGAGCACAGGCTGCAAGAGTTAACGAAGATGCAACCGAAGAATAAGAAACAACTTGATCTGATAGTAGTATTAGGTCAAGGTAATAAAGGTATAGGAGCACCTGAGAAGGATCCTATTAGTAAGTTCCTTAAGAAGCCAAAGCCTAAGTCTATGTTCTCTAAAGGTAAATTGTGATGGTCGAAAAACCTAAAGCTAAAAGTGAGGACAGAATGGCAATTGATCCCCGTGGTTCTAATCCTTCAGGACAGAATGCACCTAATCGACCTGAAGAAGGTCGTAATCTTGGTGGCAAAGTAGAGACTGGTAAAAACGAAGGTGGAACTAAGACTGAAGAAGAAAAGAAACAGGAAGATGCTAGGAATAGAGACAAGCTTATTGGTAGGCTTGGTGGTGCTGGTAGTCTTAGCTCTATTACTCAGGAAGAATCAGATAAGCTAGCAGAAGGTAATCACGAAACAGAATTTAAGGAGGATGGTAGGACCGTTCTCGTTAGTTCTATTAGTGAAGAGGAAACTGCTAAAGTTAAGAATAGCGGTGCTGTTAGCTCTGCTCCGGTTAACTTTACCCAGAATCTAACTGGAGTACCTGGTAATGTTGATCTTACTCAGGGTGGTAGACTCTCAGGAGATAAATCTGTTAGGGCACAGAGGACTATCGAAGATATTAACGAAGAACTTGAAAAGACTTCTGGTCCTAATCCTCAGCCTAACCGAGAAGGAAACGAAATCCTTAAAGCTACTCAGGGTGTTCTTGGTATGGGCTATGTTGTTAACACTGGCCTTATAGCTGATGAACTCAAGGATATGCTTAAGAAGGATAGCCTTGATGCTAAGGATAAGGAAAGACTTACTGAGATCGAGAAACAGCTCAGGACTAATACTAAGGTAGCTTAATTCAAAAAGGAAAGGGAAGGGTATCAGGGTATCCTTCCCGAACCAATCATGTTTAAATCTGTTGATATAGAACATCTACATAATATCAATTTTGATCTGGCAGAAGAGATTAAGTTGATTAGATTGATGATGGTAGGCAAGGGAATTAGTCCTGCTGATTCTCCACTTGTTCAAAGTAGATTGAATGAGATTGAATCTAAAATTAGAATGATTGGGGCCGATCCTGATAATATCATTCCCTTTGAAGTAGACTAATGGCAAGATCTAAGAAGTACTCAGACGATAATCTAGTAAAGATTCCAGATGAATTGCTGGATCTTGTCGAGAATATTAGGGACGAGTATGAACGGGAAGATAGATTCGATAGAGATCATAAGGTAGCTCTTTGGTCTAAACTTGAGAATTACTTTAATGGCATTCAGCGTATCTATTGGAACGCTGTAGCAAAAGACTGGCGCTCGGTTGATGATAGCGATACGGCCGAAACTAATAGGCACTACGATAAAGTAGTCAACACATATCGAGCGCACGCAGAATCTATTGTTGCTGCTCTATCAGTTAAGATTCCTTCAGCATTCTTCTATCCTGCTGATGCTGATGTAGAAGAAGATGTTACGACTGCTAGAGCTTGCACTAAGATTAAGACCCGGCTTGAGAAACAGAATCAAGCACAATTGTTGCTGATTAAGACCTTGATGATTCTATTCAATCAGGGAACAGTTTGTGCTTATGTATATAGTAAGAAAGATTCTAAGTTTGGAACCTATGCTCTTCCCAAGTATGCTAAGGAAGATGCTATCCAATATACTACTCTATTGAATTGTGCTGAATGCGGCAACAATATCATGGATGTGGTATTCAAGAAGGAAAAAGGTAAGGTAAGTGAGGAAGAGTTAGAATGTCCAGTATGTGGATATGTTGGAACTCCTACTATTGAAGAGTATGAAGAGACTTATCCTGAAGTAATTGGATCTACTATTGAATCTAAGTCCCGGACAATCATAGAGATCTTCAGTCCTTTATTCGTCCATCTTCCAATCTATGCAAGAAGTCAAGAGCTTTGTCCTTACCTATACCTTAAGTTCGAGCAACACTATGCTGCTGTAAAGGATCTATATCCTAAGCTAGCTAAGAAGGGAATTAATAAGAGAGTTGACTCAGACTCTGATGAAAGATATATTGGAGTTGAAGTTAACAATAAGAATCTGGTTACAGTAGAGTGCTGGTGGTTTAGACCTTGGGCATATAACATCATCGACGGTAAGGAAGAGGAAGTTAAGAAGCTTAAGGATAAGTACCCAGATGGAATCTATGCAGTGTTCATTGATGAGCAACTCGTAGAGATTAATAACGAGAAACTTGACGATCATTGGGAAATATCTAAGAATCCATTAAGCACTTACATTCATGCAGATCCCTTGGGTAAGCCTCTTGCTCCTATTCAAGATCTAAGCAATGAGGTAATGGATCTTCAGATTGAAACATTTGAACATGCAATCCCTGAGACATTCGTTGATGGCACTGTTCTAGACTTCAAGAAGTATGGAGAATCTAGAGCTAAGCCCGGAATGTTATATCCAGCAACTAAGCCTATTGATGGGCAGGGATTAGCTAGTGCCTTTCATTCTATCAAGACTGCTACTATGAGTGAAGAGTCTGATCTCTTCCTTAGAAGGCTTGATGAAAAAGGACAATTTGTATCTGCATCCTTTCCATCTATTTACGGTGGACCGGCTACTAGTGGAAGTAAAACTGCTAGAGAATACTCTGAGTCTAGAGCTATGGCTCTTCAACGCCTAGGACTTACTTGGAATATCGAAAAGTATTTCTGGGCCGGAGTAATGTCTAAGGCAGTTCCACTTGAGATTCATGCACTGAGAACATCTTTACAGGATGAGAAGATTGTAGAGAAAACTTCTACAGGATTCGTTAATAACTGGATTACTCAGGCAGATCTTAATGGAATGATTGGAAGTGTTGAAGCTGATTCTGATGAAGAACTTCCACAGACTCCAGCGCAGTTGAAGGATGTAGTAATTCAATTGCTTACTCTTAATGATGATTTCATTAAGGAAGCAATGTTTCATCCTAATAACATTCCTCTCATTACCAAAGCTCTCGGAGCGCCCGATTTCTTTGTTCCAAATGCGGATGATAGAAGCAAGCAATATGCAGAGTTTGCAGATCTATTAGCTGGAGTTCCTGTAGATATTAATCCTGCTATTGATGATAATAAGATTGAAGCTGAGGTATGTAGATCATTCCTAGTATCCGCTACAGGTATGATGCTTAAGAAAACTAATCCAGCTGGATATGAAGCTATTGAAGTACATATGAAAAAACACTTAGAAGCAGAAGGTTCTGGTAATACCTCTGCTAAACAAGAAGAAGAACCAAAACCAGTACCAGGCGCTGAAAGTCCTGAAGGAGTATCAAATGTTGCGCAATTCCCTGCTAGATAAATTCATTCTATTGCTCGCTCCCGCAGATAGTTCTGGCGGGATTATGACTGATGAACCCGAAGTCAACCTTGATGAAAAGGATGATGAAGAAGAGGAAGAAGGAGAAGAAGAAGAAGATAAGGAAGATAAGGAAGATGATGAAGAAGATAAAGAAGAAGATGAAGAAGGCGAAGAAAAGGATAAGAAGGAAGAAGAAGATCCAGTTCTTACTCGTGTAGAGTTTAAGGATATTAAGGGAAAGTATCCTCAATTCTTTAAGGACTTCCCAGATCTTAAACACGCTTTTTTCCGTGAGCAGCAATTCTCTGAAATCTTTCCTACGGTAGAAGATGCTAGGAAGGCTGCTGAGATTGAGAATGCATATAATGATATTACTGCTGCCATTGTAGCAGGAGATGCTGGTAGATTTCTTACTGAACTTAAAGGTGAGGGAGATGAATCCCTTAAGACATTTAGTGGCAATTTCATACCCGCAGTAAAAGAACTTGATAAAGGTTTATATTTTGATATCGTAGCTCCAGAAGTTCAGCAGTTTATTAAGAATGTTTATAATCACGGTGATAAAGGTAAAGACGAAAACATTAAGAACGCCGCCAAGATCGTCCATAAGATTCTATTCGGTGGAGCTTACGAGGATATTGAAGGTGAAGTCTCATTAGTAAATGGCTCTAGGACTCCTAAGGACGAGACTGTAGAAAGAGATAAGGCTAATTATTTTGCCGGTAAGTATAAGGCATTGGCAGGAGAAGTAACTAAGACCTGTTATGATGCTCTTGATACTGAAATTAGTAAAGGATTGGAAGATTTAGCTAAGCAGCCTGGACTAAGGAAGATTATTTCTAAGGAAGTAAGAGGCAAAATTCTCGAACAGATGGATCAAGACTCCCTCTATCTGGGGAGAATGAATGCTAATTGGAAAAAAGAACAGAGGAACGGTTTCTCTGGAGCGCATAAGAGTGCGTTTCTTGCATTGTTTCTGGCTAAGGCTAAGACTCTTATACCTAAAGTTAGGGCCGAAGTGAGAAAAGAAACACTTGGCAAGAGTGATGGTAAGGAAGAAAAAGATAAGAAGGATCCTACTAGAATCTCTGGAGGTGGAGAACATAAGGGAGGATCCAAGGGCGGTAAGATGACCGTAGAGAGAGCTAAGAAGGAAAACCTTACAACTCGACAGGTGTTTGATGATTAGTACAATGACTAAATCAAACGATGAACTGGAAGAAACTGTTGAGAATCTTCAGAATCAGATTAGAGATCTGAAGAAAATCATAAGCAATTTAATCACTTGGGTTGCGACTAGTAACATTCCCCCAATTGAAAAAGCTCAGGCGGAACAACTAACGGACTTGCTTGACGAATAGATTAAACTCAGCTAATCCCCAGTCCAGCACTGTATAAATGCTGTAAAAATAGCTGATAAGGAGATTGCACTAGTTAAAGGATTTTGGAGGATTAGCATGCAAACAGTTGACGACGTTCTAGCAACTGAGATGGAACGAGTTGAAGATGGTAGGTTGACTACTGCCTATGACATTGACGATACGTTCTATTCTGAAGTTGAGAAGGTTAGTGGTAAGAAAGTCTCAAGTCGTAGTATGAGAGTACCACTGAAGCTTAGGCCGGGTGGAAAATTCGGATACTACGATCCTAACAATGGTGATCTCGGTACTGGCGATGCTACCCGTTATGATAAGGGGACATTGACAGTTGCCCATATGAAGATTGCTATTCAGTGGACTCTAGAAGTAGAGTTGGGAACTGATGGTAATCAAGCTGTCATTAATGCTATCCGTGAGAATATGGCGGATGGTATGGATGAATTCCGTAGGCATAGTGAAGCTCAGTTGATGCAGGCTGGAACTGGTGTGATGGCTACTGTTACTACGGTAACTAGTAGTGCAGGAATCGACACCGTTACTTGCACAACTGATGGTTATGGTGTAAAGCTGCTTAGGTTTGGTCAGCGTGTGAGTGTCTATAATGCCGCAAGGACCATTAATAGAACGGCTGGCGGATCTATTCCTATCAGCTTTATTGATTACGCTAACAATACACTTAAGATCCCGGCGGTAGCAGGACACATTGCAACTGATGTAATTCTTCCTGAGGGTCTTACTGGTGTAACCCCTGTAGCATTGCTTGGTATTCCTTATTGGTCTTCTAATGCTACCACTGGTAGTGTTATGGGGATTGATAGAGCCACTACTCCTGAAGTTGTTTCAACTAGGGTAGATGGTAACAATGCTGCTTTGGCACTTCCTCTTGGTCGTTTGGCTTTGAATAAGCTTAGCGATCGAGTTGGTATTAAGAGTGCTAAGAAACTTCGCCCAGAGATTTGGACCCATCCTGCACAGGCAGCAGCGTATGAATCTCTTGGACACCTTGTTACGATGATTAACAAGGGTTCTAACAAGAATGAAGCATTGGACCTTTACTTCGGTGATAATCTTTCTATCGCTGGAGTTCCACTGAAATTGTCTAATATGTGGAACAAAAGGAGAATGGATTTCATTCTTATGGGTCTTTATGGCCGCGCAGTTATGAAAGAACCTGGGTGGCACACTGTTGCTGGCCGTAAGGTTTTTGAAATGCGTGGTCCTAGTGGTGGAGTTGCTACATCGTCAGTATCTTATGTTACTGCTGATTGGCAGCTTTATCACAAGAATCCCGGAGCCAATGTCTACATTGACAACTTGGCGATTCCTGCGGGTTACGAATAGATTGATTCTCTTTTCTAGAGAGTCTCGTTAACAAGGAGAATCAAACAATGCCTGATGCTGATCTCGCTAAATTTGCTTCAAGAGCATGGATTAACCCTCCTGGTGGAGCAGAGGGTTCAACACTTGCTAGTGCAGCAACTATTACACTCTCACATCCCGTGCACAAATTGACAGGTGCTGTTAGTTGCACGACTATTAATCCTCCTTTTACAGGATTCGTAGGTCATGTAACACTTGTTCCTACTGGTGCTGCACCATTTGCTACTGGTGGTAATATTGCTGCTGCATTTACTGCAACTGCTAATGTTCCCATCATTGGCTATTATGATGGTTCACTCTGGTATTTGAAGTAGTACAGTAGGATAAGGAGAAGGAACAGTGGATGATCCTAATATGATCAATCAGTGGTTAGACAATAACTATGGTAAGACCATTGAAGGACTTCCACTGTTCCGAGTAATTTGGTCTACGGGAATGACAGAGCATCGTAAGAGTAGGTTTATAGATCATGTAGGCGATAGTATCATAAGAGATGTAGTAGAGACTAGAGAAGTATTAGTCTATCCTTTTGCTCAAGATCGTTGGATACTTGAGCGGATTTGTCTTATCAATCCTCAGGATAGAGAAGTAGGTTTACAGACTGATAAGATGTTTACCTACAATGAGATTTATACCTTTCAGGATGTTATGTGTAATCCGCTGCCATTAAAGCTAGAAATGGTAAAAGCAGCTATGATGTTATTCTTTAAGTTCTATGTAAAGATGACACTTGCGGAACGTATTAATTTCCGCATGGAACAATTGGCTATGCGAGAATTAGCTAAACATAAGGAAACTGTAGAACGTCTAGGTGATCTACGTAGTTCTTTTGGATTTGTATTGGAGTAAAGAATGGCTAGCTCACTTGTAAGTTACGCTAAGGTAGATATTAACGAGCAAATTCCGGGACTACAGATTGGTAACTATCGTCTGGCAGCTTCACAGGGATTGCCTACAGTTCTGATTGTAGAGAATTCTTATTACTATAAACCTGATATTGATGGCAATCAGGATAAAGTTCTAGTTGCTTCAGAGCAGATTGCTGAGAGTGTAGTGCATATGCATATTACCTCACAGCTTATGTATAATTCTGAACAACATCCAGCTCTATTCTACATTCCTAGTATTGAAGTCCAACCAAAGGATGTAGAGAAGAATTATAAAGAGATTGTTGCTGAGCATCTGAGAAAACAGAAGAAGTGGTTTATTGCTCTGGTTAAGCTTGCTGATGATGATTGGCAGACAGCACGTAGACATCAAATGATTTCTGGTATTCAAAGAATTGCAGCCCGTGAACTAGGACTAACGCGGGAGTGGTTGTTTGATATTGAAAGTGAGGAGCTTAATAGGAAGGATACTTGTCCATATTGTGGTAGTAATCTTCTTGATTCTAATACTCCTATTTGTCCTCACTGTGGCAAAGTACATAATCCTGAGCGTCTTAAGCAGCTAGAAATACTATTGGCTGGTCAGATGAGCAAGTAAAATGGCGATTAGCACTGCTGGAAGTATTATGATGCGTGCAGCTACGCATCTAAATGATATCAATCAACTAGTATACGATAACGTAGTTCTGCTTCCAATGCTCAATAATGCATTGGATGAACTGGAAGAAGAACTATCAGTATACGAAGTAACTCCACTTAGGAGGGATTCGATTATCATTCTAGTTCCACAAGGATCATTAGAACTTCCTCAGATGCCTATTGATTTCGTGGAAGCTATTGCACTTCATGAACGTAGGATGGGTAGCACAGATCTATGGACTCAGGTTAAAGAGTCTGTAGTTATTGACGCCAATCGCTCTATCAATCCAATAGATTCAGTAGTTCAGTGGACTGTTAGAGCGACAGAAATTGCAATTAATCCTCCTAGCACTGATAGAGAGGTAATGCTTCAGTATATTACTGGACTAACTCCTATCACTCAGGATGATATTACGATTGATATTGAACAATCTCGTAGGTTTCTGGCGCTCGTTACTGCGCGTAATGCAGCTAGGGATTTAGGTAACAGCATTACGAAAGCTAATAGCTTTGAGATAGACATTGCGCGAGCGCGGGATAGATTAACTAGAAGATTGCAGAAACAAACTCAACATGGAATGGGAACTAGGCGTAGACCTTACGCCGGGAGAGGTTAAATGGCAGGATCAAATGCTCTAGCTGCACTTAGGTATCAGGGCGGAGTTAAATCTGAAGTTCAACTTAACTTCGGAACTATTCCTACTGCTGCTGGCAATACTGATATGTTTGCTATTGTTCCTGAGGATGGAGAATTCCATTCGGCAGACTTCTCAGCAGTAGAAGCAATTGCAGCCAGTGATTCTAATTACGTAACGTTTGCAATTCAGAATCTAGGTCAGGCTGGAATTGGAACCAATCAAATACTTGCTGCTACCAATAATAATACTACCAAACTGACTGGTGGATCTGCATTGCAGTCTGGTAGCAGGAAGAAGCTTTATCCTAGCACTTCAAGTCCTGCATTGCAGGTTAAGGCAGGGGATAGACTTAGAGTTAGAGTAACTGGAACTGGAACTTTGCCTAATACTCTTACTGGTGGAGTGATGGTTATTCGCTTTGTAGCATAGGTTTCAAATGCTCCAAGATCACAAACCCATCCCTATAGATAGATTCTTAGGACTATACGGAATAGATTCGTTTACGGATTCAGTTCCTCCAGGTTATTCTATGGATGAATTGAATACCATAACGTATGGTGATGACATAAGAACTAGGGATGGGTTTGGTCAAGTTTATAGCACTTACTCTACTGCGGTTAGAATTGAGATCTATAGGAGACAAGGAGAAGCTGATCGAGTTCTTATTCTGATAGGAAGTCAGATACATGATTTAACTACCAGCGTAATGATTCTTGATGTTCCCGGTATGACTGATTTTACCATCAACTATATGAATGGTAAAGCTTTCATATCTCCCCATAATGGAATATCGGGATTACCTGGATCAGTAGTATACATCTATGGTGGAACTGGAGTAGCTAGACCGGCTGCTGGTAAGAAACCTGTAGCATCCTTTAACGTAGCTATGAGTTCTGCAGGAGTAATTGAAGCAGGGACTCATATCTTTGCATGGGTATTTGAGACTGATACGGGATTCATTACTGGTCCTTGTCCTGCTAAGACTCTACTAGTTGATGGAGCGCATTCAGTAGACTTCACCAATATTCCTGTAGGTCCAGTAGGAACTATGGGACGTAGACTGATTGCTAGTATGGCAATTCAGAACTACAATGGGAATGAACTAGGATACGAGATGTTCTTCGTTAATGGGGGAAGAATTGAAAATAACGTAGATACTAGTCTAGCTAATGTAAACTTCTACGATGCTGATCTACAATTCAGTGCAGATTATACATACGATCAATTAGAAGAGATTCCTGCTGTAGTATTCATTCGTCCTTATGGTAGGAGAATGGCATTCGGAGGGCCTGATATTGATAAGAATCTAGTATACTTTAGCAAGGCTATGGAACCTGAGAGTATTCATAGTAGTGCGGGCTTTCTATCCTATGATCCCTTTGAAACTGAGGGAGTTAAGGATGCTACTGAACATAGAGATAATTTCTTCGTAACTAAGAGAAATAAAACTTATACAGTCCGTGATAATAGCTATGAACCATCTACTTGGAATCCAGTTACGATAGATTCTTCTACTGGTAGCGATGTTAATGGAATTGCTAAGTTTCTGGATGCGACTGGTAGTAAGGTTGAGTTCTTTGTTGTTGCTAACCCTACGGGTATATTTAAGTTTACTGGTGTCTACGAAGAAATACCCCTCACTAGAAATATAAAGAACTTTTGGAAGAAGATAAATAATAAATCCTTCCATCTTCTTCAGATTATGTTCGATCAGGAAGCTCTAAAGCTTTATGTGTTAGCTGCTACTGAGGGAGCTACTAAGCCCAATACTATCTTTGTATGTAATTATGAGAATGGTTTTCAGCTAGATAGAATCAAATGGCATAAGTGGAAGTTTAAGGATTTTGATCCTCGTGCCATTGCCATTAAAAGAAATGCTGATGGTGTTCCTGAGTTGCATATAGCAGCTTCTACGAGTGGAATCTTTAGTCAGCAACCTGATAGGAAAGATGATAATTTTACCATCATCGAGCAATTTGTAAAATTCGCATTTAGTAATTCAGGAGAGTCTAATATTATACATCATGTCGGCGCAGTAGGATTCAGAGCTAAAGGCTCTGGTCTATTAGTCCTACGACTTGAAGGCGAAGATGATGTAGAATATCAGGATCTACCTAGTTTAAATCTAAACTGCGCGCCCGGCAAAGAATTCATTTCATTAGCTCGGTTTCAAAGTGAGAAAGCATCTTTGAAAATCAGTATGTTAGACGCGGGAAATTACTTCAAGATTTACAGTATTTATATTTATACAAATCCGATATTTGGTAGCCGTCCCCTACTCTAATGTCTAACATTCAGTCTAGTTTAAACAGTCTATTGACTAGAGCAGGGCAAGGCGACCCTGTAATGTTGACTGTATTGCAAGAGATAGTAGATGAATTGGATCGACTTGGTTATATAGTTGATCCCGCTCCTGTAACTGGAGAGAAGATTACCCCAGTAGCACCTAAGATTCCTGGAGTAGTAATAGACTTTACTTATGAGTTTACTACACTTAGTGTAATTCTTAGATGGACGCCACCGGATTTTGATTTTCAATTTTATGAATTAAGGAAGGGAACAGTCTGGAATACTGCTTCTAGAGTATTAGTAACTAATAGTATTGAGGCTGTTCTAGATCCTATAACTGTAGGCACTCATACTTATCTTCTTAAGACTATTAGTGTTGATGGAGAGTATTCTGAAGAAGCTGCTAGAGTAGATGTAGTTGTTCCTACAATTGGTCCATCTACTATATCTGCAGAAGTCTCAATTAATAACGTCCTCCTTAGATGGAATAGGCCGGTAACTACATTCGAGATTTCATATTATATTGTTAAGAAGAACAATATGGAAATTACTCGGCAGGATGGACAGTTTTTTGTCTATGCCGAGATCAATCAGGGAACGTATAAGTATACCGTTATTGCAGTAGATGTTGCAGGTAACGTCGGACCTGAGAATAATATTGTAGTTGATGTAGCAGCATTTCCTGATTTCTCATTAATCAAATCTATTACATCTAATTTTATTCCCGGAACTAAGATCAATTCTAAGATTGATGAGCGAGGAAGACTTCTCTTTGCCCTAGATTTAGGTGAGACTATTCAACAGCATTTTGATAGGCGAGGATGGGCTAGTCCACAAGCGCAGATAAATGCTGGATATACTTGGTGGATAACTCCTGTTCCTACTACAGCATCTTATGAAGAGACATTTGATTTTGGTATTATTTATACAAGTGTCATCGTAAGTATTAGCTGGATGTTTGAGATGCTTATAGGGAGTAATTCTCCTACATTTGGCATCTATGCTCAGGTATCTGATAATAACATTAATTTTACAGGAAACTATACTACTCAAACATTCTATGTAATGAGTGCAAGATATATTAAGATTAAGATGTCATTTACTTCTGCTGATGATAAGGCATTAACAGCCTTTAGCAATTATATGGTAGGAGTATCTGTCAAGAGAGAACAAGATGCTGGACAGGCTACTGCTGTAGCAACTGATCCAAGTGGAACTGTGGTAACCTTCAATAAGATATTTAAGGATATTGATGGTATTACTATTGCTCCTATGAGTGTTGAAACAGTTATTCCGATTGTTGATTTCTTGGATGTTCCTAATCCAACTTACTTCAGAGTTAAGATATATGATAATGCTGGAGTAAGAAAGACTGTGGTATTTAGATGGGATGCTAGAGGAGTTGTATAATGGCTAATACGAATATGAAATTCGTATTTAAAGATGGTGCTGATTCTCCTGCTACATTAATAAATGGATATCAAGTAGTTGATAGTGCTTCTGAGCAAGGACCAGGAATGAGAGGAGATTTTCTTTTTGCTAAGGATATAAATAGATTATATCTACATCAAGGAAATCATCATTCTTATATATATCATTCAGAAGATCCTCCTCCTGCTATTCCAGCAACATTACCTCCTAGTCCATTAAGTGTAAAATTTATGGTTGATGCTTATTGGAATCTGAGTGATGCTGATGATGTTATAGTTATGTATAATCCCAGCTATCCAACTGTATTAACTATGCATGATGCGAATACAGCTAAAGTTAAACCATATCATATTAAATGCTGGTCCGCAAATAATGTCCATATTAGAACTATAGCTGGAAATTTTATGGAAGCTCCTGAGTTAACAGAAATAATACTTGCTGCTCCTGGAACTATTACTTTGGTCCCTTTGACCGGACATCCTTACTGGACAATTTTATGACTTATCTTCATCCTCCTTATCCTATAGTACCTGCTCCTCCTACTATACCTACTAATCTACCAAGTCCCCCTTTTGTCTTAGCAGGAGTATCTGCAGCTAATAGTCCTTATACGTTGCAAACTCAATATGATATTTATTTAATTTTCCAAGCAGGAGTTGCTATACAATTACCCCCATCGGCTAGTATTTATGCAAAACCGTACTATATTAAAAATTGGGGTGCTACATCGGTTACTATTCTTCCTCCATCCGGAGAAACTCTAGACGGTTCTGGCGTAAATAAACTTGTACCCATTCCTTTTCAGGGAATTATTTTACTCCCCTGGGCTACTCAAGGATGGATGATTGTATGAGTTATGTTCCTATTACTTATCCACTTAAAGTTACATATAGCGGCGGTAGTGCATATGATATGACTAATGCTGATGATGTAGTCGTAGTCAGCACTAATGGTAGAGTAAATATGCATGATGCAACTTATGCAACATATAAGCCTTTCTATATTCATAATTATTCTGGAGGCTTGGTAACAGTATATCCCGGACCTGGCGGTTTAATTGATTTTGCTTCTTCTATAGCATTAACTAAGGGACACTCAAGTATAGTCTTAATTCCTATAGGAGGTCCCAATTGGTTTATTTTTGCGGCGCATATGTATCCATGAGTCTAAAATGAATGTAACAAAAGATGGAACTAATCTATTAATTGAACTAGAAGAAGAAGAGAACGAAGTTCTAGATCATTTAATAGAAACTCGTGGATCTACTTATATAAAGCTCCAGCTAGAGTTTTGGATTAAGGGTAGAACAGATACAGTTAGAGAAGATTTGAAGATTACGCTAGCTAAAGAAGAATTTCCTACTAGCATCAAAGAGCTAAGGCAGAGAGTTAAGGAACATCAGAATGGCTGATTGGAATTTACCTTTACTAACAAGTCTTTATACTGATTTTCTAACTCTGCTTAAAGCAAGAGATGTAGATGCCGTTACTTTGGGTAAGAACGGTTATACTAATGGAGTTTTAGGAACCATTAGATATAATAGAGCTGCTAATCAATTTGAAGAATGGAATGGATCTAGTTGGACCATTCTAGTTATAGCAATGGGCAGCGGAGGATTAGGTGCTAATACTCCTGCTGGCGGTAGAACAGCATTAGGTCTTGGAACCATAGCGACTCAGGATGCTAATAACGTCTCTATTACTGGGGGTGTTATTAGCAATCTGAGTTCATTAGGTGTCAATGGATCTATCACTGCCGGAGCATTACATGTTAATACCATTACAAATCTAATAGGTGATGTTGGACTCTATGGAACTGTAACTGCTCATGGTGCTGTTAATGTTGCTGGAGCTCTTACAGCAGGATCAGCAGCTATTACTGGTCATCTAACTGCTAATACTGTCGCAGTTGCATATGATATTACTGCTGGTAGAAATACCAATTTTGCGGGTAATACTTGGACAGGATCATTGAATGTTGGCGGGGCTGCAGTTGTTGGTGGAACTGCTACTATTAGTGGATCTGTTAGCTTAGGACCAACAACAGTCAATGGTAATGCATCTGTTACTGGAGCTTTGACTACTAATGCTCATGTACATGCAATAACTGGAATATACGCAGGCAATCCAGCTCAATTACTTACTGTAGGAAGTGGTCTACTAGACTCTACTAAGATAAGTGGATTAATTCCTACTGCAAATCTAGGTTCAGGAGCTGCTAATACTGGAACATTTCTTCGTGGTGATGGAACTTGGCAGGGTATTAATGTGAGTTCATACAGAGCTAATCAAGCTGTCAGACAGAATGTTACATTAATACAGGGTACTGTTAATTACGATGTCGCGCTAAGTGGATTCTCCAATGTAGCTAAGATGTACTTTGTTCCTGCCGGTATCATGGCTGGAGCTAACGCAGTTGATACTGAAGTATTCACAGGGCACTATTGGTTCCCTAATGCATCTACGCTGAGATTTACGATAAACTTCTTTAACGGAAGTAATAAACCACATACATTGGCTGGAATGGTTCTGGAATTAATGTAATCCCCATGAGCTTTGAGGCTAAGGAAGTTATCGTTACCCAACTGTTCTTATTAGTAAGTACTCTATTGGGTATTGCATTCCAAATATGGAGAGAGAATAGAGAACGTAGATGGCGTAGAGAGGCTAAAGAAGAAGAGATGTTACATTGGGAACGAGTTGAAAGAGAATTTAGGGATAGAAATAGAGATACCAGATCAAGAACTAGAGCTTCTGATATAGGTAAAAATGAAAACACTAATTATAAAAGAGCCAAACGAGAATGATCTAACTGTTATAGATTATCTGAATCAACTTCAGACAGGATTTAAGTTAAACAGTATTGATAATCGCATAGTTCATAGATTAGTTCTAGATGGCACAGTTCCAGTAGCATATGGCATAGTTAAGAGAATGGCAGAGGCAATCTTATTAGTTAATCCAAAAAGTCCTAAACTAATGAGAGCTAAAGCCATGAGAGAATTAATGCAATATGCAGAATACGCCAGCAAGATGGCAGACTGTAATCAATTGCAATGTTTTGTTGAAGATCCTAGCTTAGCAAGAATGCTAGAAAAACAGTACGAATTTATTAAAACTAAAGACCTCGTGTTGGTAAAGAATTTGTAGAGGTTGAAATGGGCAAAAGAGAAACTAAGGAATCGTATAAGGACAGTAAGGATTACCAACAGGATGTCACGGATCGTTATGATGATTTACTAGGTCAAAATCAACCTTCTAGTGGTGAAAGTGGTAGTGAAGGTGGGGGTGAAGGTGGTATTCCTGGTGTAGGTGGGCCAGCAGGATCTTATGGAGGGAATTATAGTAGTCCCTTCTTTGGTCAAACTGGTGGAGATTATGGGGATATCACTGGCGCGCCTTGGACTAGAGGTAGTGGATTAGAAGGAAGAAGTAGTGATATAAGTCAAATTAGAGGATTATGGGGTGGACCTACTAATCCGGGAGAAGGTAGTACTACTCCTAAAGATCAAAGAGATTACTTAAATACTGGATATAAAGGTATTTATGAGAATCAGGATACATTAAAAAATCCTGATAAGATTAGTTCAGCTGAACAACAGGAAACTCTAGGTCAGTTTAAGAAGTTTAGAGATACTGGCGGGCTTAGTGATGAAACTGTAAATAGAATGCGTGGCATGGGTGGCTTTGATGAATTTGCAAAAACTGGTGGATACACTCCAGAAGCAATTGCAAATATCAAAGCTCAAGCTCTCTCACCTATTGGTGCTTATGCAGGCGGTACAAGAGACGAACTATCTAGAAGAGCAGCAGTCCAAGGAGGTTATACTCCAGGATTTGATGCTGCTAGTAGGCAATTGCAAAGAGATGCAGCAAGAAATATCGCTGCTACTTCACTTGACGCAAACGTTGGAATCCAAGATAGAATCAATCAAGGAAGACAATGGGGAATAGGCAATGTTGCATCTGCTGAAGGTGGAATTGCTGGAATGCAATCTGCTAACAGAATGAATGCATTGCAAGGAGAATCTGCAATCGGTGCTAATCTATCTAATATCAGCGCCGAGGATATTGCTAACTCACAGAATACAGATCTATTCAATATCCAGAATAAGCAAAATATGAAACTAGCCGGATTAGGCGGGCTAGGTGGACTGTATGAAGGTACTATGGGTAGAGGTGAAAATGCATTTGATAGAGAAATGGCAGTTCAGCAGAATGCATTGAATCGTGGTCTTACTAGTAGTGAGAATGCCTACAATAGATATCATACTACCGATGAGAATGCAGTAGATAGAGATTTCAATGCTAGAGAATCTAGTCTTGGCAGAGAATTTGCTGGTGGACAGAATGCTCTTGATAGAAATTTAAGTACCAGTCAAGCTAATGCTAATAGACAATTAGCTATTATGAATAGTATGTTCGGCCAGAGAGGTCAAGGATTAAGTCAGCAAGCACAATTAGGTATGCAGCCTGGTATTGGTGGTAATATCATGGCTGGTATTGGTGCTGGTGCTGGTATACTAGGTGGTATGATGGGTGGCGGAATGTTTGGCGGGGGTAGAGGTTTAACTAATACTCCTAGTGGTCAAGGAACTGCTGCGTTTGATCCTTATCGTGGCTATTGGTAGGAATTAAAGGTAAATCAAATGGACCCATTTCAGAACTTTAGACTTCGTGGATTATTTAGTGGTGGAACTCCTGAAGTTTCTACTGGATTCCCCATAGATATTACGGGTCCATTTAATAATGCTTATGGTGCTGATCCTACTACTCCTGGTATGGGAACACCAGCAATTAGTAGTCCACTAAACGCGCCGGACTCTAATCTTAGAGCTCTTAGAGGTAGAGCTCGTCCTTATATGGACCAACTTAAAGATTTTTATTCTAGTGAACCTAAAAGAGAAGAACATCAATTAAGTAAATTAGGCAAAGCACTATCTGCTGCATCCGGTGTTATAGGTGCTGGAATTCAAAAAGATCCTGCACATGGAATAGGAATTTATAAGTCAATTGCAGACGAGCCATTTAAGAAAGCTCAAATAGATTATGCTAGTAAGGCTAATAGATTGCAGAATTTGGCTAGTATTGAGAATACTCAATTAGAAGATCAAGATAAACTTGAAGTTGCTATTGCTGCTGATGAAGCTAAACGCAGAGATGATATTAGGCAAATGATAGTAGCCCAATCTGGTATGGAATTGAATGCCGCCCAAGTTAGAAAAATAGAAGATGATATTAAGAATGGTAAAAAAGTAATTAGTGTTAGTGATTTAACTGGTCAAAGACAAATAGTTGATGGCAAGACAGGAGAAGTCTGGAATATAGGTAAAGTAAAAGAAACTGCAGAAGAAACATCTGCTAGGGAACATAAATGGTTTAAGGAAAGATTTGGAGTAGAGCAAACTGGCAGAAAGGAAATGGAAGGAATTCAGCAATCGAATAGAATTGCTATTAAGGGAATGGATCAAGTCCATGATAAATTCATGGAGAATCTTAGATCTTCCAATGATAGATTGGAAATTAAGTTAAGGGATAATCTAGATAGGCTCAGTCCTAAAGAACAGGGTACAGCATTTGATAATGCTTATAAACAAACTCTACTAAAGCATCCTGCTATGCAGAATATGCTATTTGATCAGGATGAAAAAGGAAATCTAAGTCTAAAGAAAGATTATAATCCTGATCTTCATGCTCTTTTTATTAGTTCTGTAAATCAGACTATGACACAGGCTATGGGAGAGGTTAACAGTGCAGTATCTGCTGGACCTACTGGGATATCAGATGATCCTAGTGTTAGGGATGCTGTTAGTCATAGTGTTGCTGGCAATATACAACAACCAGCCGCGCAAGTAGATCCTGCTCTTAGGGCTGCTGCTATTGCAGATCTAACGAAGAATGGTGTTCCGACACATGAAGATAATATTGCATTGTGGATACAGCAAGCTTCTACTCCACAGAATCAAGCGCCACAAGTAGCATTACCGGATCAGACTCCTCCAGTTGTAGGAACTCCTGATGTAGGACTGGAAGCAATTAAAGGAATTCCAGGACAGATTCGTAATAATATCTACTTTGGAGATTATTCTCAACCACATCCTCCAGTACAGATAACAGATCCTAATTCTGATACTGGATTAAATACAATAGGTGGATTGATTAATTCTATTAGGAATGCACCTCAGAATATTTATGATCCTCAGGGTTTAGCTAGGCGACGGACTGGAAGATAGTCATGGGTCAAATTGATTATAGTCAATTCCGCAGAGATTCTTCTCCTGTTCCTCCTTCTGCTCCTCTTATTAATACTCCTCCGCCTGTTAATCTTCCTCCTGAAGAATATAAAGGATTCAGAACGCCTACTGAATCTAGTACTCCTTGGACTATAGGAGGATATAATCCTCGCGCTATAGGTGCTATGGCACTTAGAGGTATTGGAGGACTAGCGCCAGGCGGATTTATAGGTGCTGGAGTAAATGCTTTAACAGAAGGAGGAGCACAACTTATAGGAGGAGAGGATTTTAGTTTACCTAATATAGGTGGGGCTGCGGCTATTGGAGCTATTCCTTTTTCTGGTGCAGGTAAACTTCTTAATGTAGTAGGTAAGAGTGCATTGTTAGGTGGTGGTTCAACAGCGTTAAGACAACAAACTGAAAAAGGATTACATATACCTAATCTTGAAGAAGGAAAAGAAATTGCATTAGGAGCAACTATAAGTGGAGCTACTGGGGGTATTGCTAATAAAGTTCTAGGTAAGATAGATTATAGTAAATTTAGTAAGGCTACTCCTAAAGAGAAGGCTATTAAGGAAGTATCTGAAGCAGTTGCACAAGCTTCTGAGACTAAGATTCCTGCTAAAGCTGCCGAGAAAGCTGCTGAAGTAGTAGCTGAAGTAAGTAGTAAAGTTCCAGCAGAACCTAAGATACTTCTTCCTAAGGAATTAGCAGGGGCTAAGCCTAGATATGGTTACGGTACTAGAGAATTCGTTCCTGAATTTGAAAATGATTTTGATAAGGCATTATATATTATAGCCCGTCCTAAGAAGAGTGCCCAACACGATAAATATGTAAAATGGCTTACGGATCATACAGGATTAGAAGAGAAAGAACTGCAAGAACATGGAATGAAAGTAAGAGAAGGTCTTAAATCATTCCTCAGTGGACAAACTGAGGATGGAAAGATTAAAGTTCCTAAGCTCCATACTTTTGATTTTGGTATTCCTAAGATTCCTACTGTAGATGTTCCTCCTACTCCAACAACTCCTACTGTATCTACCGCTGCTGATACTCAAGCACCACAAGTAGATTTACAAACTGCCGCTCCCGAAGTTAAATTAGGAGACTTTGAAACTAAACCTGAACTGACTCAACTTCAATCATGGATGAAGAATCCTATTAGGAAAGCTGCTGCTGAAGCTAGACAATTGCAGACAGGTCTTGACTTATCATTCCCCTTTAGACAAGGTATCACTAATATAACCAGAAAAGAATTCTGGAAATCTATGGTACCTATGATGAAGTCTGCACTTAAAGAAGAGAACTTTGAAACTCTTCAAAATCAAGTTCTCACTAAACCTAATTTCAAAATGGCAGAGGAAGCAGGAATAGAATTCTCTGAACTAGGTAAGAATATTAAAAATGTTGAGGAGAGTATTAGCAAGGATACTCTAGTAGAAGGAATCAAACTTGCCGGATTCAGTCCTATCCGAGCATCTAATAGAGCCTATATGGCATTCGGTAATAAACTTAGAAGTGATCTATTTGATAATATGGTAGAGAAAGCTCAGAAGGCAGGAGTTGAGCTTATAGGTAAGGATGGTAAAGTTAATGAAAATGCGCGGGCGATCGCTCGATATATTAATGATGCTACTGGGCGTGGACATCTAGGGAAATTGGAGAAGAATGCAGAGATTCTAAACGATGTTCTCTTCTCTCCTAAGCTAATGGCATCCAGAGTTAATATGGTTAGAAGGGCTTTTGCAGATCCCCGAATGCTGGAAAAGGGAGTTGATTCTGCATTAGCTAAGCAACTTAGAAAGCGTGCTTGGAGAGATATGGCAGCGGTTGGAGGATTGTTAGGAGGGTCTGCTACAATCTCTGAATTGTCTGGTGCAGAAGGAACGCTTGATCCAAGATCTACAGATTTTGGTAAGCTTAAGTTTGGTAATACTAGGCTGGATATGACAGGTGGGTTTCAGCAGTATGCTAGAGTAGCGACTCAATTAGCTACTGGTCAGGTTAATACTGGGGATAAGGTAGAGGATAGGAATAGGAAAACTACTGCGGAAAGATTTGGCAGGAATAAACTATCTCCATTGGCAGGATTGATAGTTGATTGGATGGCAGAGAAGAATGTTTTAGGAGAGAAGTTTACGTGGAGTCAGGCGGCTAAAGATAGGGTTATTCCACTAATTATACAGGATCTAACTGAACTAGCTCAAGAAGATCCTAAACTAATACCTGTTATTCTTCCAGGTGCATTCGGAATAGGTATTCAAAGCTACGGTAAGACTAAATCTTCCAGTGGAAAATCAGGATCGGGAATGTTTAAAAATCCTAATAGTGGATACAAAATGCCATCTATTAAGATGCGCTAGTTACCAAGTTCTAATACCCAATGAGATACCTTATTAGGTGTATCTCCTATATGATCTAGAATTCCATACATACCTATTGAACCTAAAGCTTCATGTACTTTAGCAGCAGTTACTGGATTATGTTTCTGAGGATAAGAACCAGATACATGGATCAAGGCTGAAATATATCCAGGGAATTTATCCTTAGATATAATCAACCTCAATCCATTCTCGAAATCAAACACATGCTCTCTGTGTAATCCAGGTCTATCTTCTAGATCTTCATCCGCTATCCAAATCTTACTCAAAGCAAGGGGTATCTTCTCTTTCAGTTTTTCTACAGGCTCTGGACTGAAATGAAATCCCATAAGATACCCCTCACTTTGATCTGTAATTCTTCAACCAATCTACAACTTCAGGTCTATCAACTCTCAGTCTATACGATACAGATCCACCGTGACTGTCTATCGTTAAGACATTCATCTGTATCATAAACTGAGCAATCTTATCTAAGTCTTCATGGTCAATCTGAAGTCCCAGATTTTGAAGCAACTTACCTCTTTCAGCCTTGTATTCTGGCTGAGCACTAAGATAAGTTAAAACTTGCGCCCGCTTAGTTATCAGAGAGTTATCAGTTCTCTTAACTGAATTGACTACTTTCTTAGTGGGAACAATCAGTGGATTAACCACTTTAATTCCCTCAAGAATATCATCAATGATAAGTACTCTAGATCCCCTTCTTCCCACTGCAATTATCATAGCAACTTTGATAACGAAGTCTAGCATCCTACTTACGAATCCCGTATCATCATTTAAAGTAGGAGCTACTTCTTTATCGAACTTCTGATACCATCCATCAAGGGCTAATCTTACATCATGCTCCATTGTAAATTCGCCCTTAATCTTAGCAATTTCTAGAAGTCCTTCTGCTATCTTGTTCTTATCAGGTGCCTTAGTTCTGAACATCAGGGAGTTAGTCTGTTGCTTCTGATGCTCACTGATAACAAACATCCTACCAATCAATCCACCATTTAAATTCTTCTCAGGCATGAAGTCTCTGAACAATGCTTCATTAGTCCCTGATAGCCAAGTAATGGTAGGCTTTAAGAGTCGTGCGGATTCAGATACCTTTAATCTATACTTCCATTCATTGGTGTTATACTGTCTGTCGTATAGATTAGTCATGATATCCATAGCTGAATTGTTTCCTACAATCGAACTAGACAATTCAGAGGCAACCATGAATCCGCACGAATCTTTTAGTGGTGCTTTACCTTCTCTTGTTGTGAAAGTCCCAAGTTCTTTAATGACAGCTTCAATCGAAGATCGTCCGTCGATCACTCTAGTATTATCAACAAGAGTAACTAACTCCTGAGCTAATGCAATAGGTGGCCCTTTTCTGATACCAGATGGACCATAAAGAAGAACGTAGATGTTTGGATGTAGCAGATAATTCCCCGCCATATCGAACCATACATGATCCTTCATTACCGCACTGATAGCTGCTAGAGTTGACCAATAGTAGAATCTCTTTGGAGCCTCAAAAGTATTAGTGGACTCTAAGACTTCTTCTATTAGGTCCACTGGACTTACTCCTCGGAGATAGTAAATTTCCTTTCTAGCATTTCAGGAGATTCACTAGTCAATTCTCCTTTAAGTCCCTTAACAATGTAATGAAGAGGCTGAACAACTAACCAAGACTGTTCTTCTTCGTTCCAGAGATGAAGTCCATTGTCCATGAACCTAAGACTTTTATCATCTTTAACAAACTCTCTGACCTCTACTTCATTGTTCTCCCACTTGATTGCTTGAACTTCAATCGGCTTTGCCTGGAGATTAAGTACTTTCATTTGCCCCTCAATTCTCTAGTTTCCTAGGTCCACTGATTTACTTTAGGTACTACCTTAATCAAGGATTCCCTAGGAATCTCTTTAAATATGTGAATAAAATCATGCCCACATACGCGGCAGTATACACTTACTTGTTCTCTTCGATGACCAAATGTATCGAACATATTGGTATCTTCTTGCTGACACTTCGGACATTTGATGTTCATTTTGATTTACTCGCTGGAAAGTTTCCCTCGTACTTTTTAACTACAACCTCAAAGTTCGATCCTAACTCAAGCTGTTCTGATATGTAATCCAACAGATTAGCCGTGTCGTTTTTCTGAAAGTTACGAACTCTATTGATATAGTTTCTTTTATCCAGCGAGATAACCTGATAGAACATTATTCTAATGTCCCTGTTTCACGCAGCCTTGTTAACCATGCATCAACATTATGGAATTGTAATCTTTGTCCACCGTCCCACATATTCAATAATCCGGCGTAATGAGATTGAAGTTTGAGGCTTTCTTCTAGAGCTATTACAAGATCATGTATAGTTTTATCTTTATCATTATCTTGTAGCATTAGGCCACCATCAATTTCCTACTGAAGTTCTTAAGTTCTTTATAGTTGTAACCGATTTCTACATCAGTTGGTATTACTAAACTTCTTCTTGGAATCGAGCAACGAGAGAAATCAATAGGCTCACTAAACCAAGATTGAATTTCTTCTATCCGTTCTTCTACTACCTTCTCACGAATCAACATTGCTAATGCATCGTGAGATTCTACTACTACCTTAACATCCCATAGATGTTTAACAATCTTTAATAGGACGTGCTTAGTCTTATCACTAACCGTCTGTTGAGGAATGAATGAATATCCACCCTTCCACAGATCTGATCCTTCATCATCGTAAAAGTAACGGGAGGCTCCATAGGTTCCAAATAATCTACGATCGTTATATAGAAGTTCTTTAATAGTTTCATGAAACACCTTAGGAATTTTAGGTGTATCTAATTCAAGTGCATTAAGACATTTCTGTGCGAACCATTCACTAATGTTAATGTCAATCTTATACTTGCGCGCATCAGTATTGACATTAATCATTGCCTCTCTTTTTCCAATACCTAAGTGAAAGGCATGTCTTAGTGTCTTACCTACGAAACGCTCTGCACATTCGTAACCTAATAGTTTCTTACTGAATTGTTCTGGCTTAACAGAAAAGAACTTAGCTGCTGTTTCAGCATGGACATCTCTAGTATCATAGGCTAAGAGTTTATCTTCATCTCCTGCTAATAGAGAACAGACTCTAGCCTCTGCCTGAGATTGATCTATGTTAACTATGACATAACCACGATCTGCTACTAGAATAGATCTTAAATCCTGCCCTACATCACCGTGTTTAGTAACAGTCTGGAATGCCCAACCTACTTGGGTAGGTCTAATGGGAGGTTCTAATACGTTAGTAGATGTCCTGAAGTTTTCAGTTCCCGTGATAAGGAATGTAGTTTTCATCCTACCATCATAATCGGGTTCTGCCTTCAGATATCCTAACGTCTTATCAACTCTCCTAATCTCAAGGATTAATTCACAGATTCTCTTCTTCCGTTTATCTTTAATTACATTAGCCAGTAGTCCGGTTAATACTTGCTCACCAGTACCGGCTCTAACGGGTACATTAAGAGTAACATAAATAAGACGATTTACTTGAGGGTGCGAGCGTACATTAACTGGTTCTTCTACTCCAAATTCCTTGCACAACTCAAAGAGTTCTACTTCTAGATCTACTAGTCTATTTACATACTTGACCATTAGATCCTTTCTCTGCAATTCGTCAGTCTTAAAACCTACATCATCCACTTGCATGTAAGCTTTATGTAATTGCATTCTCCACGTAGCGTGTTCTATTCCATACTTAATAGAGCTTAATTCAGCGTAGTCACTATCGAATAATTCCCTAGAAACGCAGGCATCTTTACCATTGTAGTTAAAGAAAGTTTCAATGGAATCCCGCTGAGGAATAAACTCCCTACCTTCAAACTTATAATATGGCTCTCTAGTTTTAATGCTTGTATTGAATGCTAATCCTTTAGGCATTTCAGGACTGATAGCATGAGCACTAATCATCAAGTCCCAGAATAGTTCATCAAGATAGAAGCCCAGATTATTTAATTTAGCTTCGTCGTACTTGAAGTTCTGTCCTATCTTCTTGAAGTTAATCTTCCTTCCTTTGAAGGATAGTTGATTCAAAAGGAATAGGCCTAACATTTTCCAAACATATCCTAAATCATCGTTTGGAATATCCGAAACTCGGAGATCATACTTATAAGTTTTCTTAGGCTTCTTATGATTCAGTACATCAATGGGCAATGTATTCCACAAGGGAACTACCATCGCCTCATATGATTTAAAACTTAGTCCGAGACAAACTGGAATGGACTCAATGGATTCAATATCAAGCGCAACAAATTCTTCGTTGATATTCTCTTCTATGAATCTATATAGATCGGCACTTGTTCTAGCTATCCGAACTAATCTATGTGGAACATCATATCTAGTAGTTTTACTTTCCTCAACTGCTCGCTTAATATCAAACTTCCTTACATATTTCTGCCAGCTAGCGAATGTTCCTTCGCCTGAGCCATGTAATTCAGCGGCAGGATGCCAAGTAAATACTGCCTTACGATCCATTACTGGGAGAATACTACCTCTCCAAACTCCAATATTATTATACTTACCATGCTTACCAGCTAGTGCATATAGAACAGGATCTCCTAATCCCAATATGCAGTTAGGATTAAGTGATAGTATCTCTGTCACTAGATCATCCATTGCAGCAGGTAAGGATAATCCCATTTCCTTAAACTTCGCAAAATCATTATCAGGTAATTTGTATTTGAATACATTAGTCCTGTAACAATCGTCTAGATTAACTCCTGCTTCAGCCAAGTCTCGCCTTAGAATATTACCACTTGGACCTACAAACGGACGCCCAGCAGTAACTTCTTCTTGACCTGGAGCTATACCAACGATGCATAATTTTGCGCCGATGGATCCATAACCCGGAACGTATCTTCCGAAGTTGCTCATAGTGTTAGGCTGCGATTACTTCAGTTGTCCCAATCTTAGTTGCGTTCTTCCTAATCCAATCAGCGAATTCCAATGCATTAATCTTCAGGAATCCATCTTCATCTTTAGGATAAGACCATTCGATGTGATCGTAATACTTCTTATCCAGAATCCGATAAGGTTCTCCATCAACGTAGACTGTAATCATTGAGAGTTTCATTTGATTCTCCTACTGTATGAATACGGTTTCTCTACTTCCTTGTCGAAATTCCCTGAAGTCCATTAGCATAGCGGCTGCTTTATCTTCACTTAATCCTACTTTAGTTACCATAAAATTGAAGATAAAGGTATCACTAACAGCAGCTTCTATTGCTTCCCCTAACATACCATGAATCTCTTTAGCTTTACGTATATCCCACTGAGAAATAGTTTCCCCATTCAGAATAAGCTGAACCATTCCTTGTTTAGTTTTACTACTCAGAATAACATTAAGTTCTAGATTCTGATTCTTGGGTTTGTCAGGCATTTAATGTTCCCTAAAAGGTTTGGTCTTATCAATGAACTCTTGTAGTATCTCAAGCATATTTTCTTTTGGGGCTGAGGATATGTAAAACATTTCTCCCTTTTCCCCAACAGAAAATATCTGTAGATTAAATCCCCAACCTTCAGGTAAGAGTGCCTTAATAATCTTACCCAAGTAAACTATAATAGTTTCTATCTCTGAATTTCTAACACTAAAACTCATAGATTCCTCATAAGAACGTGGAGGATGATAGGCTTATCCTAATGATAAAGACCTACCACCCTCCCTTGTTCCATTCTTTTACTTATGCCTCAATACATTTTGCAACGACGTATTGTGGGACCAAACCCGCTCCTTGTCTATCTATAATCCTAGCCAGTCAGAATAGGTCATTGATAGCCCACGCTGGTTAAGGTTCTGAAGTAGGAATGGAACAATCTTACTAGAGAATTGCTGCCCAACTTGTAAGCCGTTAACATACATAGAATTCTCCCAGAACCTTATGCATGCTGGCGATCTTGGAACTCAATACAACTACCTTTAATCTACCAGTTGGGGGACCAGTAATTATCGGAAGAATCAATCTCATTCCTCAACAAGTCTGGACAGCAATTAGTATTACGGCTTAACGAAACCCGCGGATTCCATAGGCATAAAGTCCGATGCCTTATTAAGAATCCTACCACCGAAAGGCTCAGGCTTTACCATAACCTTGAGCTTCTTACCAACAGGAAGCTTCTCATCAAACTGGACAGCTTCACCCTTCTTTGCTTTATCCCAAAGGGACTGTGGCATACCACAAGCAAGGAAGAAGTTCTTACCCATACCAATAGCCTTTTCGCTAATGGTCAATTCGTTCAATGGAACTCCGGCAAACTGTCCATCAATCACGGTGATCTCGTAATAATGAACAGTAGAACCATCTCCCGAAGCAGGCTTAGTGTAGTGGTTCTCCACTTCACAATTCTGCCAACCCGGAGGAAGAGTCTCTGCCTTGAGTGCGTCTTTCGGAGTGATTGTAATCACTGTTGTTCTCGTTTCGTTTCGTTGTTGTTGTTTGAAGATTCATTTAAGATTCTTCGTTGTTTGACGACCTTATAGCAGGTTCAGCCTCGTAAGTCACATCCTTACGGCAACGCTCGGCATCTCAATAGCTCCAATACTTATATACAAAACATATCTTATATATGATTATAATGTTTATTACTAAGTTAGTAAGGAGCAGAATCCTAAGTTTCATTACTGCTTTTCTCTATCAATCCACGCAGCTATCATTCCGATAGCATCATCATGATTAATATTACTTATATAACTTATATGACCGGAGCCATACTCCGCTAAAAATAATGCAAAGCCTCTACGCTGCAACGTTCCCATCTCTATCAGATATCCTGTAATAGCTTCTGCTATTTCCTTTGTATCTATCGCTAACGATTCATTAATCTCATCATCACTCCTAGCGCCGTTATCTTTACTCATTCTAATGCCCTGACTTCTTGAAGTGTTCCAACCAACCTGTTATTGCAGTTAGCATTTTGTTATAAGGTAGATTGCTCATACAAGATACTTCTTTGCTTGGATGATCTATAAGGAATATAACATAACTTTTAGTTTCTGTATGTCCTCTATATCTAAGATGATCTGCAACAGCTTCAGCTACTTCCTTAGTAAGTGTATCTAAAGAATCATATACATCTTTATTCTTCATACTACCAACTCGCAGTCTGTGGCTTATTAGGATCTACCCTCGGAGCATTAGCAATATCAGGATTTAGAAACTTCATCAACTGAATAGTAGGATCAGTATTAGTCCACTCAAAAGAAGGAATGGAAAAAGAAGTCTTGCATGAATTAACTGCATCTCCCTGAGTATTGATAATGTATTTAGCCTGAGCATTAGTCGTATCCCATGCTCCCTGAACTACCTTTTGAAATAACCATACCTCATTGAACCAGGATGGAATCTCAGCAGGTGCCTTCTTACCTTTAGTAAGAACTTCCATTACCGTAGAAGTTTCCTTCTGTCCAGTATCCTCATCAATATATTTGATATCATAAGGAGTGATATGAGCTTCAAGGATTACATTCATTCCCATATCTTTGCATGTCTGAAAAAATCCAATAAGATCAAAGATTGCTGAGTCTTCGAAATTATAGTCTTCCAAAATATTAGCTTGGATACCGCCCTTCATACGAACGCCCTTCATCTTATTCGTTCCTTCTTCTCTCTTACCTTGAGAGGAACGTTGAAGATGTAGAAGAACAAGACGAATGAATGAAGTCAATGAACTAACTACAATAGTCTTATATTCTGGGCGCGCAACGATTGCATCCATCTTCTTATCGAACTTGAAGAATGCACTACTATCTCCGAGAGGGAAATTGTTATAGTAAATATCTTTAACGTGTCCATCCCTCTTCTTGTAGTAGCTTAGTACAGATTCAAACCTACCTTCAAACATGAAATTGTAGCACGGCCTGAATTCTTTACCATTACTAAAGATAGTCTTACCCGATCCAGTCAATCCCTTAGACAAAATAGACCACACTGGACTAACCAATGCAGACTCTGCGCTAATACTTTCCGGTGCGAACGCTGTATCAGATGGCATTACTTATCCTTTTGTTCCTGATATTCTTTACCCGTTATGGGACTTGTAATCCTCATACGTATCTCCCGCTCAATGAACCAAAGCGCGAGTATATAATCATGCTCAGATATTTCTTCCTCGCGTTTGAGTATCCTCTCCAATAACTTTAGCTCAGATAATATCATCCTATCCTAGATTAGTCTTAGCTAGCTTCTCGAAGAATTTAGCTGCTTTATCTAGCTCTTTCTTTTGGGGAGTCTGAATGCACGCATTACAAGTGGGCTTTGCTTGTCTCAATGCACGTCTATCTAATTGGAATCTATCTCCACAACTATTGCAGACTGATACTTTACCTACTAAGGCTGGTACAGATAGCTTACTAACCATTGATGTATAGTGGTTGCAACCTGGCAACTGACACTGCATTACCCAATGTGGCACATCTTTACCTATATCAATCCTTCTAAATTTATGAATGTGCTGAGTCATTTACTTTTCCTCAAGGTGTAGCACGTCAATCAGTCTTACTAGGATCCCAAGGTTCTCCTATAACAAAGTAACGGGAGAGCTTTTGTTCTCTGATATTCCGACTTACGTTACAGAATCCCTGGTCATTAGCGTCACTGAATTCACATTTGAAATGCCCGTGAACACAGTTCGTAGTATTCATAGGAAAGTAATTATCTTCATGTGCAATCATTAATTGCTTTACATAATATGGTAGAGTTTCCGTTCTCCATTCCTCAAGTACATCAGGATCAAAAGGAAGTAACTCGAGTTTAAACTTATCTTTAGCGTCTAGCTTTTCCTGGAATCCAATTCTCTGGACTCCAAGTAGGTTAACTTCACACGCCATGCAATAGATTCTAAACTGATTACTCATTTGAGTATGGAACCAACGTTCCGATTCAGTCTTCAAATCAATTGGTAGCTTAGCAATCTGTGGAGTCCTAACAATTAAATCAATCCTACCTGTCAACCATATCTTCAGCTTAAGATTTGCATCTTCGTAGATTGGAACCCTAAAGAACTTCTCTGCTTCCAGAGGAATCCAATTCATTCCTTGTACATGCTTTAGAAACTCTAGAATAACTCCAAGATTATAGAGCTTCTCATCTCCAGTGAACATCGACTCCTTATCGAATTGTTCTTTAGCCTTTCTAATAGCAGACTGAACTGCTATCTGATAATCTCCCGTCTTAATTCTCTCACGCCAGTATGCAAGCAATGCATCATGAACAATAGAACCACGTCTAAAGGCCGGCTTAATTCCTTTAGCTGGGACTAGATGTCTCTTCATTACATACTCATACTTCCGAGGACAAGCCATGAACAAGGATAGTACTTGACTATCTACTTGGATGTTTGTCCATTTGTCTCTTGTGATTTCCTTAGTAACTCCGCTTGAGATTGTT
>Ga0190274_10000183_pt1 | contig 43234 bp, 22 predicted proteins | sample Popmic531T_FD_133002 | JGI IMG/M metagenome (GOLD analysis project Ga0190274, IMG submission 133002) | Populus adjacent soil microbial communities from riparian zone of Yellowstone River, Montana, USA - 531 T | ecosystem: Environmental > Terrestrial > Soil > Riparian zone | place: USA: Montana... | reverse complement strand
GGACAATGGATGACTTCCGGTACGGGTTCTTTCTCTCCAAATGGAACGACACTCAATGCTACCTATATTCCCGGTGCCGCAGATATTACTTCAGGGTCTGTCAACCTTGTGCTTCTTACAATTGGAAATGGCGGTTGCACTGCTGTAACAGATACCACACACATTACCATTACTCCCGCACCGACAGCAAATGCAGGTAGTGACCAGGCCATCTGCATTGGAGGCAGCATTACACTGAATGGTTCGGTTACAGTTGCCACCGGCGGAACATGGACGGGCGGTGCAGGAATTTTTGCGCCCGACAACAATACACTCAATGCTACATACACACCTACTGCTGCTGAACAGGCTGCAGGATCAGTTACACTCACGCTTACAACTACCGGATACGGAACATGCAATGCCGTTGCCGACAATATGCTTCTTACAATCACCGGTACCATCACGGTGAGTGCAGGTACTGACCGGATTGTATGCGCCAACAATGCCGGTATTTCTCTGAATGGTTCTGTTACAGGTGGAACAACAACAGGGCAGTGGAGCAGCAGCGGAAGCGGTACTTTCTCTCCGGCAAATACAGCGCTCAATGGAACTTATATTCCTTCGGCGTCAGATAAATCAGCGGGCAGCATAACACTCACGTTGATCTCAACAGCGAATGGTGGTTGCAGTCCGGAAAGTGATGTGATGGTCGTAACAATCACACCGGCACCAATAGTGAATGCAGGATCTGATCAAACGGTTTGTGCGAACAATGCATCGGTTAATTTAGCCGGAAGTATTACCGTTGCAACAGGAGGTATGTGGACGACATCAGGCACAGGAGTATTTACCAATGATTCAAGTCTTATTACGACTTACATTCCTTCCGCCGCTGATAAAGCTTCAGCACTTGTAACGCTTACACTCACTTCAACCGGCAACGGGAATTGCATAGCGGTAAGTGATCAGATGCAGGTAAGCATCACCCCGGCACCGGTTGCAAATTCCGGTACTGATCAATTGGTCTGCATCAACAATCCGAATGTCATTTTAAACGGAAGTGTTTCAATTGCATCGGGCGGCCAGTGGTCAACCCTTGGAAGCGGGACGTTTTCCCCGAATAACACTTCGTTGAATGCAACCTATCTTTCTTCCAATGCGGATACCGCTTCAGGTTCAATTATTCTTGTTCTTGTTACAACAGGAAACGGAAACTGTTCCGCAGTAACCGATTCGATGACGGTTACATTCTTTTCCCATCCAACTGTTTTTGCAGGTACTGACCAAATTGTTTGCGCGAACAATGCAAGCGCTTTATTAAGCGGCACTTCGACCACAGGCTCCGGAACGTGGAGCAGCAGCGGCACAGGAACTTTTTCTCCGAATAATTCAAGCCTGAACGCAACTTACTTGGCAAGTTCCCTCGATACTGCCAATGGTAATGTCGTGCTCACGTTGACTTCAACAAGTAATGGTGGATGTATTGCCGTGGCTGACCAGGTGAGCATAAATATTAACGATGCGCCCATGGTGAATGCGGGTATTAATCAAACTGTTTGCAGGAACAATGCAACAGTTAGTTTAAACGGAAGTGTAACAATTTCACAGGGCGGCCTCTGGACAACTTCAGGTACAGGGACATTTACAAACGATACGAGTCTCAGTACATCTTATTTTCCTTCCGCAGTCGACAAGGCTTCGGGATTGATTACGCTAACGCTCACTTCCACAGGCAATGACAATTGTACCGCGGTAAGCGACCAGATGCAAGTTGCAATTACACCTCAACCTGTTGCTAATGCAGGTATCGACAAATCCGTATGCATCAATAATCCGAATGTCATTTTAAGCGGAAGTGTTTCGATTGCTTCCGGCGGACAATGGTCGACACTGGGAAGCGGGACGTTTTCACCTGATAACATTGCATTGAATGCAACCTATATTCCTTCCAATGCCGATACAACTGCAGGCTCAGTTAGACTTATACTAACTACGACGGGGAATGGAAACTGTACTGCGGTAAATGATACGATGGCGATTTTATTCTCACAGCCGCCAGGAGTTTCAGCAGGCACTGACCAGGTAGTTTGCGCAAACAATGCTAATGTTTCATTAAACGGTAATTCAAGCACAGGTTCTGGAATTTGGAGCAGCAGCGGCACAGGAACTTTTTCTCCAAATAATTCCAGCCTGAATGCAACGTATATTCCAGGTGTTTCCGATACAGCAACCGGAAATGTTTCACTTACACTGGCGACAACAAATAATGCAGGTTGTATTGCAGTGACTGACCAGATGAATATTTCAATTACTGACGCACCTTTAACGAATGCCGGCACTGATCAATCAGTCTGTGCAAATAATGCGCTGGTGTCACTTAACGGATCATTTTCATCTCCGGCAACAGGAGCTTTATGGAGCACTTCGGGCAGCGGAAGTTTTTCTCCGGACAATATTTCTATGAATGCTTCTTACTTGCCTGGTCTTGCGGATACCACAAATGGAAGTGTGACTATTTACCTTATTACAACCGGCAATGGCCTTTGCAATGCTGTTATGGATTCCATGACGATTATTTATACAAATGCGCCAAATGTGAATGCAGGCAGTGATGTAAACGTTTGTCTTGGCTCACCGAATTATCTATTGAACGGTGCGTCATCCACAGGATCGGGAATATGGACAACACTCGGTACAGGAACTTTTTCTCCAGGCAACGCGCAATTGAACGCAACTTATATTCCAGGTAACGCTGATACAGCGTCGGGTGTAGTGACGCTGATACTTACTTCATCCAACAATGTCAGTTGCAATTCTACGTCGGACACGATGACAATTGTTTATACGGACATCCCTGTTGTTGGTGCAGGAACCAACCAGGTTGTCTGCGCCAACAATGCTGACGTTTCGCTTAATGGAACTTCTTCAACGGCCTTCGGAAACTGGACCACAGGCGGTGATGGAACATTCATGCCTAATGCATCGACCCTGAATGCACTGTATCATCCTGGTGTCACCGACACGGCGAATGGAACGGTAACGCTAACATTCACATCAGTGAACGGCTGCATTCCCGTTTCACAAAATATGACTGTTACAATTACAGATGCGCCGGTTGTGAATGTAGGGACTGACGGATTCATTTGTAAAAATAATCCCAGTGTTCTTTTGAATGGAAGTGTATACGGAGGAGCCGTTACCGGCATATGGAGTTCCACAGGTACCGGAGCATTTTCTCCCCATGACAGCTTGCTGAATGCAACATACATTCCTGACTCAGCGGATATCGCTGCAGGAACTCTTGTGTTTCTGCTTACCTCAAGCGGGAATGGAAACTGCCAGGCTGTTAATGATTCAATGTCTGTAAACTTCACCCCTTCGCCAATTGCAGATGCAGGTGATGACATTTATATCTGCAACGGATCAACGAATGCAGTGTTGAATGGTACGGTGAGCGGCGGAGCAACAACCGGGCAATGGACAACATCTGGAACCGGAACTTTCAGTCCTGATGCAAATACACTGAGCGCATCTTATTTGCTCAGTGCTTCTGACATCACTGCCGGAACTATTCAACTTGTTCTCACTTCAACCAACAGCGGAAATTGTATTGATGTTTCAGATACAACCATGGTAACTGTAACTGCACCTCCCCTTACATATGCCGGCAGTGACGTTTCTGTTTGCGCAAATAATGCAAGCCTCCAGCTGAATGGATCTGTAGTGAGCAGTACAGGTACAGGGAGATGGACAACAGGTGGAAGTGGAATTTTTATTCCCGGTGACACAGCGCTAAATGCTATTTACCAACCATCAGCATCAGACATTTCTGCAGGCAATGTAATCATCACACTTTCTGCTACCAATGCATGCCTGACTTCTCCTGACGACTTAATGCTTACGATAACTCCTGCGCCATCAATAAATGCCGGTCCTGACGATTTCATTTGCAGCGGAACGATGATCGTAATGCTGAATGGAAACATTACAGGAGGAGCAAGCCAGGGACAATGGACAACAACAGGCAGCGGTTCATTTTTTCCCGATGACAATTCATTGAGTGCGATTTACCTGTTAAGTCCCGCTGATTCGTCAGCAGGAAATTTCCAGCTCATTCTTTCTTCGACGGATAATGGAAATTGTTTTCCTGAATCCGATACGATGACAGTAAGGATTACATCTGTTCCGGTAACGACTACCGGTAGTGATACTGCAGTTTGTGCGAACACGAGTGATGTTTCTCTTGTTGGATTGGTGACCGGCGGATCCGGGTCTGGTCAATGGACTACAAATGGAACCGGATCGTTTTCTCCCTCTGATACTTCGCTGAATTCAGTTTATCATCCATCCTCATCTGATTTTTCATCCGGAGTTGTAACGCTGGTACTTACCAGTACTTATTCCTGCCTCAATACGACAGATACAATGATCCTGTCATTTATTCCAACGCCGGTTGCAAATGCCGGAACTGATATAGCAGTATGTTCGGGAGATTCTTTTATGCTCAACGGTCTCGTCAATAATGCAAGCGGGGGAATATGGACTACTTCCGGAACGGGAAATTTTTCACCGGATGATTCGTCAATGCAAGCGATTTATGTTCCGTCAGCTGCAGATATTTTGCTTGGCAGTGTTTCTATCACCCTTGCCACGACAGGAAATGGAAATTGCCCGGCTGCTTCTGATATTATGGATGCAACTCTTCTTTCCCAGGTTTCTTCTGATGCAGGAAGCGACACGGTAGTTTGTGCAGGCATCAATGCATTTCAGTTGAATGGAATTGTTTCCGGAACAGGGGTGAGTCAATGGACGACGAGTGGAAGCGGTGTTTTCATTCCGGATGCTGCAACATTGAATGCCGCATATCAACCTTCTTCAGCTGATACACTCGCAGGAGGTCTATTCCTCACCCTCTCGATTAATAATACGTGCTTCAGTTGGAGTGATACACTTGGCCTTTCCTTTATCAATACAACTTCATCTGATGCAGGAATTAACCAGGTAATTTGTATAGGCGATTCGGTAGTATTAAATGGATCTGTGAATGGAGCAAGTGGTTTAAATTGGTCAACATCCGGTGACGGAACTTTTGTACCAAATGATTCAACGCTTGCTGCTATTTACTATCCGGGTCCGTGGGATATTTCACAGGGAGCCATTAGCCTCGGACTGATTTCTTCAGGAACTTGTGGAACAGCAATTGATCAAATGGTGGTCAGCATCGTGACTTCTGCAAGCACTTCAGCCGGAGAGGATACTTCAATTTGTGCTTCAGGTAGTCTTCAATTAAATGGAATTACTGCCGGAGCATCAGTAATTCATTGGACAACCAACGGTGCCGGAACATTTGTCCCTGACGATTTAACCTGGGATGCTGTTTACATTCCAGGAGGTGCAGATACAGTTTCTGGTGACATCATGCTGATTCTTTCCTCAGTTAATCCTTGCTTTATAACCAGTGACACCATGAATCTGCATTTCATCAGCACACCTGCTGCCAATGCAGGTATTGATCAAATTGTTTGTGCAGGCGACAGCGTTACGCTCAATGGCATTGTTGCGGGTTCTGCCGGTTTACTCTGGACTACTTCAGGAAGTGGAAATTTTATTCCGGCTGATACGGCTGCAAATGCAACGTATCTTCCATCTCCTGCTGACATTGCAAACGGCGGCCTTAGTATCGTACTCGCTACATCAAATGTCACCTGCGGAACAGCGACGGATACACTTCTTGTTACAATAAATCCTCCTATTACAGTAAATGCCGGAAATGATACTTCTGTTTGTGCTTCGGCAAATATTCAGATGCATGGAACTTCAAGCGTTACGACTTTCAATCATTGGTCTTCATCTGGCTCCGGTACATTCGTTCCAAATGATTCATCGCTGAATGCCACATATCTACCCGGTATCGCAGATACACTTGGGGGCAGTGTAACATTCATTCTTAGCGGAAGCAACGCATGTTTTAATTCAGTTGATACAATGGTTGTTTCTTTTGTGATCACACCTTCGATTGATGCAGGTGCCGATCAATCAATTTGTGCCGGCGATTCACTTTCTTTGAACGGTGCAGTGTCAGTAACGTCTGCGCTGCATTGGACATCTTCAGGTACAGGAATATTTTATCCTGATGATACTTCTATAAGTGTTGCTTATATTCCATCGGCCGCAGATATTGTGACAGGGACAGTTGCACTCTGCCTGGCCAATGCTGATACGAACATCTGCGGATCTGCTTCTGATACGCTGATACTTTCAATTGTACCTCCGCTCAATGTATTTTCCGGAAACGATACTTCCATTTGCATTGGCGCCAACGTGCAATTGAACGGAGGAGGAAATGGAGTAACTTCTTTGCATTGGGCTACTTCAGGTAGTGGAAACTTCATCCCGAACGATTCGGCATTAAATGCTGTCTATCAGCCGGCACAATCAGATTCGACGTCAATACTGTCACTGTTTCTTTCTGCATCTAACTCCTGCTTCAGTGTAAGCGATACGATGAGCGTATTTATTGTCGCTGAACCGGTAGTGGATGCAGGAACTGATTTGGCTATTTGCGCAGGCGATACTATTTCATTGAATGGTTTTGCAGCATCTGCAAACACGATACACTGGAGTACAACAGGTACGGGAAGTTTTGTTGGCGGTGATACTACATTGAATGCTACATACATTCCAAATAGTGGAGATGTTGCTGCCGGAATAGTAACGTTGATTTTGAGCGGAATAAATTCCTGCATGACGGTCAATGACACGCTGCTTGTTAATATCAATTCTGTTCCTGCAGCAATAGCGGGCAATGATCAAACAATTTGTGAAGGTATCAGTGTAAACCTTTCGGGTACGGTTACAAACGGAACAGGAGGACAATGGACTTCAAACGGGAACGGAACTTTTATTCCAAACGATACTTCACTCATTGCTTTGTATGTTCCTGCTGCAAATGACACAGCAGGAGTGATTACGATTTTACTGAATCCATCTTCCGGAAGCTGCGGTTCGATCATGGACACATTGCAATTGATTATTGAGCCGAATCCATTGGCAGCATTTACGCATACGCCATCATGTATAAACGGAGTAACTGAATTTTCTGACGGATCAATATCATCGGTTGGCAACATCAACTCATGGTTGTGGGATTTCGGAAGCGATACATCAGGTTACCAGGATCCCGATATCACATTTACTTCCTCAGGAAACCAAATTGTTTCACTCGTTGTAACTACTGATGCAGGTTGTTCTGATACGGTTGTTGCAACTGTGTATGTCAATCCGAATCCTGTTCCGCTATTTACTTCGAACACTGCATGTCCTGACTCCGCATCATTCACTGATGCCTCGTCAGTCGCATTTGGAAGCATTGCTACTTGGAGCTGGAGCTTTGGAGATTTTAGTTCCAGCACGCAACAAAATCCGCTGCATATATATTCTTCTCCGGGTTCATACATAATCACTCTTTCTGTCACAACGGATTCCGGTTGTGCATCAACATTTACAGATTCTGTGCACGTCAATGATTGTGGTGATGATGACATTTACGAAGCACCTGTTCTGCCAACTGCTTTTACACCGAATGGTGACGGACACAATGATGTTTTATACGTACGCGGCGGACCATTCAAGGAACTTGACATGAGGATTTACAATGAATGGGGGAATGAAATCTTTCACGGCACAACACAGGCTGAAGGATGGGATGGTACAATTAAAGGTGAGCCGCAGCCGGGAGGAAAATATATCTGGACGCTGAAAGGAATTTCCATACATAATGAGCCGGTAAAGAGTGCCGGTCAGATAATGTTAATCAGGTGATAAGTCATGAGAAATAAAATCATACATATAATTCTGTTTGTGCTGACTTCAGTTGCAGCGTCAGCACAGGATTTTCATATGTCGCAATATGAAGTGGCTTCCCAATACCTGAATCCTGCTTTGACGGGAATGTATGCTGCAAAAACGAGCAGCTACAGGTTGTACTCTGATTACAGAACGCAGTGGCTTTCCTCATCTGTGAAACCTTATAACAGCGCTTTCCTTGCTTTCGACAAACCATGGAAGAAGCGAAACAATAATTTCGGTTTCGGCGCTTGCATTGTGAATGACAATGCCGGCAACGGTTTCCTGAATACATTTAACCTGATGGTGTCGGGTGCATATGATATCATGAGCAGCTCGCACAGGCAACATCTTCTTTCCACGGGGTTGCAGCTCGGAATGGTGTACAGGAAACTCGATCCGGGCAGCTTTACTTATGACGCGCAATATTCCGGATCTATTCACGACTTTGACGCTTCGCTTCCCAACGAAGAAAATTTTTCAAGAACAAGCCGCGCAGGGTTCGATGCAAACTTTGGAATTTTTTATAAGTACACTGACAGTTCCCGCAGCGTTCATCCGTTTATTGGAATTTCAGTCTGCCATTTGACACGTCCGAATGAATCGTTCACTGAAACTAAAATGAAAGCGCCGATGCGATTCAATGTTCATGGCGGTTGTGAATTCTGGATTGAAGACAAGCTGAGACTCATTCCACGCTTCCTTTATATGAATGAAGCGCGCGCAAGTGAACTTAATATCGGCATGATGACGTATTACAGGATAGGCGACACTCAGTATGAAGCCTTGCTTCAATGTGATTACCGCAATAAGGATGCAGTTGTGCTTGGTTTGGGTTTGAAAAAACACGAACATATTTTCAGGATCTCATACGATGTGAATGCCTCTCAACTAGGATCTTACCTGGGTGGGGGTGGCAGCTTTGAGTTTGGGATTATTTTTTCAAGGAGGTAGAAAATTATCGATTCTGAAATGTGAAATTGATAGACTTTTCGCAAAAGTAAATTCTGTTTTGCTCAACGTACCACTGCAATCTTCTGCTGCTCAAACTGTCCGTCAGACAGTATCTGCAACAAATAATTTCCAGGGGCAAGGCTTGTCAAATCCAGCTGCACCAGCTGATTTTCACCCACGACAATATTTTTCTCCTGGACAATATTGCCCACGACATCTGCAATCCGAATGGTTCCTTCAAACGCAATTTTATCAGAAAACATCAGGTTGAGGTTGGATGTAGCTGGATTCGGATATGCCACATACTTGATTCCTTTCATGCCAATCATCACTGCCTTTGTATCTGAATATGTACTGCGGCTGTCATAGTCAACCTGTTTCAGCCGGTAGTAAGAAAGACCTGAATAGGGGGCCTCATCCGGAAACATATAATCAAGCTGTGAAGTTGAGTTACCTGCACCTGCCACTTCTCCGATGGATTCAAAGTCAATTCCATTCTTGCTGCGCTGCACTTCGAAATGATCATTGTTGATCTGTGCTGCCGTCACCCAGGAACAAAGAACAGATTCATTCTTCTGCAACTTTGCGTCAAATGATAAAAGAGAAACTGGAAGCGGAGCGGAGTTGTCGGCCAAAGCCCAGATGGTATCGTACTGCGTTGCATTGGAAACAGTCACGGTGTTGTTTGCAGGTGTGTCCCAGCCCACCATTGGATATTGCCACGTGCTGCCGATGAGGCGTTGCGCCTGCAGGTTGGCTTCGTTGATGTTGTTGTTGCCCATCAGGCAATCGTCGGTTCTGTATGTGAATTTAATTGTGGCCACCGGTTCAATGGTGTAATCGCCTGCATGAATCATCCAGAAACGGTCAACGGTTTTGTCCGCATTCTCCGCTCCGCTTGTATTCAGCAACGCATTTACGCCCAGCGGCAGCGGACGGTTGTTCGGAAATTGAAGCGGATCAGTGGGATATGTTGCCACCGAAATATATCCACTGGATGAATTGCCGGGTACACTCACAGTGAAATCAAATGGAATGTAACTGTTGGTGGAAATGTTACCCAGTGGAAAGCTGTAAGCCGAACCTGCGGGAGCATTGCCGATGTTCCATTTGAGATATGAATATCCTGCCGAAGGAAGTGATTCGCTTTGTATAAAACCGGTCGTGTGCGTGATGGCCGTGGCAGCTCCATTTACAACTGTGAGCTGGTTTGCATTCAGGTCCAGGAAACGGTCGTTCAGCGCGAGTACGCCTGCAGGGTTTACATATCCTCCTCCAACCGTCGTATTCCGCAACAGGGTTTTATCTCCTGCGCCCTGCAATGATAAATTGTTGAACATCGTTTCATCGGTTCCACCGATAGATTGGTTGGTTCCATTCATGACTACCGTTCCACTGGAGTTTGCAAAACAGTTGTTGCCTGCATTGTTTACAAAATTGCCGGTCATGTCGATGGTTCCATTGTTATATATGGTAGCACCTGCCTGGGAGAGTACATCTCCTTTCACGGTGATCTGCGCAGTGCTGGTAATGACTGCACCATTGGTTGTAAACAATTGACCGAAGCAGATGATGGGCAGATAGATCAGTTTAAAGGCTGTGCCGATAGCGATGAGGGTAAATTTCTTTTTCATGGTCTGTTGGTTAGAAGATGAATGCGATAACAAAAAGGGAGTTGATGAAGACGACAAGTGTAATAGAGGTCAGTGTGAATGCTTTCCTGTTGTCTTCTTCTGTATGAGCGAATGCTGATGTCGTTGAGAATTCGAGTTGGATGTTGTTTTTCATTTTGCTTACGGTTATAAGTTTAAAAATCCGGAATGCATCGAGGTTTAGTTATCTGAATAGTTCTGTTCAATCCAGTCAATTCCATTCCACAGCAGCGTAATAAGATCGCCGGGCTGGAGGTCGCGGTTGCCGCCGGTGTTGGTATTGTTTGTTGCTGAATTGTCTGCGATCCTGACTCCATTCGGAGCTGAAGCTGTGGATTCAATCATGAGCAGTTGTCCGGCTTGTAAACCATTGCTCAATACAACTGAACGGTTCGCCGGAATGTCGTTCGATCCCAGGCGCAGGTAACTGTTGTTGCCAACCGTCAGTGCAAAATTGCCTGACGTGATAACTGTGGATGCGTTGGGATTGATGGAGAAACCCCCATTTACTTCCAGCTTGGTTTGCGGATTGTTTATTCCCACACCCACATTTCCATTCCTGTCGATGCGCATTCTTTCAACAATCACTGTTCCGCTGTTGGCAGGAGTTGTATGAAAGGAGATGTTTCCGGGCATGCTGTTGGACCCGGGAATGGAATCAACATGAAACTGGATCTCTGAACCTGTGAGGAGATTTGATCCGTCATAACCTACGCCCGATATTCTGCCGAGGTTGTCCTGGTTCTGCACGGATGCAGGAGTGGAATAACTTCCTCTTGTGCGGACAAATGCAAGTACCTGCTGGATATTGGTGTTGTTGGATGTACGGATCACCACGTCTTTATTTGTTCCGCCTGTTGAATCGGCGATTTCAAGGATGGCTGATGTAAACAATGATCCAGGCGTACTCGTTCCGATTCCGACTTTCCCGTTTCCTTTCACGCGCATCCGCTCTGAAAAAGCTGCACTGGTGCCATATCCGAAAGCAATGTCATCTACAGCTGTTGCAGCATGGATCTGCAGCAGTGTCGACTGAACGCCGATGCCATAGTGCGGACCTGATGTTCCGAAAAAAGAAATCTTATCTCCCAACACGCCAGGAAAATTCAGCGCGTAGCCCGGTGACGACATGCCCACACCGACCAAGACTCCGGCAGCGCCCAAAGCAATCGCATTGCTCACGCCTACCTTGGCATTTGCGCCGATGGCACCTGCATTGGTAAGACCGGTCGCCAGGGCATCTGCATTGTTCCCGATAAAAGTATTTCCGCTTCCGCCTGTCTTTGTAAGTCCGGAATTGTTACCGATAAAAGTGTTGTCGCTGCCTGTGTTGTTGTAACCTGAATAATATCCGAGGAATGAATTGTTGGCACCTGTTGCATTGAGCATTCCCGAGTTCAATCCGACAAAAGTATTTTGTGTTCCTGTGGTCGTATTCAACCCTGAATTCGTTCCGATGAAAGTGGAAAGTCCGACAGTGGCGTTTAGTCCGGCCGACGAACCAACGAACACATTGAAGCTTGAAGTTTTATTTGTATATCCTGCAAGGCGGCCCATATATGTATTGTTTGAACCTGTTGTCAAAGACGTTCCGCATTCTGCACCAACTGCAACATTATCCGTACCGGTGCTGTCGTTCTTTCCTGCGCGGTAACCGAAAAATGAATTGTGGTGTGCAGAAGTGTTGCCATTGCCGGCATAGAATCCGTTGAAAGTGTTGTTGCTGCCTGTTGTATTGTTGCTTCCCGAATTATAACCGGTAAATACATTCTGCTGTCCTGTGTTGTTCAGGCCTGCATTTGCCCCGACAAAAACATTCCAGATACCTTTCGTTGACAATACCGGCAGGTTGGCGATCCTGTAAGTGCTGTCAGCGCTGATGTTGATGTGACCATTTACATCGAGCTTTTGATTCGGGGATACTGTACCCATGCCGATGCGCTGATTTGGTCTGATGCGGAAAGCTTCCAGGTTATTGGATTTAAAAACCACATCGTTGTTATCCTGTGTGCCGATAAAATTGGTAGCTACATTTGTGCCTGCATTGCCGGTCAGGCTCCATGCACTCACGCCTGAAGCATTCATCACCTGCCATGTAGCATTTCCTGACGCATCGCTGGTGAGCACCTTTCCTGCTGCCTGTGTTCCATCCGTGATCTTCACGGTTCCGTTCACATCGAGCTTTGCCGTAGGTGAAGACGTACCGATACCTACGTTCGTTCCTGCCTGGCCGAGTACGATGGCATTGCTGACTGAAACTTTTGCATTGTAACCGATGGCTGTGGCATTCGTGAGGTTGTTGACCAATGCATCTGCATTGCTGCCGATGAATGTATTGCCGCTGCCGATTGTATTTCCAATCCCTGCAAAAGCACCCGTCATTACGTTGTTGGAACCTGTTGACGTATAAGTACCGGCGATCAAACCTGAAAATGTATTGTTACTTCCCGTAGAATTATAGTACCCTGCATTGAATCCGGAAAATGTATTTCCTTTTCCCACCGTAGTTGTATATCCTGCATTAGTACCTACAAAAACGTTGTTGCTGTCGGTCGAATTAAATCCTGCCCAGCCTCCTACAAATGTATTGTTGGCGCCTATGGCGTTATTGTAACCGCTGTGTGATCCCACATAAACATTGCCGTGAGCGACCGTGTTTTTCGCGCCAGCGTTGTTACCCAAAAAAGTATTCCAGTTGCCGGTGGTATTGTAGTAGCCTGAATACTGCCCGAAGAAAGCGTTGCTTCCGCCTGTCGTATTTGTAAAACCGGAAAGGTGTCCTGTAAATGTATTATATCCTCCGCTCGTTGTATTGATCCCCGCATTGCTACCTGCAAACAAATTGTTCTGGCCTTTGATGGAAAGTACGCGCTGGTTATTAATTCTGTAGTTGCTGTCGAGCATGACATTTACATTGCCGCCCACGTCAACCCTGCTCAACGCATTCACAACACCCACACCGAGATTGCCAATGGAAGTCAGGCGCATCTTTTCATTTCCATTCGCTCCGGTCTTATTTGTATTGAACTGGATCGTACCAGCCACGTTGTTGACTGAGTTCACACCTTCCGTTCCAAAGATGATGGCTGCCGTATTGGTGAACTGTGTTCCATCGTAAACCTGTCCGACGATATCTCCTGCCCATGCACCCGCCGGCGATTGTGTTGGTGCAGCCAGTGTTCCGGCGGAAGATTCAAGAACGATTTCAGGACGGCCGGTACCGCCTGCAACGCGCATGGCAAAATCAGAATTGCTTCCTGTCTCATCTGCAATTTCAAATTTCGCCGAAGCATAGCCGAAGCCGGGATTGTTTGTACCGATCCCAACCTTGCCTGTATTTTTTATCCTGATGGCTTCGATGTTGTTTGTCTTGACAGACAAATCCATATTGTCCGTCGTTCCCAAAAAATTTGAAGCGGGTGTTGTTCCAGCATTGCCCGTCAATCCCCATCCTGATGATCCTGCAGTAACGCTTTGCCAAACCGCTCCGTCGTAATAATAGAACCCTTGCGTTGCATCGGTCTGGTACACCAGCATTCCCTTTGCGGTTGCATCTGCAGCGGGGAACATGGCCAGCCTTTGAGCCTGCGTCAAACGTGGTGCAAGCAACCCTTTGTCGGTGGAAGTTAGATCCAGTAGCGACTTTGCATGGGGCGTTGGATTGTTGATACCTACATTCTGTGCATTTGCCGTGACAGATATAAGGAGCAGGAAGCAAGTGGCAAGGATGACTCCGATGAGCAGGTCAAATGAATATTCGCGGATGAACCGGATCGTTGATGTTTTGAGTTTTTTCATGACGGGATGATGCTGTGATCAGTTAAGGAAAAGAGAGATGATTGATACAAATCCGCAAGCCATGCAAACGGCGAAAACAACATCACGGCCTATTGCTGGATTACTTCTCTTGAGCCATGATAAATCAGAACGAAGGGGTTGGAGATTCTTTTTCATTTTATTTGGGTTTGAATTATTTGCTGATTGATGATGCAAATAAACGTTGCCCGGGCAGGCAGGTGTTAGCCAAACCCCGAAAGCGGTTGCTGCAGCGAGTAAGTGGTAAAAGAGGTGAGTAAGTGGTGGGAGTAGCTAGTATTGAGTACTGAGTATTGAGACTGAGTGCTAAGTATAAAAACAGTAACTTAAACGTGAAGGGGGAACCCTCTCAATACTCATTACTCAATACTCTGTACTTCCTCCGTCAGTTTTTCAGCTTCTCCATCACTTCATCTTTTTTCCTGCGGGAAACATCCAGCGTCTTGCCATCACTCATGATCACTTGTCCGCCCGCACCTTTGATGTATTGTTTCAGGTGCAGTTTGTTGATCAGGTGGGAATGATGAATTCGTATGAAACCGCTTTCATCCAGCAGCTCTTCAAATTCCTTCAACGTACGTGTTGCGACAATTTGGTCCTTGCTCGTCAGAAAAAAAACGGTGTAGTTGCTGGAAGATTCGCAGCGGATGATGTCATTTACTTTCACAAACACCAGCCCGCTGGCCGTCGGAATGGAGAGGTTTTCAAGCTTGCCGCCTTCCTTGATATTCTCAACAAAAGATTCATACTGTGCCGGCTGGCGTTCCGGTTTTCTTTCAATAGCCTTGTTCACCGCCTCCTGTAATTGCTCCAGATCGATGGGTTTTAAGAGGTAATCCAATGCAGAAAACTTGATGGCTTTAATCGCATAATGGTCATGTGCCGTCGTAAAAATTACCTGGAAATTGATTTTCGGAATTCGCTTCAGCATGTCAAACCCTGTCATGCTCGGCATTTCCACATCGAGGAAAATCAAATCCGGGTTGAACCTGGCAATGGCATCCAGCCCTTCCTCGGGAGATTTGCATATTGAAACAAGTTCAATCTTTCCTGCACAATATTTTTCTATCAGCAGCTGCAGTTTCTCCCGCGCTGCAGGTTCATCGTCGATAATAATTGTACTTAACATGTTTTCAAATTTAGCACACTTCTAACTTCTAACTTTTGACTTATAACTTTTAACTTCTGTCTTTAACTTCCGCAATCATTCCACCGGAATTGTAATTTCTACCCTCGTTCCTGCTGCATTTCCATTTTCATCCTTCAGGTCATAGATGGTGACTGTGCCTTTCTCTTTCACCTGCTGCTGCAGGAGTTCCAGCCTTCCTTCCGTTACACGCATACCCTTTGATTCATGCGTCTGTGATTTTGATTCCTTTATTCTCTTTGCTTCTGCACGGCCAATTCCATTGTCTTCAATGATGCACAACAGGGCGCCTTCAATGGGGACTATTTTAAGTGAAAGAAGTTTGTCGCCCTTCTTATGAATGAGGCCATGCACAAGGGCATTCTCAACGAACGGCTGAAGAAGCATCGGTGGCACTTCCGTATCCTCCAGGTCAATGGCTGCATCTGCTGAAAGTCTGAATTCAAACTTATCTTCAAATCGCAGGTTTTCAAGCTCGATGTAATTCTTCAGCAGCTCCAGCTCTGATTTCAGCGTGACATACGATTTGTCAGATTCTGAAAGGATGGTCCGGATCAGCCGCGCAAACTTGTTGAGGTACATGGAAGCGTTTTGTACATCGTTCTTCAGGATGTAATTATCGATGGCGTTCAGGCAATTAAAAATAAAGTGCGGATTCATCTGCGCACGCAAAGCCATTAACCTCAAATCTGCTACGCGCTTGTCGATCGCCAGCAGCTTCTTTTCCTTCTCTACAAGTTCCTGCGATGAAATGGCATTCACAATTTTAGTTGCGCAGATAGAAGCAATCGTTTCCAGGATGCGCCTGTGGTCTTCATTAAAAAAGTTCTTCCTTGGATGCTCACTGTCAATCACCCCGATCGTCTTTCCGTCGAACAAAATCGGAACAGCAATTTCGCTCAACCGGGAAGCGTCATCTCGGATGTACCGCGGATCTTTTGAAGTGTCGCTGATCAATTCCGTTTTCCCCGATGATGCCACACTGCCGACAATTCCCTTGCCCACGGGAATTTCAATCGGGTTCAGAATTGTCTTTTCATCCGGGGTCTTTTCACCGAGTGCAGCTTTCTGTATCAGCATCTGCCTGTCTTCATCCAGCATGTAGATCACACAGTCAACAAAGCCCAGTCGGGATATGCAATTGCGCGCAAGATCCCAAAGGATTTCTTCCGGACTGCTGTTCGTGTATTCTGAATTTGCGAAGTAAGCAATGGCATGTTCTGCATCTTCCTGTTTCTGCCTGTGGTTGCGAAACCGTACATAAAAACGGATGATCAGGAACATGAACAGGGCAACGAGGAATCGGAACCACCACGTCTGGTAATAGATCTTTGAAATGTGAATCGTTGCAAGCGTCTTTGGCTGTGTCCATAAACCATCGCTGCTCCTGGCTTTCACCTTGAAAAAATAATCTCCGCCGGGAACGTTCGTGTAAGGCGCAGATTGTCTTTTCCCCGCCATCACCCAATCCTTGTCGAATCCTTCCAGCGTGTAACTGTATTCGATCTTGTCGTATTCAACACCGGTGACGACAGAATAATCGAACGTAAAAAAATTCTCTCTGTAGCTGAGCGAAATTTCAGCATGCTGCTGTGTGAATGGAAGTGATTTTTCAAAGACCTTGAAGTTGCTGATGAGAATATTCGGAATGGGCAGCTTGCGTTCCTGCATCACTGGATCATACACTACAAAAGCTCCCAGCATTCCACTCACAATTTTTCCATTGCGAAGTGTAAGCATGTTGTTGATGTAGTTATAATCATTCTCTGCAAATTCGATGTAGTAGTTCTCGAATTTTTCTGACTTGGTATCAAAAACCGAAAGCAGGTTGTAACCAGCAATCCACAACCGCCCAAAGCGGTCAGCGGTAAGTCCGATAGACGGATCAAATGCCAGCCCGTCACTGGAATTCCAGGTCACACATTTTCCGGTAGCAGGATTGAACCGTCCCAGGCCTTGTCCGCGCAACAGCACCCAATTATTCCCGTCACTGTCAATTACCATTTGGGAAATCGGAATTTCAGGCAGGGCATTGGTGTCATTATTATTGACTTTATAACCTGTGAAAGAATCTGTAGCCGCATTGTATTTCAGCCATCCATCCCACGATCCGCTTATCCAGATGTTCTGCTGCCTGTCGGCATTGATGGACAAAACATAATCCATCTCAACTTTTTCCTCGCCCAAATCAATGTCATGGAACTTTGTGACGGCATGCGTATTAAGATTGATGCGATGCAATCCGTTCGAATAATCGAAATACCATATCATGCTGTCGTTCTGCAAAGTCAGGAACTGGATGAAATGCTGACCTTCATCCGCTGCAGGGATTGTCTCAACGTATTTGAATTTTTTTGTTTCGCGGTTGAATGTCTTGATACCGGCATTGGTTCCCAGGTAAAGCAATCCGTCCCTGAGCAGTATGCAGGTAACGGTATTCCTTAAGTCAGATGGAATTCCGCTGTTCTCTTCAAATGAATATTCATTCGTCTTACCTGATTTAAAATCATAACTGATGAGCCCTGCACCTCTCGTGGCAAGCCATAACAACTCGTTTTCATCTTCAAAAGAACTGTAGATCACCTGCTGCTCGCCAAGCAAAGGGACCTTCAGGTCGGGCCTGAATACTTCATAAAAAGTTTTCCCGGGATTGAAATATGAAATTCCTTTCAACCCGCCGAACCAAAGGGTGCCTTCCTTGTCTTCAAATACATCCCAGCAAAAAGTTGAGTTGATGGATTTGGGATTGTTGTCATCGTGCAAGACTTCCGTGTATTCGCCTGTCTTTCCATCAATGCGCCAAAGGTGATAGTTCCAGGCTGTAATCCAGAGATTGTTTTTTGAGTCGCAGAAAAAATTGGCTGCCTCGGTTGAATCTTTTCCCACCATGATTTTACTGGTGCGCACCACTTCATTCCTGATGATGTCGTAAAAGCAAATCTCCCTCGAAGTATTGTCCCCGATCACCACCCTGTTGTCGTTCGTAACGCAAACAGGAAAAATCCTGTGGTTGTCAAACACCGGTAATTGCTGGGGATTGTTCCTGTAGCTGTAAGCGATTTTAGTTTTTGTATCGAAATAACAAAGTCCGCGTGTCGTGGCAACCCACAGTCCTTGCCTGGCTTTATCTTCAGCGATGCAATGCTTCCTGATGTGGTTACTCGGCAATGAGGTGGAGTCGCTGATATAGCGCTTGTAATTTTTGAACTGATTTTTTTCAGGCAGAAATTCATAGAGGCCGCAACTGCCCGTTCCAGCCCAGATCACTCCCTGGCGGTCACAGAGAATACTTCCTTCGCCGGCAACAATTTTTTCGTGCGTGGAATCATCTTCCAACACGTAATTGTCGAATGAATCGGTTTGCTTGTTATACCGGCTGATGCCCGATGTCGTGGAGCACCAGATGTTGCCTTCCTTATCTGCACAAACATCATGAACGATGTTGTTCATCAATGACTTCGGGTTCTTCCTGTTGTATTTAAAAACTTTGAAACTTTTCCCGTCAAACCTGTTCAGTCCGTCATACGTGCCGATCCAAAGAAATCCTTCTTCATCCTGGCAAATGGCATTGATCAGTCCGTGCGAAAGACCGTCCTTGACGTTCAGGTGATTAAAGCTGTTTTGATGAAATGTATTTTGCGAAAATGAGTCACCAAAAAAAAACAACAGACCACAGACAAGAACAAGGTGAACGTGTTTCAGCGGCTGCATATACCGCAATGATATAAAATTCGGAGCATTACAAATTACACCTGTTGAACTTGAATTGTCGAAGCAATTTGACGAACGGGAATATCCAATGCTCTCGGTGTAAATTTAGTTTACACTCTAAATATCATTTGTAATCGGGATAATAGACAGAATCCTAAGTGAGAATTAGTGCTATTCGCGGCGGCTTTTGAATCTGGAACTTCATCCACCTATTATTTCCCTTTGCGTAATCCAAAAATGAGATTAATTTTGCAGCCCGTTTAAAAAAACGCGGCCCGTTGGTCAAGGGGTTAAGACGCTTCCCTTTCACGGAAGAATCAGGGGTTCGATTCCCCTACGGGCTACTAAAACCCTCTGATATTCAGGGGGTTTTCTATTTTTAATGGGAGTTTGTTGAGGGAGAAAAACGAAATCCTTAAAAGAACTTCGGCATCTTATTGTAGTTGCGCCTGATCTCCCCACGTTTCAGCGGGTTAATGAAAGCAAGCGTGATTTCCCAGGCGCTGCCTGCATTCGCATTCTTGTGCAGGGATGAAAGCACATAATCATAACTCAAACCTACACTGAAATTGTTGTATTCAAAACGTGCCGATGCGATGATGGCGTCTTTAAACCGGTAATGTGCACCCAGCGAAAACATGAGCTCCTTTTGATAGTTCGTATACTGTGATTTGAACTTGACTTTGTTTTTCAACGACATTCCAAAAGTGAGTTCTTTTTGCGCACCCTGGATCATGAACAAAGCTTTTGGTTCTACCCACGTCTGGTTCTGGTCATTGGCAGAGACTGCTCCTCCCACATTTACAGTATAGCGCCGGTGTATATTATACACTTCGTTTAAAAAGAAGCTGGTGTTCTCCCCACCGATATGGCTGACTGCACCACCCGCATACACATGGTTGTATTGGTCAGGGACATAGTGCCAGAAAATTCCTGCTGACATATCAACGAAGCTGAATTGTTGAAGCGATACATTCTCACTATAACCTGTAGTTGGATCATAGGTATCTCCATTCCACTGACTCCCCCATGTACCTTCTTCCGGATTTATCGAATTCGAGTTCAGGCCACCCTGGAATCCTACTGAGATGTAATTGTCTCCGTCATCAATCGGTGTTGTATAACTCAATGAGGCCTGGAGAATTGTTTGACGGAACATATTATCACCGGCACGGTTCTGTGCCAGCAGGAAACCGACGCCAAAAAACTGTCCGTTCCTGAGCAAACCCTTGCCCAAAGGCGCGTCAAGTGAAATGTGAATGTCAGTATAAGCTTTTGTAATGCCTGACCATTGGCTGCGGAAATCATTGCTGAACCTGAATTTGCCGTTGAATACCCCTGTCATAGCAGGGTTCAGGGTGAGGGGCGTATTCTGCCACTGGGAATAATGTCCATCCTGCGAGATGGCAGTGAAAGCTGTCGCAAGTAAAATCGAGAAAGAAAAAATAATTTTTTTCATCACAGCTTACCTTATCAGTGTTATGTTGCCATTTTTATTATAGATACTTCCTTTCTCTGTAATCATGAACAAAGTGTAAATATAGACACCCATTTCACAATCTTTTTCTTTGTACTTGCCATCCCAACCGGCGGGATCGCATGGTCCTGTATCAGGGCATGGGCTATGGGATTCAAAAACTTTTTCACCCCAGCGGTCATAAATGGTAAACGTCAGGCTCTCCACATTGGTTGCATACACACCAACAGTGCTGTTTGCCCCGCTGGAAGATGGCTTGAATGTATTCGGAATGAAAATATTATCGGCGTGGAGAATTTCAATGGTCATCTCTCTCACCGTTTTACATCCGGTAGCTCCATCAGTGATTTCGCAAAAATAGGTGTACGTCTGCTCAGGTGGACTGCTATATGGAATTACGACAGGGCTTGCCACTGAATCGGCTGGAATAAAAGTAGAGCCAGGTGTCTGTGAAGTCCAATGGTATGAAATTCCTCCCCCGGCATTCAACTGTGCTGAACCGCCGAAATAAATTGCAGTGTCGTTACTGATATAGGCTCCGGGAACATTGATTACACTGATATACTGCGACATGAGCAAGGTATCAGATCCGTACTGGTTCGTTTCAATAAGAATGACATCATAAACACCTTCTGTGGGATAACAGACGTGAGGATTTCTGATTGAATCTGTCGCAGGCACACCACCTGGAAATATCCAATTCCACTCTGTAGTTCCATCGATGTTATCACTGAGATCAGTGAAGTCAATGCAGTTGTCAGAGCAGAAATAAGTATCGGAAGCCATGAAGCTCACGATGGGCTTAGGACAGGTATCTACATTGATGTATGCAACTCTTACGAGTGTATCTTGTCCATATAGATTCTGAACGATCAGTGTAACATTGTAAGTTCCGGAGTCAGCGTAACAAACATTGATTGGGTTCTGAGCAGTGGAAGTTGGCGTGTTGGAGGATCCAGGAAACAACCAAATCCATGAAGTCGGAGTACCGGTGGATTGATCGGCAAAGTCAATGCAAAAACCTTCACAGATAGTTGTTTGAGGTGTAACAAAATCGGCAGTTGGTGGAATGCATGCATTCACATTGATATAATTCGTAAATACAAGTGTGTCGCTGCCACTGCTGTTAATCACAATCAGCTGCACTGTATAAAGTCCGGGTGTGTAATAAAAAATTCCTGTCGGATTTGGATTGGATGAAACCGGCGGCGTCGCACCGAAAAAAGTCCATTGGTATTGGGTAGGGTTGTTTGAGCTCAGGTTGAAGAAACTGATGGAATCTCCTACGCAAAGTGAAGTGTCAGAAGCAATGAAATTTGCTATAGGTGGAATGCAGGCGCTTACAGAAATATAATTAGTGAAGACCAGTGTATCCGAACCATTTGCATTCGAAACCACCAGCTGAACATTGTACATTCCTGCTGCAGGATAAACAATGCCGGTTGGATTCTGGGAAGTTGAAGTCCCTGGCGTTGCCCCAAAAAATGTCCAGTTCCATGTATCCGGTGAGTTGGTGCTCAGGTCAGTGAAATCTACAGCATCATTCACGCAAATCGTAGAACTGCTTGATGAAAAATTTGCGTTGGGAGGATTGCCGCAAACGTTTACCGTGATATAATTTATGCTGCTAACAGTATCAGTATCCGAAGCATTGGCTGCATAAAGAGCAACCGTGTATGATCCGGCCGTACTGTATACAATTCCGGTAGGATTCTGCAAGGTGGAAGTAAAAGGTGTTCCCCCTGTAAACACCCATTGCCATGACGTCGGAGCTCCTGTGCTCAGGTCAGTAAAGTCAACCGCATCTCCTTCACAAATTACTGTATCGTTTGCAGTAAAATCTGCTATGATTCCGCCGCAAGCATTTACTGTAATATATCCTGTCTTCAATTCTGTGTCGTTTCCATTTGCATTCGTAGCGACAAGAGTAACATCATAAACTCCAGCAGTTGAATAGACAATGTTAGTCGGATTTTGAGCGGTTGATGAACCGGGAGTGCCACCTGCAAATGTCCATTGCCATGATGTGGGTCCATTTGTGCTCAGGTCAGTAAAATTCACCTGATCTCCCTCACAGATGCTTGAATTGTCACCGGAAAAATCTGCTACCGGCGGAAGAACGTTTGCAGTTGCAAGCTTGATGTCATCAAATCCAGTGGATGGATCAGTACCTACACTGCTATCATCGTTGTCCCATTGAAATCCGAGTTTAACGTTCGGATTGTTATCGGCTGAAGCCGGGAGTGCAAAGTTGTAAATTGTCCAGACTCCGTAAATCGTTGCGGCGCATGGAGAGTTATTTGTTTTTGGAAGAGGATCAATCAAAGCCCAGACTGATCCGTCATAAAACCAGATGGTAGCATCCCCATTTAAATTGTTGATATCGCCTCCTTCGAAATAAAGAACTTCAAGTGTGATTCCGCTCTTTCCCGAGCAATCGATTACGGGAGACTCTGCGCGCTTGTGAGTGGTAGAACAATATCCTCCTCCGCAAGCAAATCCCGTCAGGTATGAGCCTTGTTCAGCAGTCAGTCCAAGAGCACCAATGGCAATATTTCCAATATGCAGTGTCTGATTACTTCCTCCGCTGCAGTCGTTGGCGCAGTTTCCTATTCCATTATTATTTGTATGTGCGCTGATAAACCAATCATTGGCATACGTCTCGTTGAAGCCGATCGAAGTATTGACGGTCCAGGTTCCATTTGCGGTAGCAATTCCATTTGCGGAGGCTCCTGTATTGCAACCTGTACCAAAATCTTCCGTCCAGAAAACCTGAGAATAGCCTTGGGTTGTAAAAAATATAAAAGCCGTAAGGCAAAAGAATAAGCCTGAAAATCTCTTCGTAAAAGTTGGGTGCATATGGCGGTGAAAGTTACAACTATTTTAATATCTCAACAGGTTGCCCGTTGGGAAATATCAGGTTATGAACGTTAGTTACTGCAGGTTAAACAAAGGTCAGGAAGTCTTCTCAGGCAAGCTCTTTAACGAATCGGTATAAATTAAAGTTTGGATTATTTACATCTTTCATAATCACATCCTGAATTTCTTTTTTGCTGATTCCCTTCATCCGTTCACGCTGCAATAATCTGAACGCTTTTTCAGCGAGCAAAAATATTTTTTTTTCGTTAGTTGCGCCTGAACCGGAATGATTTTCTATCAGCTTTTCAAGTTCCTCAATTCCTTCCCTGTTAATAGCCGAAGTTTTAACAACTGGAACCTTCCATCCTTTTTTTTCGCGGCCTGAATTCAGGAGGTTCATAGCAAGTCTTTCTGCCCCCTCCCGGTCACATTTATTAACTACAAAAATGTCGGCAATTTCCATGATACCGCTCTTCATGGCCTGGATGTCGTCACCTGACTCCGGTACTACCACCACCAGGGTTGTGTCGGCAAGTCCTGCTATTTCAACCTCGCTTTGTCCAACGCCGACTGTCTCCACAAATATGTAATCGAAGGTTCCCTGCTTCAGAATATCAATGACTTCGATAAGTTTTTCACTCAGTCCACCCAAAGACCCCCGCGATGCCAAGGACCTGATAAAGACATTTGGATGATTAAAAAATTCTGAAAGCCGGAGTCTGTCTCCCAAAAGTGAACCGAAATTAAATGGTGACGTCGGGTCAACTGCTGCAACTGCAATCCTTTTATTTTTTTCTACCAGGATTTTAAGCAGGGAATTGATCAGTGTACTTTTGCCCGCACCCGGTGGACCGGTTATTCCGATTACAGGAGTGTTACTATTTGATTTCAGGGACAGCAAAATTTGCTCGTAACCATCCAGTTCATTTTCTACAAGTGTGATAGTGCGTGCAAGCGATTTAAAATCGCCAGCCTTTACAGACTTTAAAAGCTCCTCAACGTTTTTCACGATCATTTTTGGGAATGCAGACAAAGGAACAAGAAAGAAGCAGGACTGCAAAAAAGTATCTAAATTGCCCGCGTGATTCCACTTTCCGCGATCATCATTACGCTCAATGAAGAAAAAAACATCGGTCGTTGCATAGAATCAGTTAAAAACGTTGCCGATGAAATAATAGTTGTGGATTCATTTTCCACAGATCGTACAAAGGAAATTTGCACAAGCCATGGCATCCGTTTTATTCAGAATGAATGGAAAGGTTATTCCGCCCAGAAAAATTTTGCGCAGGATTTGGCTTCCCATAATTTTATTATTTCGCTAGATGCAGATGAAGCATTGTCGAATGAACTTTCAGAATCAATATCCGCTGTAAAAAATCTTGATGTTATTCAGATTTATAGTTTCAACAGGCTTACCAATTATTGTGGAAAATGGATCAGGCATGGGGGGTGGTATCCTGACATCAAGACCAGGATGTATGACCGGAGAAAGAGCAAATGGGAGGGAAGTATTCATGAACGGTTGCTATTTCCTGACGGAGAAAAGGTGACACTTTTGAAGGGCGATTGTCATCACTATACTTTTTATACAGTGGAAGAACACAGGAAGCAGGTAGAAAAATTTACGACCTTAATGGCTGAGGAGGAATTCAGTAAAGGGAGGCAGGCAAGTTGGCTAAGAGTTGTTTTTGGCCCGGTTGTAAAATTCATTCGGGATTATATAATTCGAGGAGGGTTTATTGATGGTAAGGAAGGTTTTCTAATAAGCAGGATATCGGCTTATGCAACCTTTCTTAAATATTCCAAGCTTAGAAAGAAACGTCTGCACTAAATTTCAATTTTCAATTCAATGGCCACCATTAAAGAAGTTGTTACTTATCTGGAATCGTTTGCTCCGCTCTCATTGCAGGAAAGCTATGATAATGCTGGGCTGATTGTCGGGGATTATCAGAATGATGTTAAGGGCATACTTATTTCCCTGGATTGTACAGAAGATATAATTTCAGAAGCCATCTCTAATAAGTGCAACCTTGTGATTTCGCATCACCCGGTTATTTTCAATGGAATAAAGAAACTCAATGGTAAAACTTTTGTGGAACGAACAGTGATCAAAGCGATAAAGAATGAAATTGCCATTTACGCCATACATACAAACCTCGACAATGTATTAGACGGAGTCAACAGGAAAATTGGCGAGAAGCTCGGATTAAAAAATCTGAGAATTCTTTCTCCCAAAAAGAATCAACTCAGAAAGCTGGTAACTTTTTGTCCTGATGAACAGGCGGAGAAAGTAAGAAGCGCTTTGTTTGAAGCGGGTTGTGGAAATATAGGAAGATATGATGAGTGCAGCTTTAACGTACAGGGAACCGGTACTTTCCGTGCATTGGAAGGAGCCAATCCATTTGTTGGAAAAAAAGGGATTCGTCATTCGGAACAGGAAACCAGGATCGAATGTGTTTTCCAGGCGCATCTTGAGGGCCAGATTCTCAAGGCATTGTTTTCATCCCATCCCTACGAAACAGTCGCTTATGATATTTATGCTCTTGAAAACTATAATCAGGATAAAGGAAGCGGAATGATAGGGGAACTGACAGAAGAAGTTGAGGAAAAGGAATTTCTCAAAAACCTTAAATCAGCAATGCAGACTCAATGCATCCGACACACAGCTTTGCTTAATAAAAAGGTGAAAAAGGTTGCCATATGTGGAGGTTCCGGCAGTTTTTTGCTGGAAGATGCAATTAAGTCAGGAGCCGATTTCTTTGTAACAGCTGATTACAAATACCACCAATTTTTTGATGCCGACAAGAGAATCGTCATTGCTGACATCGGACACTATGAAAGTGAGCAATTTACCTCTGAATTATTAAAGGAATTGCTTGTGAGAAATTTTTCTACATTTGCCGTCCGTTTGACAGAATTGGTAACGAATCCGGTACAGTATTACTGATCAACATGGCAAAAACAACAAAGAAAACCACAAAAACCGCAACCAAGTCTAAATCTCATGTGAAGGTTAAGACTGCCTCAAATAAGGTTGTGAAAAGTGCCGAGGCAAAACATTCTGCAAAAAAAAGTGTTTCCAAGACAGTTAAAGAAGTTCCTAAACTAGATAAAACCAACTCATCAACAGTGTCGTTAAGCAAACTCGGTAAGGCCAAAATCCGCCCCAAATCAGAAAAGGAAACTCCCCGTAAAATTGAAAAGATCGTTGATATTGGTCAGCTCGAAAAAAAGCTAGCTGATATTATGGCAATGGATCACACAGAATTTACAGTGGAGGAAAAATTGAAAGCACTTTATGTGCTGCAACAAATTGACTCTAACATTGATAAGATTCGAACTGTTCGTGGCGAACTTCCGATGGAAGTGAGCGATCTTGAAGATGAAGTTGCGGGCCTTGAAACGCGCATCACCCACATCAATGCTGAAATTGCTGAGATGCAGGAAATGATCTCCAAGAAAAAGCAAGCCATCAAAGATTCAAAGGACCACATTAAAAAATATGAATCTCAGCAGGGTAAAGTAAAAAACAACCGCGAGTATGAATCTCTGACCAAAGAGGTGGAGTTTCAAAATCTTGAGATCCAGCTTTCTGAAAAGCGCATCAAAGAATTTACTACGGAGATTAAAAATAAAGAGGGTAGCCTGGAGATCACCCAGAATAACCTGGAAGACAAAAAGAAAGTCTTAAAAACAAAAAGGGCAGAACTGGACAGCATCATTGCCGAAACAGAAAAGGAAGAGACACACTTGGAAAAAATCTCCCAGAAAGCGCGTACAATCGCTGATGAACGTCTTCTTTCAGCATACCAGCGTGTCCGCAGCAATGCAAGAAACGGATTGGCAGTTGTAGCAGTTCAGCGTGATGCCTGCGGCGGGTGTTTCAATAAAATTCCTCCACAGCGTCAATTGGAGATACGCCAGCATAAGAAAGTAATTGTATGTGAGCATTGTGGCCGGATTCTCGTTGACTCAAGCATTGAGGAGGAAAATTCCGTACCGGCATAATCTTTAGAGATAATAATACTAAGCCCTGTAGTAAATAACTGCAGGGCTTTTTTTTGGGCATGAAAATTCTTTAGGCATTTGCCATGCATTAAATAAATTATCAATAAGTATTTTTCGTTTAATTTAACGGTTTGATTCACTGTATGAAAAAATTGTTTTTACTTTTTCTTTTTGTATCCGGAACTTTTTGCAGTGAGGCCGCTTTTGAATATTCACCTAACCTGAAAAAGGCCTTTACTGATATTTTGCGCTTGAGACTGGATGATGCGCAAATTTTACTTGAGAAGGAAAAGGTTGTGAATCCTGAAAACTCACTGGTATTGCTTTATGAAAATTATTGTGATTTTTTAAAGGCATTTATCACCGAAGAAAAAAAATATGCAGATACGCTCAGGTTGAATACTGAAAGGCGTTTGCGAATGCTTGACAGGGAGACGGGGCAGTCACCGTTTCTTTTATTTTCCAAAGCGGATATGTTGATTCAAACCGCCATGATTAAAGCAAAGTTCAGCGAAAATGTTTCAGCAGCCCTTGACATTCAGAAGGCTTACAAATTTGCTGAACGCAACTTTATCCAATACCCGACTTTTCCTCTTAATAAAAAGACCCTTGGGTTGTTGCATGCAACAGTTGGTGCCATTCCGCAAGAATACAAATGGCTGGTTGGTATTGCGGGAATGGAGGGGACCATTGAGCAGGGGAGTAGCGAACTTTTCAGAATGCTGAATGAAACAGACCGGGGAATATTTCCGGAATATAAAGAGGAAGTGCTTTTTTACCTTGTTCAGATTTATTCCTCCATAACCACCAACGATTCAATTACGGCATTGTTAGCAGATTCTGTAAAAAAACATGCAGTGAATAATCCCCTCATGATGTATTGTTTCACAAACCTGACTTATAAGTCAGGGAAGAATGAAGATGCACTTAATATGATGAATACTTTTGATGATGCAGGTACATTTCCTTTTCACTTCCTGCATTACAAAAAGGGACAGTTGAGGTTGCGCAAGCTCGATCCGGGTGCAAAGGAGGATTTTGAATTTTATGTCAAAAATTTCAAAGGGCTGAATTATATTAAATCTGCTTACCAGAAACTCGCGTGGATATACTTAATGCAGAATGATGAAAAAAAATATTTTGAATACATGCAAGTGTGTACAAGGAAGGGAATTACATTGATAGATGATGACAAAGAAGCAATGAAGGAAGCTCAATCAAAAGAAATTCCAAATATTATTCTGTTGAAATCAAGGTTATTATTTGATGGTGGATATTACAAAGAATCGTTTAGGGAGTTGGTAAAGATAAATTCACCTTCGCTTCTTGGATACAGGGATAAACTGGAATATACGTACAGGTATGGAAGGTTATTTCATAAGACCGGGGATCTTGAAAAAGCAATTATGAATTACCAGGCAACGATCCAGCATGGTGAGCAATCACATTACTATTATGCAGCCAATTCAGCTTTGATGGTTGGATTGCTTTACGAGGAACAGAAGGATTTCAGCAACGCCAGGATATACTACAAAAAATGTCTTGCAATGAGGAAACACGACTACCAGAACAGCCTGGATCAGAAAGCGCAGGCCGGACTTGAAAGGTTGCCTGAAAATTAATTTAGAATTTGGCCCCTAAAGTAATCACGAAGTTGTGATTAATAACCGTGTTTCTCGATCCTTCAACGGGTACATTGTTTTCCAAAGTGTACTGCTGAAAATATTCATTGCTTTTCGTATAGGAGTATCCCATTTCTATGAAATAGTTGTTATGTCGTATTCCCAAACCCCCCGAGTAGTAATTTTTCGAGTAGTCAGCACCAACCATCCTTTGAATCGAATTGATGGGAGAGCCATAAAATCCATATCCTGCACGGAAATTTAAATCACCTAACCTGTATTCTCCTCCAATGCGAATATTTCCTGAGGGTTCATACTTTGACCTGATTGTGTTATTTACTTCTGCAAAGCTTGCACTTGATGCATTGAATCTTGCCCCGCTGTAATTGATAAATTCATAGTCGGCACTGATTAGCCCGGTCTTGGCAATGATGAATGCAATGCTTCCTACTGCTTTCATCGGTGTTGTCATCCCATAATTATAAATACCATCGGGAGAGGTGGCCGGTGAAGTAGGAATGTTCTCAAGGTTTGATGCGATGATATTCCTGTATTCGTCCTGCATATAAGGGTAAAATGTAGGTGTATGAAATGATGCTCCGATCCTTACCCACTCAACCGGACGTGCTATTATTCCAAACTTAAAATTGAAACCGGTTCCTCTTGTAATGATATCCTGGTGCATTGAATAACTGTTTAAGACAGGAATAACACCAGCCCTGTCATACTCGCTATATGTCGATTCTTCAATATAACGAAGCGAACTGATACCGAACCCGCCGCCTAAATAAATCTTATCGTTATAGTTTGCTCCCACAGAAAAATTCCATTCATAAATTCCTCCGCGCGTGATACTACTCCTTTGTTGTGTAATCGGATAGGTACCAGGTTCACCGACATCTGAAATAACTGATGTACCGTCTGTATCGCTGTAAATGATACCTGCATCCCATGCAAGCTGTTCATAAAATGGATCGAACGGAGTGCCATGGTTGGCGGTTTCGACAAAGTGATTGAGAAGCGAATTGCTCCTGTTTACAGATTCATAAAAAGAACTTGTATGGAAGTTTTGAATTCTGTTTATGCCCATGCCGATACTCACACTTTTCCAACCCTCCCGATTTTTTCTGTCTGCATCCGTTAAATGGGTAAAGACAAAACCCAAATTAGGAATATTGAAGTTGAATTTATTTTCGTCATAGCTTCTTCCGATGAAATCACTTGTAGTATGACTTACATAAAATCCGGTTGAAAATGTGAATTCAGATTTCCTGTAAATGCCGAGGCCTGCAGGATTTACAATGATAGAAGAAAAGTCACCACCCAATGCACCGAACGCTCCGGCCATCGAAGTAAAACGTGCCGTACCGGTGATTGTCGATTGAGAATAGCGCAATGCATCGGCATCCGTTTGTGAATATCCTGCTGATGCTGACAATAAAATCAAGGCTGTAAAAAGAAGTTTATTAAGATTCATTTTTTCCTGGTTTTATTTCTAAATAAAAACCCGCACCGGTAAATTTTTGAACAGTGCGGATTTTATATTTATCTCCTTTATTTTCTTCTGCCTCCGCTTTTGCTTTCACCGGAAGAGTTATTATTCCGTGGTGAAGGTGTATTCATATTTTGCTGCCTCGGCGAAGGGGTATTGAGGTTTTCATTTTGCTTAGGCTGAGAATGTTCCTGCTTATACTGACGTGGTTCCTGGCGTGGTTCAATTCTCGGTTGCACTTCCTGGCGCGGACGTTCATACGAAGGATTTGTGCGAGGCTGTTCATTCTTAGGTTCGACCCTCGGATTGATTTGCTGTGGATTTGTGCTTCCATTTCTCGGTTGACCAATTTCATTATAGTCTGAATTCCTCGGCTGATTCAATTGATTATTCCTGGGTTGGGTGGTAGCAGGTCGAGATTCCTGGTTGATGCGAGGTTGATCAATTCCCGGCTTCACAGTGCCACCTTTATTGTTTTGCGGAGTCGATTGAACATCCGTATTCCGTGGTCGGCTATTGTTAGTATTGTTTGTCCTGGATGGCTGATCAACTTCAGGGCGGACATTTCCTCCATTGCTTTTAGGCGTTTGACTAATCCCTGAAGTGTTGTTCCTGTCTTGAGTCGAATAAGAAGAAGGATCTAAAACCGGCCTGGTTCCATTTTGGTTCTTATCAGAAATAGACTGACGCAAAGGTTCAACAACTGGCTCAGTTTTAACGGGGCTAGTGTTCTGCTTACCGCTTCCTTCAACAATAGTAGAAGAGTTTGGACGCCCGGTTCCGGAAACCGGAGATTGTGTTGAAGTAACTCCTTGCTGATCCTTTATTGGGACAACCTGTGCGACTAATGACTTCTGATATTTTTCACCAAGTGTTGCACGCGGTGAAGGAGAGGTTGTATTTACATTTGAACTTATTGAACCCCTTGGGCCATAATAAGTGGAATTTCCTTCATAGCTGTTATAGTAATAAGGATTGTTGCATGCACTGGCATAAGCGCCATTATTATAACCATTCCAGTACCCGTCATTATAACCATTGCCGTAACTGTACGGATAATAATTATAAGGGTAGTACCCGTAGTATGGTGCAGAGCAACCATAATAAGCATGATGATATGGATAAACAGGACCATAATAGAATGGAGTATAATACCAGAGAGGAGGAGCCCACCAGTTATAACCCAGGTAAATACTTACTCCGAAGTTGTAAGGATTGTAATCGTACCAGTAGCTGTTCGTGTAAAATGGATCATAATAACCGTACCCGACTGCGGGAGTATAATATCTTCTCAATCTTGCGGAATATTCGTAATCGTAATAATCGTCATTGTTATAGTTATTGGTTATATAAGTATTACCCTTTCCATCCGAATATTGTTCAGTGGAGGATGGTGATTGAGAATAATTCGAACCGTTGTCAGGATTGTAATTGCTGTTGTCACGGCTGTAATCAGCTGGTGGCGCATTGACAGCAGCGGCAGGTTGAGGTTCATTTTGATGATCGCTTGCTGAATAGTAAACATCATCAGGAGTGGAAGATGTGTTCTTTGTGGATGAACAGCTTGCAGCTGTGAAAAGTACTGCAGAAATGAAGATGAGTTGAATAGGTTTCATAATGAGCTCCTTGATTTTTTAGCGTATTTTCCGCTGAAATTGAATGAAGTTATTAATTACTAATTTCGTCCGCGGAAATTACAAACACCATACCACAAAGCCTTTTTCATGTATTCATGCACTTTAAAGGGTTTTATGAAAGGTTATTTTTAATTCAAGAACTTACAGATTTTAGATATGGCAAAAGCGCTTATTTCTCGCAGTGAAAACTATTCTCAATGGTATAATGAACTGGTTGTTAAGGCCGACCTTGCTGAGAATTCAGCAGTTAGAGGTTGCATGGTGATCAAACCCTATGGTTACGCAATCTGGGAGAAAATGCAGTCAGTGCTTGATAAAATGTTCAAAGAAACGGGACATCAGAATGCATACTTCCCGTTGTTTATCCCAAAATCTTTTTTCAGTAAAGAGGCTTCTCATATAGAAGGATTTGCAAAAGAATGTGCTGTTGTCACGCATTACCGGCTGAAAAATGCTCCTGATGGTTCAGGAGTGATAGTGGATCCTGATGCACGCCTCGAAGAAGAACTGATCATAAGACCTACTTCGGAAACTATTATCTGGCATACTTATAAAGGATGGATTCAGTCGTATCGCGATTTACCGATTCTTGTCAACCAATGGGCCAATGTAGTCAGGTGGGAAATGCGCACACGTTTGTTTTTGAGGACTGCAGAATTCTTGTGGCAGGAAGGTCATACTGCACATGCAACATCTCAGGAAGCTCTTGAAGAAACAAATAAAATGCTTGATGTGTATGCAACATTTGCTGAGAATTATTTAGCGTTGCCTGTGATCAAAGGAACAAAAACTGCCAATGAAAGATTCGCTGGTGCTGAAGAAACCCTGTGCATTGAGGCAATGATGCAGGATGGAAAGGCATTGCAGGCAGGCACATCTCATTTCCTGGGACAGAATTTTGCGAAGGCTTTTGATGTAAAATTTACAAACAAGGAAGGGAAGTTAGACCTTGTTTGGGCAACTTCCTGGGGAGTATCAACAAGATTAATGGGCGCTCTTGTAATGGCACACAGCGACGACGACGGACTGGTACTACCTCCAAAACTCGCCCCGATCCAGGTGGTTATCGTTCCAATATATAAAAGTGAAGACCAGCTTAATGCTATCGATATTGTTGCTGAAAAAATTATAGCCGAACTGAAGGAAAAAAATATTTCGGTCAAGTATGATAACCGGGATACACATAAACCGGGTTGGAAATTTGCCGAGTATGAATTGAAAGGTGTTCCTGTAAGAATTTCAATTGGTCCGCGCGACCTGGAAAGTCAAACAGTTGAAGTTGCCAGAAGAGATACAAAAGAAAAATCAGTTATACACCTTACTGACCTGAGTATGAAAATTGAACACCTTCTTGAAAATATTCAGAAAAATATTTTTGAAAAGGCAATGAATTTTCGGGAGTCAAAAACATTTCATGCTGATAACATGAATGAATTTGAACGCATCCTGGATGAAGAAGGTGGATTTGTGTATGCTCATTGGGATGGTTCAGCCGAAACTGAACAAAAAATAAAGGAACGTACCAAGGCAACTATACGTTGCATTCCGATTGGCAACAAGCAGGAGGAAGGGCAATGTATTTTTTCCGGAAAACCTTCAAAAGAAAGGGTTCTTTTCGCCAGGGCTTATTGACCATACACCCCAATCTATAACAGTTTCAGAAGCAATCTTTAATTTTCAAAAAGAATTATTTAATTAGATTTGCGACCCTTGAGAATTAAATAAATGATTTAAGGTACAGAAGATGAACTTGAAACGGTTACTTATTGCGATTTTCCTGCTTTTCCCGTTATTAAATTTTGCACAGTCCTATACCATTAAAGGTATAATTACTGATGAAAATGGTAAACCCGCACCGAATACGAGGGTCGCTGTGCCCGGGTCATCCAATTTTGTTGTAACCAATGAAGCCGGAGAGTTTGTATTAAATAATGTTCCACCCGGAATCACAAACCTGGAAGTTACTCCTGAAAAGGAAGCTAAGTTGAAAGTGAAAATGGATTCCCCACAAGAGGTGGTGGATACTTCCAAGGAAATGGAAATTGTAACCTATCACTCGGACACCGAAAATATACCAACAATTTCCAGTGATGATGAAGGTGCTGCAACTCAATCTTCAGGTACAGAAAATGTTGCAAGCATCTTAAAATCTTCACGGGATGCATTTACAAATGCAGCTTCATATAATTTCAGTATTGCACGATTCCGGACCCGTGGATATGATGACGAAAACCTTTTGACGCTTATGAATGGTGTTGTTATGAATGACCTTTCAACAGGAAGGGGTATGTACAGCACGTGGAGTGGATTGAATGATGTGGTGCGAAACCGGGAAATCACTTCCGGTTTGTCTCCAGCATATTATTCATTCGGTGATGTTGGCGGGAGTATAAGTATCGATAGCAGGGCATCACAGCAACGCAAGCAATTGCAGGCATCTTTTTCCCTTGCAAACAGGACTTACGACAACCGTTTCATGCTTACTTATGGTTCCGGACTGAATAAGGAAGGATGGGCATTTGCATTTTCTTATTCACGCAGATGGGCGCAGGAAGGTTATGTGAAAGGAACTTATTATGACGGACATTCCTTTTTTGCTTCTCTTGAAAAATTCATCGGACAAAAGCATTCATTGTCGCTTACAGCAATGGGCGCACCTACGAAAAATGGAAGAGGAAAATCTTCTTACCAGGAAATGTATGACCTTGCCGATGACCAATATTACAATCCAAACTGGGGTTACCAAAATGGAGAAATCAGGAATTCAGCTGTGGGGAAAAACAGTCAGCCTCTTATTGTCATGACCTACCATTGGGATATCAATCCCAAATCATCTTTCCAGGCATCAGCGGGATATTCCTTCGGTTACAACAGGGTAAGTTCACTTGACTGGTTCAACGCGATTAATCCGCAGCCGGATTACTACAGGAACCTTCCGAGTTTTGATGCGAACCATGGCGAAGATCCGGAATCATTTGTACCGTATGCTGCTGAGTTGACAGCCATCCTCCGCAGCGATGAGAATTCAAGACAGATTAACTGGGACGGGCTTTACGAAGCGAATGCATTGCACGATACCGTTTATGCCGGCGTAAGTGGCAGGATGGCTAAGTATGTTGTTCAGGAATATGTTACGAATTACAACCGATATTCAATGAATGCATTTTATAATACGGTTTTGAACGATCATCTAAAATTAACTCTAGGTGGCAGCTTCCAGAAGCAGGAATCTGAATATTACAGGGAAGTGACCGATTTGCTGGGAGCTGATTATTATGTCAACCTGAATCAATATGTTGATGTGGAAAATCCATCTGAAACCTCCGTACAACAGAATGACTTGAATAATCCGAATCGTGTCATCCTTGTGGGCGACAAATACGGATATGAATATACTGCACATGTAAGGAAGTATTCTTTCTGGGGACAAACCATTTGGAATTATGACCACTTTGATTTCATGCTTGCATTGAATATTAATTCAACCACCATGTACAGGGATGGCAAAACCCGGAATGGAGTTTACCCGAATGATTCATATGGCAAGTCAATGGAATACACATACCCGGAAGCAGGAACGAAAGGTGGAGTCACTTATAAATTAAATGGAAGGAATTATTTCTTTGCCAACGGCCTGTTTGAAACCCGTGCACCATATTTTGATAACCTGTTCCTCTCTCCTAAAACAAACAACAGGACTGTGCAGGCGGACAATGAATTCATTTCATCTGTTGAAGGCGGCTATAAGTATGTAGCACCAAAGGTAAAAGCACAGATTACAGGATACTATACACAGTACAATGACGAAACAGAAACATTCCATTTTTTCGATGAACAATTCCACACGTTTGTAAATTATTCGCTTACCGGGTTGGACAAACGTCACGAAGGAATTGAAGCTGCCCTTGATGTTGCATTGGGCAGAGGATTTTCTTCTTATGCAGTTGTGAGTGTAGGTCAACATTTTTACACTTCCCGTCCATCCGCAAGAATTACCCAGGATAGCAAGGATACTGTTCTTGCCTATAACGAAACAATTTACCTTGACAATGTAAGACTTAGCACGGGGCCGCAGAAAGCGTATTCCCTCGGTCTGAATTACCGTTCTCCAAGATTCTGGTTTCTGAACATGAGCATAAATGTTTTCGATGGTATTTATTATGAAGCGAGTTTTACCAGGAGACAAGCTCAATCGCTCGACCTGGTCGATGCCGGTTCGGCAAAGTGGAATGAAATCCTGGAACAGAAACAAGCTCCTGATGGATATTCCGTTGATATATCAGGTGGTTGGTCATGGAAAATCGACAATGATTTTAAATCCATCAAGCGTCCTGCGTTTCTCATCATAAACATCGGTGTAAACAATGTGACAGGTAACCAGGATATTGTTACCCGTGCCGCAGAACCTTTGCGGTTTGATTTCGAAGATAAAAACGTTGACAAATTTGCGCCACGCATCACGTATGCATTCGGAAGAACGTATTTTATCAATATTACATTACGAATGAATTAATTGCTCTCAATAAAAAAAATAGTATGAAAAAGTCAGTCGGTTTCTCCATTTTATCTGCCACATTTTTAGTTTTGCTTACACTAAACTCTTGCGTAAAAAATGAATTCGATGCGCCTGTTACTACAAATGAGGATCCTGATATTGCCGTATCGCTTACCGTTGTTGAAATCCAGGCAATGGCAACAGGAACACTGCCTGTATTGATTTCTACGAATGAGGTTATTGCGGGAATAGTTACTGCTGATGACTTCTCAGGTAATTTTTACAAAGAAATGATCATCCAGGACAGTACAGGAGCCATCTCTGTTTTCCTGGACCAATCAAACTTCAATTCCTTCTATCCGATCGGCAGGCGTGTATTCATTAAATGCCAGGATCTGTATGTAGCAAACGACGGAGATGGAAATTTTCAACTTGGAATAGAAAGTGCAGGCTCTATCGGAAGGATTCCTTCAGGACTTGTTTCAAAATATATTATTGGAGGTGAATGGGGTCTGGAAGTCGAACCGATCAATGTTACCCTGAATGATCTCGGTACTGTTGCATCCCAAATGCTTGTAAAGATCAGCGACGTTCAGTTTGCAGATGAGGATACTTCACAAACTTATGCGAACCCGACCACGCAGCAATCCATGAACCGGGAAGTCAATGACTGCAATGGTAATTTTGTTGACCTCTATTCGAGTGGGTATGCATATTTCGCCGGCGCGCTCACGCCCTCTGGAAAAGGTTCAATCACCTGCATCAGTAAAATATATAGTGGAGATCCTGAACTGATTATTCGTAGCGAGAACGATGTTGACATGACAGGTCCGAGGTGCGGCAGCAGCAGTGGTGTTACAATCATGAAAACAATCCAGGAAATAAAAGATACCGCATCAGCAGGTACAATCATTTTACCCGTTGGATGGACGATCCGTGGAACCGTAATCTCTGATGTGGCTGCAGGAAATATTACTGCGAAAAATATAGCAGTGCAGGATGGATTATCAGGAATTATCGTGCGCTTCACAGCGAACAATTCAACATTACAGCTGAATGATTCTGTGCAGATAGAAATCGGCGGATGCGAGCTTTACTACTATAACGGATTGCTTGAAGTTGACCTTGTGCCAAATGCTCGGGCATCAATTCTCGGAATTGGAACGATTACTCCTAACGTTGTTACCATTCCGCAGATCGTCGCAGATGTGAATGCATACCAGTCAACACTAGTGAAGCTCACCGGCGTGACAATATCAGGAAGTGCAACTTTTTCCGGGAATACAGTTGTTACGCAAGGTGCTGAAACGATGGGCATGTATACTTCTTCATTCGCTAACTTCTCAGGCAATGCATTGCCGGGTGGAGCTGTTGACCTCGTCGGTCTTGTGAATGTGCAGAACAGTGCTGCTGAAATCAAGATGCGAAATGCATCCGACGTACAGTAGATATTAGGAAAATTTTTCGTTACGTTTTTCTTCCGGCAATGAAGCTGTCAGGACGGATTGCTCAATTGCATAAGTTAAAATCACTCAGTACCGGCGCCTTTTAAAAGGTTTGCAATGTTCCTTTTGGTAACTTGTCAATCTTACCCAGAGTGAAAAAGTGCAGAAGAGATACCAGTCTTTATCAGTCGGAGTACCACGTTGCTTTCCTTCATAAACAGGATAATCAGGAATTGAATCATTGAAAACCCCGGGGTCAGAAAAATAAGCTGCTTCAGCCCCATGCGATGCTCTCAATTGGTTCAGGTCAGGATAAGTTGTACTCACGTCATCCACGTAATCGCTATAAGCACGGTGTGCAGAAACTTGCAGCCCAATACCTACATTCTGACCTACACTTACTTTTATTCCTCCTCCTACTGGGATTGCCATCGAAATCCTACTGTATGGTTTTGGCCGGCCAGGTAATCCTTGTCCTTCTGTGCCCAGTGGCTGAAGTTCTACACCTTCACTCTTCGGATTAAATTTAAAAATAGATAATCCCGTAAAAATATAGGGTGTAAAAGCATATGCTGAATTTCCAGTTTCAAATGGAAGAAAATTGAATTCGATTCCAGGGGTGAAGTCGATGATTGAAGAACTAAAATTTAAATTCCTGTTTTGTTCAAATTCTGATGTTGAACGCGCATCGTCACCGGATACTTTTCCAAAATTCAATTCTGCAAAGTAGCTCCAGTGCCGGTTCCAGTTATGCCTGAAAAAAACTCCACCGGCAAGGTGAATGAATTTTGTATCAAATGAATGTTGAGATAATTCACCTTTATATCTCGAGATACCAAACTGAACTCCGATCTCATTGTATTGAGCAAAATTTTGATTGCTCTTTAAAAAAAAGAGTGAGAAAAAAACAATAAAAAGCAGAATTACCCGGAAATTCATTTTTGTATTCAATAAAGAATAACCTCAACGGAAGAGAAAATAAAATGTTTGCGAATCAGAATCTCGGTAAGTTATTCCTTCCCGTTTTAATCTTATAATTTACGCTGAAAATGGCAAACATATAAGAGTCTTTATAACGAGGATCGCCACGTTGCTGTCCGGGGCTTGTACTACTTACAGCAGCCGGGTCGCTACGGTCACTTGGATTTGCAAGATATTGACCTACAGCATATTGCTCACCAGTCTGATAGGAGGAAAGATCTATATAGGTCGTGCTGCAATCGTCAATGTAATCGGTAAACGTTTTCCTGATTCCAAATTCAAGTCCTAAACCCCATTGCCTGTCAATTGTATATTTGAATCCTATGCCCAATGGAATACAAAACTGAATGGTGGAATAATCTGCTCTTGTAGGAACATAACCCTGACCTTCAGTATGATATTCCCTCAAATTATACGTTTGTCCCTGGAAATCTGCTTTCGGATTAAAATAAAAGATACCTACCCCGGCAAAAAGATAAGTGTACAATTCATAACCCTTTAATCCCTTTACTTTTTTCAATCGGTACCTGTGACCAATCTGTTCTTGCTGGAAAGCGCCTTCAAAATTCAGGTTCCATTCATAGATATCAGCAAAAAAATTGATGTTGCGCATGTGCCTGAATCTTTCCGTTGTAAGCTTATCATCACCTGATACCCGGCCATATGTAAGGTGGGTTTTTACCGCAAAATAATTACTTAGCTTATATCGAAGACCAATTGCTGCAGCCAGACGGGTTTGGGAAAATTCCAAATCCTTGAAATAATGCGTTCCGATCTGGTTTGCACCCCCTAATTCTCCCAAAAAGTTACTTACTCCCATTCCAAAGCTGAACTCATACCGCTGGCGTTTCCACCGTTGGGCACTTGCCATGTCCGGGGCGAGGAGGAATATTAATAGTGAAATAGTAATTATTTTTCTCATTGTGCGGAAGGCAAATATAGAATTATTTTCGAAAATCCAAGAGCGTTTTTTGCGCTGAATGCCTTGATTTAAATTTGTTAAATACTGTTCACCAGGATCAAGCTGATCCTGGCATTTCAATTTCTACTGTCGAGTCCCCAATTTAATTTACTCCTTAGTGTTCCAAGGAAATTTTCGTTGCTTAATCTTACAAGATTGATGCAATAACTTTCTTTTCTTATAGCAAGCTGGAAGGAAGAATCAATTGTTGCTGAGCGCGAGTCAAGCGTGGCCATGAAATTCTGACTTCGGCCTTCTACCTCAAGTGAAATAACATTTTTATCGGATACGATGATCGGGCGAACGTTGAGATTGTGCGGTGCAATTGGAGTGATCACAAAACTTTCACTTTGCGGAACAATGATTGGCCCGCCGCAACTCATAGAGTAACCAGTAGAGCCGGTAGGTGTAGCGATGATTAGTCCGTCGGCCCAATAGCTGTTGAGGTATTCACCATTCAGGTACGTATGAATTTTAATCATCGCCGAAGTTTCTTTCTTATGAATTGTAAAATCGTTGAGCGCAATGTTGTCACCATCAAATACCGGGTGATTGCTCTCAACCTTGAGCAATGTCCGCGCGTCGAGACTGAAGTGACCTTTGGCGAGTGCATCCACTGCAATAGAAATATTTTCTTTTGTGATGCTGCTTAGAAATCCAAGACGACCTGCGTTTACACCTGCGATTGGAATACCAGAATCTTTTACAAGCAAAACGGTATCAAGCAAAGTTCCGTCACCTCCAATACTAAAAAGGAAATCGGCTTTGCCTTTCAGATCTTCACTTGTTTCAAAAATGGGAATAGCGCCAAGTGATTTCAGCTCTTGTTTCAAAAAATTAAAATACTGTTTATGGATCATCACCTTGCAGCCGGAAGCAGCAAGTACGTTTAACACATTTTCAGCGAAAGTAACCTGGGTGGAGTTGACTGGTCGACCGTAAACGGCAATCGTCATATTCAGAAATTAGATAGGAGCAGCAAAATGAAGAAATAAACCGGACTCTCCAAATTTATTGAATGAAAAATCAAGCCGGATCACAATATCATAATAACTGACCATGTCAACCCCGATTCCATATCCGTGAAGCCATGTATTCGGGAGTCGATTGGTGGTGTACATGACATTGGAAAACTGCACATCTTCAACGTATGCCGCATCTGCATAAAGGTTCAGGAAAAAAGAAAATGGAATGGTTGCAAATTTTTCCAGTGGAATAAATCCGGCGTGTAACTCTTTTTTGGGAAATATCTCAAATTTTAAATTTGTTTTGAAGAGACCAAAATGCTGTCCATCGGTAACATAATATTCATACCCGCGCACATAATCCCGCCCATATCCGAGCGCTCGAGTATTTGCATATGGCTGAAAGTGACTGTCGGAAAGTTTCCCGCGGAAGGACGCACCAAAATAAAACCGCCCTCCCAGCTCCCAGAACTTTTTAAATTCTGCAGTCAGGTATAGATAATTTACATCATCGTTCAGGAAGGTGAAGCCGTTTTTTACTACTTCGATATTGTATGTGTATCCGCGCAATGGATAATGTATGTAATCCCGGTGATCTTTCCTGTAAAGATATCGCAGTGAAAAAAATCTTTCAGACGACTTGCCCGTGGCAAGATATTCAGGGTTGAGTTCTACCAACGTATCCTGAACTTCGAGTTGAAAAAATCCTACGGAAAAATAATGTTTGGTATAGAGACCTTTCCTGTAATTGTATTCAATTGATCCGGCATAAGCTTCCCTGGCGAAGTTCATCGTGTCCTTATAGTATACGACATCATCAAAGGAAGTCTTGTATCCTACCTGGTGATTTCGTGCATAGGAAAATCCAAAACTCAACCCGCTGTGCTGGTTTTTATTTATGTAGGGAATGCTGTAAGAAAAATTTACCTGCTGAACGTAACCCAATCTTAATGACAATGAAACAGTTTCGTTCCTTCCACGAAAATTATTCCAAGTCAATAATGCGCCGTATACAATCCGTGAAAAATCTTTAGTGCGCCACCACACATTGAAGTTGCGATCAACCACTTCAAATATCGGCAATGGAAAAATATACCATCTTTCCTTGAGTATGACGTAAATTGAAGTAGTGCCATCTGGAGCTTCCAGGTAAGTTAGTTTTGCTGAATTAAAAAGAGAGGTGTTGTAAAGGTTTTCTTCGCTCCGGATACGCTTGGCATTGAAATCAGCAGGTGAGAGCGTATCGCCGGTATGGAAAGCAAGTTCCCTCAGAATAATATGTTCTTTCGTTATTTTATTCCCGATCACAGTGACGCTACCCATGATCATTGCCGCTGTGTCAGGTAATGTGGCGCCCGCCGAAGTTGAATCACGTACCTGCGCAACCGCGGACACAGAAAATAAAAAGTAAAACAGGAAAAGATTTGAGCAGATAAAGTTCCTGTACATTCAAATGGAAAAAATCAAATGTCGAGATATTTGATCAATGAATCATAACGCGATTTCAGGTCGTCCATAAATTCATTCTGATTGTAATGTTCCTTCACCAGGTATCCATGCCGTGTAAAAGAGGAAATGATGCGCGACAGGTCAGTGAGATTAATCTTCAATGTCACATCAATGGTTTCATTCTGCATGTCAGGTGTAATGTGTGAATTCAGTACACGTGCATCTTCGCTTTCCACGAGCCTGGCAAGTTCGCTTAAAGAATAATCGTGCGGTTTCATTTCAAGTACAATCACACCCAATGCATCTTCAAAGATTCCGCTTTCAATATAGTGCTTGAGAACATCGTTCAGCGTAATCAGTCCCAGGTAATTTTTTTCATCATCAACAACTGGAACTACGGTCAGCTTGTCTTTGCTGAGCATCTTTACAACCTCAAACACCGGCTGCGAAGCTTTTACATATGGTTTGATCAGGGAAAGCATTTGGTTGGCAAGAGGCTGTTCCATTGAGTCGAGCTTAAGGATATCTTCTTCTGAAACAAGACCGAGGTAATGTTGCCCCTCTACAACTGGAATATGTACAAGACGAAATTCTTCCATCCAGCTCAGCGCCCGCAATCCTGTGTCAGAAAGCTTTAAGGGAGGAAACGAATCGTTTATCAGCTCGCGTGCAATCATTTTCTATATTACGACTGTAAGTGATTTTTAGTTAGCAGTGGACAAAGCTAAATGTTTTT
>Ga0190274_10000182_pt1 | contig 43344 bp, 39 predicted proteins | sample Popmic531T_FD_133002 | JGI IMG/M metagenome (GOLD analysis project Ga0190274, IMG submission 133002) | Populus adjacent soil microbial communities from riparian zone of Yellowstone River, Montana, USA - 531 T | ecosystem: Environmental > Terrestrial > Soil > Riparian zone | place: USA: Montana... | reverse complement strand
GCAGACGGGGTGGAAGAAGGTCCCCTCGCCGCCGCTCTCGCGGGTCTCCATGATCCGCCACCACTCGGCGTGGCTGTGCTCGTGAACCTCGGCGCCGAGCCGCTTCAGGCTCGCCACCTTGACCCTCGCGGCGTTGTCGGGGACGTGGATCGTCACCGGCAGCCCTTGGTGTCGCGCCGCCGCCGCCAGCGCCTGTCCGAAATTGCCCGCGCTCGCGCTGACGATCGGGCCCGCGGGCGCACGCGCCCTCACCAGGTTGGTGGCGCCCCGGATCTTGTAGGAGCCGGTCCCCTGCAGGCATTCGAGCTTCAGCCAGGTCCGGCCGTCGCGCATCGGCACCAGCGGCACGCGCAAAGCGACATCGGCGATCCGCCGCCGCGCGTCGGCGATCTCCGCTTCGGTCAACGGCTCGGCGAGGTTCATCGGCATCCCCGCCAACCCCAGGCTCCGCGCGCCGCCTGGTCAAGATGGAAATGGTCGCGATGGGCCTCGTTATAGTCGGGCGAGAGCACCGTCGCGAACAGGCCGCAGGCGCCATCGCGAACCTCGCGCAGGAAGCGCCCTTTCGCTCCGCGATCGCGCCAATCGGCGGCGATGTCGATGTTTCTGCCGTCGCTCAGCCGAAAGCCGGTAATGTCGAGAGCGTTGGCGCGAGCATGCTCGCTCCACCCGCCCTGCGCGCGGCCGTAGAGACGACGGCAGCTGTAGCTGCCGAAATGGCGGATGGTCGCCACGTCGCGGCCGAAATGCCGCCGTGCCGCCGGCTGGACGACATGCCATTCCCACAGCGCCAGCGCCGCCGCGACCGCGCAGCTGGTGCCGAGATCGGCGGGGCGATAGCCGATGGCCAATGCGCCGCCCGAGCGCAAACCCACCGCATGCTCGTAGCCGCAGCGCGGCCCCGCCGCGCGGTCCGGCAGGCGCGTGTAGCTTATGCCGGCGCGGTCGAGCAGCGCCCGGCAGCGCGGCCCCTCGTCGACGAGCTCGGCGAGCTTGCGGCCGGTGAACAGGCCGATCGGCTGGCCGAGGTCGAGCCTGGTCCAGGGCACGTCCTCGGGATGCCGCCGGGCATGACCGTAAAGCAGCAGAGCTCCGATCGCGACCAGCCCCAGTATCAGCAGGGCGGTGACGATTCGGCGCAGCCGCCTCATCGCCGCCGCGCCGTCTCCAGCGGCTCGGAGGTTACCGGATAGCCGATCCCCTCGGGAATGCAGACATGAGGCGCGCCGCCGCGCTCCTCGACCCAGGGCGTGATCTTCGTGACCGGATGCAGCGCGGCATCCGCCCGCGCCTCCTCGATCGAGCCGTAGCGCGCCAGCCGCTCCAGATTGCGCCGGGTCGGAAAAATGGCGTGCGCCCGGCCCGCGTCGAGCTCCCCCAGGATCTCCTCGGCGCTGGCCCAGAAGGCGCGCACCGCCTCATGCTCGCTGATCCTCGGCTCGGCCGCCGCGGCCGGCGCCTCGGCGAGGAAGAACAGGGTGTCGAACCGCCGCGTCTCGCGGAAATTGGGACACCAGCGCGCGAACGGCGTCAGCGCCGCATCGTCGATCGAAAGGCCGTGCGCGGCGAGCAGCGAGGCGAACGGCTCCTCGTCGGCAATGCCCTCGCGCAACGCTTCGACGACAGCCTCGTCGGGCGCGGGCGTCAGGGCCGGGGCGAGACCGGTCTCCTCGATCGTCTCGCGGATCGCCGCCACCTTCGCCGCGTCGGTGCCGAGCAGCTCCGCCGTGCGGTGATCGTCGGCGTCGATCCGCCCGCCCGGGAAGACGAGGGCGCCCGCGGCGAACGCCATATGGCCGGTCCGCTCGGTCACCAGCAACTCGGGCGGACCCGTCTCCCGCGCGCGCATCAGCACGAGGGTCGAGGCGGGGATGGCGTCCGGCAGGTCGGTCACGAGCGCCCTGCTAGGCGCGAAGCCGGCGCGATGCTAGGCCCGGGACATGCGGGGGATTCGGCTGATCGCGGCGTTCTTGGCGCTGGCCTTTTCGGGGTCGGCACCGGCCGATCCGCCCTTCGCCCCGCCGGCGGCGGGCGAGCGCATCGTCTATCGCGGCGCGACCCTGATCGACGGCACCGGCGCCGCCCCCCGGCCGGACATGGCGGTGATCACCAATGGCGAGCGGATCGAGGCGGTGCTTCCCGCGGCCCGGCTGACCCTGGAAACCACGAACGGCGCCCGGGTCGCCGACCTTCGCGGACGCTTTCTGCTTCCCGGGCTGATCGACAGTCACCAGCACCGCGCCACTCCGCCCGGGCGCGAGGAGGCCGAGCGGCAGATGCGCCGCGACATCCGGCACGGCGTTACCGCCGCCCGGATCATGGCCGACGATATCCGCCAGATCGCCGAGCTGGCCCGGGCCGCGCGCGCCGGCGAGATCGCGGGCCCGGATCTCGCCTTCGCCGCTTTGGTCGCCGGCCGCTCCTTCTTCGCCGACCCCCGGGTCGCCGCGGTCAGCGCCGGCTACGAGCCGGGCGAGGCACCCTGGGCGCAGGCGATCGACGCGGAGACGAACCTGCCGCTCGCCATCGCCCGCGCCCGCGGCACCGGCGCCTCGGCGATCAAGATCTACGCGGATCTCCCGGCCGACCTGGTGCGCCGGATCGCCGCGGAGGCGCACCGCCAGGGCCTGATGGTCTGGGCGCATTTCATGGTCTTCCCGGCCACCCCGGCCGAAGTGATCGCCGCCGGTCCCGATAGCGTCTCGCATACCTGCTACGGCGCCTATCAGGCTGTGCCGAACCCGCCTCGCACCTACGGCGAGCGTTTCCCGATCGATCCGGCGCCGTTCGCCAGTGGCGACGACGCGCGGATGGCCGCGCTCTTCCGAAGGATGCGCGAGCGCGGCATCCTGCTCGACGCGACGCTGACCGTCTATCGGGAGATCGAGCGGCGAGGGGCGAACGGCGCGGCTCCCCACTGCACGCTCGACCTCGCCGCGCGGCTGACTGCCCAGGCGCATCGGGCCGGCGTGCTCATCTCCGCCGGCACCGATGCGGACGCCCCGCCGGGTGAGGAATATCCGTCGCTGTTCGGCGAGATGGAACTGCTGGTGCGCCGCGCCGGCTTCACCCCGCTCGAAGCGATCAGCGCCGCCACCCGGATCGGCGCGATGACGATGGGCAAGGGGCGGGAAATGGGCGTGATCGCGCCGAACTATCTGGCCAATATGGTCGTGCTCGCGCGAGACCCGACGGAGGACATCGCCAACATGCGCTCGGTTCTGTTCACCGTGAAGCGCGGACGCCGCTTCGATCGTGTCGGCCAGGTCCGCCGGTGATCGACCGCCGCGCCTTTCTCGCCATGGCGGGCGCGGCCGCCCTGCCGCTGCGCGCGTCCGCGCAGGCGCCGAAGCGCGAGATGCTCATCGTCAACGCGCTCGGCGGCCTTAGCGACCCCAATGTGCGGGACGAGCCGGATCCGCGTGAGATCTCCGACCGGGTCATCGCCGACGCCCGCGCCTCGGGCCTCAATGCGGTCAACGTCACCATGGGCTATGTCGCGGGCGGGGAGGAGCCGTTCGAGCAGAGCGTGCGCGAGATCGCCCGCTGGGACGCGCGGCTGCGCGGCCGGCCGAACGACCTGCTGAAGGTGCTGACCGCCGCCGACATCCTGCGCGCCAGGGCCGAAAGCCGGATCGGCATCATCTACGGCTTCCAGAACGCGACGATGATGGGCCGCGACTCCAGCCGGGTCGAGACCTTCGCCGATCTCGGCGTGCGCGTGATCCAGCTCACCTACAACCCGGCCAACAGCCTCGGCGACGGCTCGATGGCGCCCGAGAATCGCGGCCTCACCGCCTTCGGCCGCGCGGTGGTCGAACGGCTGAACTCGGCCAGGGTCATGGTCGATCTCTCGCACAGCGGCGAGCGCACCTGCCTGGAGGCCGCCCGGGCCTCGCGCCAGCCGATCTCGATCAATCATACCGGCTGCCGCGCTCTGGTCGATCTGCCGCGCAACAAGAGTGATGAGGAGCTCCGCCTCGTCGCCTCGCGCGGCGGCTTCGTCGGCATCTATTTCATGCCCTTCCTCGACCGGCGAAGCGTCGCCAGCGCGGCCGACGTCGTCCGCCATATCGACCATGCAATCAACGTCTGCGGCGAGGATCATGTCGGCATCGGCACCGACGGCGGCACCACCGGCGTCGACGACATGGCCGCCTATCGGGCCGCGATCCGCGAGGAGGTGGCCCAGCGCCGCGCTGCCGGCATCGGCGCCCGCGGCGAGAATCCCGACACTTTGCCGTTCGTTGCGGACCTGTCCGGCCCCGGCCAGTTCCACCGTCTGATCGCCCTGCTCGAGCGCCGCCGCTATCCGGCGCGACGGATCGAGAAGATCATGGGGCTCAATTTCGTCGCCTGTGCGCGGGAGGTCTGGGGGGCATGAGTCCGGATTGGATCCAGTTCGTCAACACGGCGCTGGTGCCGGTCGGGCTCATGCTGATCATGTTCAGCCTGGGGCTGACGCTGGCGCTGCGCGATTTCGCCCTGGTCGCGCGCAATCCCTTGCTGGTCGGCGCCGGCTTCGGTACCCATTTGTTCGTTCTGCCCGCGCTCGGCCTCGCCATCGGCGCGCTGTTCCGGCTGCCGCCGGAAATGGCGCTCGGCCTGTTCATCATCTCGATCTGCCCGGCCGGCACCACTTCCAACGCCCTGACCTTCGTCGGCCGCGGCAATGTCGCGCTGGCGGTGGTGCTGACCGCCCTGACCAGCCTGGTCACCGTCTTGACCATTCCGCTGCTGCTGAGCTGGGCCGTGCCCTGGTTCCTGGCGCGCCCGGGCGCGACGATCCCGAGCCTGGACGTCGGCAGCGTCATCTTCCAGCTGGTGCGGATCACCGTCATCCCGATCCTCGTCGGCATGCTGGTCAGGCATTTCGCGCCGACACTGGCGGCGAAGCTGGCGCGCTGGCTGAGGCCCACCGCTTTCGTGATCCTGGTCGTCGTGATCGCCTTCTCGGTGATCGTCAGCGGGGAGATGGTGCTCGACAATCTGATCGGGGCGACTCCGGCGATCCTGGGCCTGAACCTGACCGCCATGGCGATCGGCCTTGGGATCGGCCGGCTGCTCGGCGCCGACGCCCGCGATTCGATGACTCTGGCGATCGAGACCGGGGTGCAGAACGTCACCCTCGCCATCTTCCTGACCCTGACGGTCCTCGACAGCCTGCCGCTCGCGGTCACCCAGAACATCTACGGCGTGGTGATGATCCTCAATGCGAGCCTCTTGATCCGCTGGTGGCGCGGCCGCATCCGCGCCGCCGAAGACGCCGCATGATCATCGTCCCCGCCGAGGAGGTCGCCCGGCTCCTCCCCTACGAAGAATGCATCCCGCTGATGCGCGACGCGATGATCGCGCTGTCCGAAGGGCGGACCAGGCAATTGCTTCGCTCGATCCTCGACCTGCCCGAAGGCCGCGCCTTCGGCTCGATGCTTGGCGCGATGCTGGACGACGGCACGTTCGGGGCGAAGCTGGTCAGCGTCTATCCGGACAATTTCGCGCATGGTGGCCATTCGCACCAGGGCGCGGTCGTGCTGTTCGACACGGAGACGGGCGCGCCGTCGGCCGTGCTGGAAGCCGGCGAGATCACCGCCATCCGGACCGCCGCCGCCTCGGCCGCCGCCACCGACGCGCTGGCCCGCAAGGATGCGAGCCGGCTCGCGATCCTCGGCTATGGCGAGCAGGCCTGGCGGCACGTCCAGGCGATCAGATGCGTCCGCGACATCGGGTCTATCGCGATCTGGGGCCGCTCATCCGGCAAGGCGAAGGCTTTCGCCGATCGCGTCGGCGGCGAGGCGGCGGCGAGCGCCGAGGAGGCCGTGGCCGGGGCCGACATCGTCTGCACCGTCACCGCCGCCGCGGAGCCGATCCTCGAGAGCCGCTGGGTGGCGGACGGCACCCATATCAACGCGGTCGGATCGAGCCGCGCCGGCCCGGCCGAGATCGACAATGCGCTGGTCGCCCGCGCCCGCTTCTTCGCCGACCATCGTCCCGGCGTGCTTGCCCAGGGCGCCGAGTTCATCCGGGCCCGCGACGCGGGACTGATCGGCGAGGATCACCTGCTCGGCGAGATCGGCGAGGTGATGGCCGGCATGGTGCCGGGCCGCACCGGCGAGGCCGACGTGACCATCTACAAGTCGCTCGGCAGCATCGTTCAGGACCTCGCCGCCGCCCGCCATATATTGCAGCGGCTGAACGCGGCCTCCTGACGGCTCGATCCCGAATCGCGCTGAACGATCCCGCTTCGAACCTTGGTGGGAACAGCGGCCGCCGTCCTCGGGGCCACTTCTTGCCTTGGGAACATCGTTTTTCACAACAATATTACTGGATATTGTCGCGTAACGGCACGAAATTAATTAATCCTAATCAGTTTCTAATCGGTGAAGTATGCCATAAGTTTATGACTCCCCTTCCAAGTAAGCTCCGGGGCGGGATAATAGCTAAACTTCGGTGTAGCAGCTAAACCGCTACGGTAGTATCCCTGTATTAAGAATCTGTTTACCTTTCACAAATCCGCCGAGTCGCGTGCCGGGGGAATTTCAAGATTCGGGAGGGTTCAATGAAAACGAAGTTTCTTATGGCGACCACGCTGGTGATTTCCAGCGTCTCGCCCGTCCTTACCACCCCTGCTTTCGCGGTGACCCCGGAAGGCCAGGCCGAGATGCAGGCTTTTTGCGAGGCGGCGCTCAATCCGAACGATCCCAATTCGGACTTCCAGACGGAGCCGACGGGCGTCACCGAGGCGACCGGCGCCGAATTCCTTTCCGACAGCCAGGTGCTCAGCAGCACCCCGGGCGGCGTTCTGCTCAGCCAGACCTCCGTCTACAATAACGGCTCGGAGCATCGCCATGGCGGCAGCCCGAACATTTTCGGCGCGTTCACCGTCACGTCCGTTTACACCGGCGGTTCGTCCGAAACCCTGAATACCTATTCGCAGACGACCACCTACACGTTCGGCTGCAGGGTCTGGAAGGTGGTGGAAGGAAACGGCAACGTCATCGAGCCGAACGGCCTGCAAATTCCTTACGGCGTGACCGTCGACGAGACGCTGGTGACGCGCACCGAGACCGTGACGGTGAACAACCCCAATACGACCCAGGTCACCGCCGGCGACGGCGTCATCTGCAACTCGCCGACCAAGAATCCGGGCACATGGCGGAATCAGAACGGTTACGGCGGCGCCTGCAGCACGGCCCTGTTCTCATCGCTGGCCGGTATTCCGGAGCCCATCCCCTCCAACAGCCTGCCGCCGGCATAAGGCTTGGACGGCCCTGCGCCGTTCGCGTAGTTTCCCCGGCGGGATCGGATCCGATCCCGGCGGGGCCGCTTCGGTCCCGGCGCGGATCCGCTGTCGTGCTAGCCGGGGGGCGTCGAGATTAGCGAACCATCTCCATCCACCCTTTCCGCCCGAGCCGCGGGACGGCATCGGCTGATTTGCGTCCTCCTGCTGGCTTCGGCCGCCGCTCCGCTTCGTGCCCAGCAGCCGGCCGAGCCGCCGGGCGGCCCCGACCAGAATCAGATCATCGTCATCGGCAATCCGCTCGCGCTCCAGGGCATCGCACCCGAGAACAGCCTCGATGCCGACCTGATCGACGCTTATGGCGTCAGCACGGTCGGCGAGCTTTTCGAGCAGGTGCTCGCGGAATCGGGCGAAACCGATGACGGGCCGATCGTGCTGATCAACGGCGAGCGCGTCTCCGACCTCGGCGACGCCGCCGACTATCCCGTCGAGGCGGTCACCCGGGTCGACATCTTCCCGCGCGGAGCGGCGGCGCGCGTCGGCGGCCCGCCGCAGCGCCGCGTCGTCAGCATCACCTTGCGCAACCAGCTCCGCCAGCTCGCCGTCACCGCCGGCTACCGGGTCGCCACCGACGGCGACTGGTCGGCAAGGCGGGGCGAGGCCCTCTTCACCCATATCCGCGGCCCGCGGCGCATCAACGTCGCGCTGCGCGTCCGCGACGACGACCGGCTGCTCGAAAGCGAGCGCGACATCGTCCAGCCGCAGCCGACCCGGCCGTTCGACACGCTCGGCAATATCGTCGCCGATCCGCGCTTCGCCGGAAGCGAGATCGATCCGGCGCTGAGCGCGCTGGCGGGCTCGATCGTGACTCGCGCGGCGATTCCGTCCGGCAATTCCAGCCCGACACTGCAAGGCTTCGCGGCCAATGCGAACCGGGTGAACGTGACCGACCTGGCGGCCTTTCGAACGCTTCAGCCGAACACGAACAGCTTCGAATTCAGCGTCTCCGCCGCGGATCGCCTCGCGCCGTGGCTCAGGTCGACGCTGCAGGCGCGGCTCGTCTACAATCAGGCCGAGTCGCTGCTCGGCCTCCCTTCCGGCATGTTCGTCCTGCCAGCGGGAACGCCCTTTTCGCCTTTCACCCGCCCGGTCGGAATCGCGGCTTATGGGGCCACGCCGCTGCGGCAGCGCTCACGCGGCCTTGCCGGCTCCGTGACGCTGGGGCTGATCGCGAATCTCGGCAGGTGGGAACTCGCCTTCAACGGGAATTACAACCGATCCGAAAGCCGCTTCACGACCGAACGCCAGGACGGCCAGCAACTGTCCCAGCCCATCCTGCTCAGCGACCCCGCCCGCAATCCCTACGACGGCAATCTCGGCGAGCTGCTGTCCATTCTTTCCGACAGGTCGCGCTCGGTGCTGAACAATGGCAATGCTCAGCTCCGCGCCACCGGGTCGCCTTTCTCCATGCCGGCGGGACAGGTTACGCTGACGCTGGGCGCGGGGCTGAACGTCAACGACGTGGTCTCCCGAAACACGGTTGCAGGCAGGCGGCGCTATCATCGCTCGCAGCGCGAATTGTTCGCCAATGGCGAGATCCCTCTGGCGAGCCGGCGCAACGACTTCCTGCCCGGCCTGGGCGAGCTTTCCGCCACCTACGAGATCGGCCTCACCGACGTCTCCGATTTCGGTACGCTGTTCCGCTACGCTTATGGCCTTACCTGGGCGCCGAGGGACTGGCTGCGCTTCCTCGCACTGGAGAATCGCGCCCGCCGCGCGCCCGAAGCGCGCGTGATCGGCGACGCCGCCGTCGTTACCCCCGGCGTGCGTTATTTCGATTTCCTGACCGGCCAGACGGTCGACGTGACTCAGGTTGCGGGAGGCAACCCGCTGCTGCTCGCCGAGCGTGCCACCACTCGGCGGCTGGGGGTGAATGCCGGACCGCTGCAGCCGCTGAACTTGCGGTTCAACGCCGAATACAATTCGATCGTGACCCGCAATTCGGTGTCGAGCCTGCCGCCGGCCAGCGTCGCGATCCTGCTCGCCTTCCCCGACCGGTTCCTGCGCGACGCGAACGGCACGCTCACCACGGTCGACATCCGCTCGGTCAATTTCACCCGCCAGCGGCTGGAGCAGCTTCGCTACGGCTTCAACCTGGCGGTGCCGATCGGACACATTCGTCTCACCCAGAGGACGGCACCCCCCAACGCGGACGACAGCATGCCGCCCGATGGCGATGCCGGCGAAGGGGAGTCGAGCCCCGTCCCGGCCGCATTGGCGTCACGCCTTCGGCTGCAGCTCGCCGCCTTCCATACCATCATCCTCGACAATGACGTCGTCATCAGGCCCGCTTTGCCGACCGTCGACCTGCTCTCCGGCGGCGCGATCGGGATCGGCGGCGCCCCGTCGCGTCACCAGGTCAACGTCCTCATGACACTCGGCACCCGAGGCATTGGCGGGGTGCTCAGCGCCATATGGCGAAGCGAGAGCTTCCTCGAGGTAACGAGCGGCGCGGGCACGGATAGGCTGCGCTTCTCGCCTCTCACGACGGTGAACATGCGCGCCTTCGTCGCCGGCACGCGCCTCTTCCCGCGGGAGCGCTGGCTGCGGGGGAGCCGGTTCAGCATCTCCGTGGCGAACGCGCTCAACGATCGACAGGAAGTCCGCAACACGGCCGGTGACACGCCATTGCGATATCAGCCCGGCTACCGGGACCCGCTCGGCCGGACGATCGAGATCGAGTTCCGGAAAGTATTCTAGGCGGGAAAGCCCCCACCCAGCGTCCGGAATCGTCCGGCGGGAGCGGCGAAGCTTTGAGGGCGAAAGGCTGGTGGAGCTGAGGGGAATCGAACCCCTGACCTCTGCAGTGCGATTGCAGCGCTCTCCCATCTGAGCTACAGCCCCGCGCCTTCGGGACGGCCGAGATAGCGACGACGGTGGCGGGATGCAATCCCGGCAAATTCGAGCCGTCGCTCCGCCCGAGCCGCGCCACGTCCCGGCCCGCGGGCCGGAACGGCGCCGCAACCTCCTTCGTTTCGTCCGCGTCTTTCCAGCCGTCAGACGAGGAGAGTGACATGGCTTATGACGATCGGGATGGCGGGCGCAGGCGCGGCCGCGGGCGCGACGACGAAAGAAGCGAGCGCGACTGGGGCAGGGAGACCGAATGGCGCGGCGATCAGGGCTTCGGCGGCGGCTGGGGCAACCAGACCGCGCGGCCGCAGCGGCTCGGCGACCGCGACACTCGCGGCCGCCCGAGCGACGATCCCGATTATGTCCGCAGCGACCGCTTCGGCGGCGGCGAGCCGACCGGCTACGCCCCCGATTTCGGCGGCGGCGGCGGCGGCTTCGACTATAACGGCCCGGGCTTCGACGCCAATTTCTCCGACGGGCCCCGCTTCGACCGGGCCGATGTCGGCAGCACCGGCACTCACGGCGTCCATCCGGTCTCGTCGGCGTCCAGCCCGGGCTATGGCGGCGGCATGGGCGGTTCGGCGCGCGAATATGAGATACTTCGCCACGACCCGCATTATTCGGCCTGGCGCGGCCGGCAGATCGCCGAGCTCGACCGCGACTATGACGAATATCGCCGCGAGAACCAGGCGCGCTTCGACAGCGAATTCGGCGCCTGGCGCGAGCGGCGCGGCCAGCAGCGGCGGGCGGTCGGCCAGGCCAGCGAGCATATGGAGGTGACCGGCTCGGACGGCAGCCATGTCGGCACCGTCGACAAGGTCCGCGGCGACCGCATCATCCTCACCAAGAGCGATCAGGATTCGGGCGGCGCGCACCATTCCATCCCCTGCGGCTGGATCGAGCGCGTCGACGACAAGGTCGTGCTCAACATCGACGCCGAGGAAGCGAAGCGGCGCTGGCAGGACGAGCATCGCAGCCGTGCCCTGTTCGAGCGCGAGCATCGCGGAGTTCCCGGTCCGCACGTGCTCAATCGCAGCTTCGCCGGCACTTATCCCGACGAAGAATAAGCGCAAATCCAGGCCGAGCCGAGCTCGACGACACCTAAGCCCCCGCTTCGGCGGGGGTTTTTCTTATTCTTCGGATCGCTTGTGATTTGCGCCCGAAAATGCTTCATTTCGCTCCTCTTCTGCAGGGGAAATCTCATGAGCGACGACAGACCGACTGAAGCCACCCCGCCGCCGGCCGCGCCGGCAGGATCGACACCGCCCAGAGGTCTGTTCGACCGGGTCAAGAACATCCTCGTTTCGCCGGCCGCCGAATGGCAGGTGATCGACGGCGAGGCGACCTCGATCGGCCGCCTCATCACCGGCTATGCGATGATCCTCGCCGCCATCGCTCCGATCGCGCTGTTGATCGGCCTGTTTCTTACCCCCTTCGGCGGCCTGATCGGCATCGGCTTCCTGATCAAATTGCTGCTCGTCGTCTACGCGGTCAGCCTCGGCACCGTCGTGCTGCTCGGTTTCATCGTCGATCTGCTCGCGTCCGCCCTCGGCGGCACGAAGAACGGCGTGCAGGCGATGAAGCTCGCCGTCTATTCCGGGACGCCATTCTGGATCGCCGCGCTGATCCTTATCCTGCCCGACCTGTGGTTCCTGTGGCTGGTGCTCGGCGTCGGCTATGGCGGCTATCTGGTCTGGCTCGGCCTGCCGATCCTGATGCGCGTGCCCGCGGACAAGGCCCCGGCCTATGTCGGCGCCGTGGTCGGCATCTGGGTTGTGCTGTTCGTCGTCCTTTGGCAGATCGCCTGGCGGATCATCTGGGGCGGCATGATTTACGGCTATAGCGGGATGTAGCGGGAGGTCCCCTCCGCGTTTCGGAGGGCCGCCGGCGACGGCGGCCCTTCCCATTTCAAAAGAGGCCGAGATCCAGCGGCGCCAGCAGCGCGCCGTCCAGCACCGCCGCCTTGGCCCAGGCGATGTCGGGCGCGAGATAGCGGTCCTTGTCGTGGTGCGGCACCGAGGCGCGGATCGTCGCGCGCGTCTGCTCCAGGGGCGGTGAGCTCTTCAGCGGCGCGTGGAAATCCGCGCCCTGCGCTCCGGCCAGCAATTCGATGCCGACCGCGCCGGCCGCGTTGCGCGCGATCCGCCGCGCCTTGAGCGCGCCGTGGGTCGCCATCGAGACATGATCCTCCTGCCCGGCCGAGGTCGGGATCGTGTCGACGCTGGCCGGGAAGGCGAGCGACTTGTTCTCGGAGACCAGAGCGGCGGCGGTCACCTGCAGGATCATGAAGCCGGAATTGACGCCGCTGTCCTCGATCAGGAAGGCGGGCAGCCCACTCATCTTGGGATCGACCAAAACGGCGAGCCGACGCTCGGACAGCGAGCCGATCTCGCAGAGCGCGATCGCCAATATATCCGCCGCGAAGGCGACCGGCTGAGCGTGGAAATTGCCGCCCGACAGCGCCTCCTCGCCGAACAGCAAGGGATTGTCGCTGACCGCATTCGCCTCGATCTCGAGCGTCCTCGCGGCGCCCCTCATGAGGTCCAGCGCCGCGCCCATCACCTGCGGCTGGCAGCGGAAGCTGTAGGGGTCCTGGACCCGGTCGCAATGATCGTGCGAATGGCGGATCGCGCTGTCGGCGAGCAGGCGGCGCAGCACGGCCGCGACTTCGATCTGCCCCGGCTGCCCGCGCGCCGCGTGGATGCGTTCGTCGAATGCGACGTCGGTGCCCTTCAGCGCATCCGTCGAGAGCGCGCCGGCGATCAGCGCCGAGCCGAACACCCGCTCGGCGGTGAACAGCACGTCGAGCGCGATCGCGGTCGAGACCTGGGTGCCGTTGATCAGGGCCAGCCCCTCCTTGGGCCCAAGCGTCAGCGGCTTCAGCCCGAGTTGCTTCAGCGCCTCGCCGGCGGGGACCGGCTTCCCGTCGAGCATGATCTGCCCCTCGCCGAGCAGCGTCGCGGCGAGATGGGCGAGCGGCGCCAGGTCGCCCGACGCCCCGACCGATCCCTGGCCTGGGATAACCGGCGTCGCGCCGGCCTCGACCAGCGCCAGCAGATGCTCGACCACCTCGCGCCGCACGCCGCTATGCCCGCGCCCCAGCCCGATCGACTTCAGCACCATCAGCAGCCGGACGATCCTGCGGTCGAGCGCATCGCCGGTGCCGCAGCTGTGCGACAGGATCAGGTTGGTCTGCAGCTCGGCCAGCCTCGCGTCGGGAATCCGGGTCTGGGCGAGCAGGCCGAAGCCGGTGTTGATCCCGTAGACGGTCCGCCCGCTCGCCACGATCCTGTCGACCGTCGCCGCCGCTCGCTCGATCGCGCTCCAGGCCTCGTCGGCGAGCGCCACCGGCGCGCCCTCCCAGATCGCCCGCAATTCGGCGAGCGGGACCGATCCCGGCCGAAGGGCGATCACCGGGCCACCATCGGCAGGTCGAGCCCCTGCTCGCGCGCGCAGTCGATCGCGATTTCGTAGCCGGCATCGGCGTGACGCATCACCCCGGTGCCGGGATCGTTCCAGAGCACGCGTTCGAGCCGCCGCGCCGCTTCCGGCGTGCCGTCGGCGACGATCACCATCCCGGCATGCTGCGAATAGCCCATGCCGACGCCGCCGCCATGGTGAAGCGACACCCAGGTCGCACCCGAGGCGGTGTTGAGCAGCGCATTGAGCAGAGGCCAGTCCGACACCGCGTCCGAGCCGTCCAGCATCGCTTCGGTCTCGCGATTGGGGCTGGCGACCGAGCCCGAATCGAGATGGTCGCGGCCGATCACGATCGGCGCCTTCAATTCGCCCGACGCCACCATCTCGTTGAAGGCCATTCCGAGCCGATGCCGCTGCCCGAGCCCGACCCAGCAGATCCGGGCCGGCAGCCCCTGAAAGGCGATCCGCTCGCGGGCCATGTCGAGCCAGCGATGCAGGTGCGGATCGTCCGGGATCAGCGCCTTCACCTTCGCGTCGGTGCGGTAGATGTCCTCGGGATCGCCCGAAAGCGCGCACCAGCGGAACGGGCCGACTCCGCGGCAGAAGAGCGGCCGCACATAAGCCGGCACGAAGCCGGGAAAATCGAAGGCGTGGGTCACCCCCTCGTCCCTGGCGACCTGACGGATATTGTTGCCATAGTCGAAGGTCGGCACGCCCATGGCCCGATAAGCGAGCATCGCCTCGACGTGGACGGCCATCGACGCGCGCGCCGCCTTTTCGACAGCCTTGGGGTCGCGCTCGCGGCCCTCGAGCCACTGCTCGACGGTCCAGCCGATCGGCAGATAGCCGTTGGCCGGATCGTGCGCCGAGGTCTGGTCGGTGAGCGCGTCGGGCCTGATCCCGCGCTCGACCATCTCGGGCAATATCTCCGCCGCATTGCCGAGCAGGCCGACCGAGATCGGCACGTCCGATTGCCGGAGCAGGTCGAGCGCTTCGTCGATCGAGGTCGCGCGCCTGTCGAGATAGCGGGTCTCCAGCCTTTTCTCGATCCGGCTCTCCTGGCATTCGATGGCGATGCAATGCGCCCCGGCCATCACCGCCGCCAGCGGCTGAGCCCCGCCCATGCCGCCCAGCCCCGCGGTCAGGATCCAGCGGCCGCGCAAATCGCCCTCATAATGCTGGCGGCCCATCTCCGCGAAGGTCTCGTAGGTGCCCTGAACGATGCCCTGGGTGCCGATGTAGATCCACGATCCGGCCGTCATCTGGCCGTACATCATGAGGCCCTTGCGATCGAGCTCGTTGAAATGATCCCAGGTCGCCCAGTGCGGCACCAGGTTGGAATTGGCGATCAGCACCCGCGGCGCGTCCGCATGCGTGCGAAATACCCCCACCGGCTTGCCCGACTGGACCAGCAGGGTTTGATCCTCCTCGAGCCGCCGCAGCGTCTCGATGATCTTGTCGTAGCTCTCCCAGTCCCGCGCCGCCCGGCCGATGCCGCCATAGACGACCAGTTCCTCCGGCGCCTCGGCCACGTGAGGATCGAGATTGTTCATCAGCATCCGCATCGCCGCCTCGGTGGCCCAGCTTTTGCAGCTGAGCTCCGTCCCGGTCGGCGCCGCGATGTGGCGGCTATTGTCGCGTCTTGAATGCATGCCCGCCCCTTACTCCGTTCGCCCTGGGCTTGTCGAAGGGCTGTCTTCCTTGCTGCCCTAGAAAGAAGAGCAGGGCTTCGACAAGCTCAGCCCGAACGGGTTCCGGGATGACTAAGCATCCTCCCCCGCCACGATCCGGCGCTCCGGTCCGGCCAAGCCGATCCAGTAGCAAAGCTCGGCCGGCCGGCCGATCCGCCAGACGCACAGGTCGGCGGCCTTGCCCGGGCTGATCGTGCCGATCTCGTCCTGAAGGCCGAGCGCCCTGGCGCCGTTGCGGGTCATTCCCGCCAGCGCTTCCTCCGGCGTCAGGCCGAATGAGGTGCAGGCCATTCCCATCATCAAGGTCGGCGAGAGAACCGGCGAGGTGCCGGGATTGCAGTCCGTCGCCACCGCCATGGGCACCTGATAACGGCGCAAGAGATCGACCGGCGGCTTCCTCGTCTCCTTCAGCGCGTAGAAGGCGCCAGGCAGCAGAACCGCGACCATGTTGCTGTGCGCCATCGCCGCGACCCCGTCCTCGTCGACATGTTCGAGATGATCGGCCGAGAGCGCGCCGTAATCCGCGGCGAGTCCGGCGCCGCCGAGATTGCTGAGCTGCTCGGCGTGGAGCTTGATGCCGAGGCCGTGGTCGTGCGCGGCCTCGAACAGGCTGCGCACCTCGGCCGGGGTGAAGCCTATGCCTTCGCAAAAAGCATCGACCGCGGTCGCCAGCCCCTGATCCGCCACGGATGGGAGGATGGTTTCGACGGCGAGCTGCACATAATCCTCGCGGCGCTCGCGAAACTCCGGCGGCAGCGCGTGCAGCGCCAGCAGAGTGGGCTCGACGCGCACCGTCTCGCTTTCGCCCAGCGCCCTGGCGGCGCGCAACATCTTCAGCTCGGTTTCGATGTCGAGGCCGTAGCCCGACTTGATCTCGACGGTGGTCACGCCGCCCTGCATCAGCGCCCGAAGCCGCGGCCGCGACTGGGCGACGAGGTCAGCCAGAGGCGCCTCGCGGGTCGCCCTGACGGTCGAGACGATGCCGCCCCCCGAAGCGGCGATCTCCTCGTAGCTCGCGCCTTCCAGCCTTTGCTCGAACTCGCCCGCCCGGTTGCCGGCGAACACCAGGTGCGTGTGGCAATCGACCAGCCCGGGGGTCACCCAGGCCCCGTGCAGCGGCTCCACCTTTCTCGCCTGATAGCCGGCGAGCTCGGTCCGCCGCCCGACTCGGACGATCCGTCCGTCCTGGATGCCGATCGCGCCATTCTCGATCGCCCCGAACGCGCCGGGGACGGCGGGGTCCATGGTGGCGATGTTGCAGTCGACGAGCAGGCGGTCCCACATGGCTCGCCTTCTAAGCGCGGCTGCGTGTATGAGCAAAGCATGAGCTGGAAATCGATCGCCGACCTCTTGACCGACGACGAGGCAGCGCCCGTCGCGCTGCTCGGAGCGCCGATGGAGGCGGGCTCGGTCACTCCGGGCCGCTGCGATTTGGCGCCGGAGACGGTGCGGCGGACGCTGAAGCGGTTCAGCACCTTCGACCTGGTCAGCGGTGTCGAGCTCGACCTCGCCCTATATGACGCCGGCGACGTGGCGGTTCAGACGATGATGCCGTCCGAGGGCTTCGATCCGATCCGTCGGGCGGCCGAGCAATGCGCGCTGCGCCACGACCTCACCATCCTGATCGGAGGCAACAACGCCGTCACCCGCCCGGCCGCGCACGCTCTCGGCCATCCGTTGGGCGAGATCGGCCTGATCACCTTCGACGCCCATTTCGACATGCGCGACACCGACCACGGCCCGATGAACGGCAACCCGGTCCGCTGCCTGCTCGAGGACGGGCTGCCCGGCGCGAACATCGCCCAGATCGGCCTCGCCCCCTTCGCCAACACCCGGACGATGTACGACGACGCCGTCGCGGCCGGAATCGAGATCTGGGACATCGAGCAGGTGCTCGAGGCCGGGGTCGAGGCGGCGATCGACGCCGCGCTCGAGCATCTCAGCCATGTCGAGGCGATCATGGTCGATTTCGACATCGACGTGATCGACCGCTCGCAGCTCCCGGGCGCCCCCGGCGCCCGCCCCGGCGGCCTCCCCGCCGCCGACTTCTTCCGCGCCGCCCGCCGGCTCGGCGAGGAGCAGCGCGTCCGCCTGGTCGACCTCACCGAGCTCGATCCGAGCCTCGACGTCTCCGACATCAGCGCATTGACCGCCGGCCGCTGGCTCTGCGAGATCCTCGCCGGCTATAGCGACAGGAACCCATGATGATCGAGACCGACCCCAATCTCGCCGCCGCCTTCAAGGAGGCGATGCGGCGCGTCGCCGCGACCGTGAACGTGATCTCGATCTGCGTCGACGGCCAGCCGATGGGGATCACCGCCACCGCCGTGTCGGTGGTGTCGATGGACCCGCCAAGCCTGCTCGTCTGCGTCAACCAGGCGGCCGCGGTCCATCCCAGAATCGAGAATGTCGTCCATTTCAACGTCAACGTCCTGCATCGCGACCAGGCGGAGGTCGCCACCATCTTCGCCGACCGGCGGCTGGAGGCGCAGCGCTTCGTCAAGGGCTGGGACAATGATTGCGCGAAGCCGCCCAGGCTTCGGGACGCGCAGGCCTCGATCCTCTGCCGCCGGATCGATCATCACCGCTTCGGCACCCATTCGATCTTCATCGGCGTGGTCGAAGAGGTGGTGATCCGCGAGGAGGTCGCGCCGCTCGTCTATCTCGACGGCAAGTTCGGCGGCTGCCTGTAATTGGGGACAGTATATATTTATTCGGCGGCGAGGGCAGCGGCCCAACGAGCCTGGGAAATAAATATATACTGTCCCCAATATTATTTCGCGAACAGATTGGCGGGATCGCGCATCGCCTTGATCTCCAGCGCATTGCCGCTGGGATCGTGGAAGAACATCGTCGCCTGCTCGCCCGACTGCCCCCTGAAGCGCACCGTCGGCGCCATCGCGAAGGCCACCCCCGCCGCCTTCAGCCGGGCGGCGAGCGCCTCCCATTTTTCCATCGTCAGAACCGCCCCGAAATGCGGCACCGGCACGGCGTGGCCGTCGACGGGGTTGCTGGCCGCGGCGGCGGCGCCTGGCGCGAGATGGGCGACGATCTGATGGCCGAAGAAATCGAAATCGATCCATTCGTCCGAGCTGCGGCCTTCGGGACAGCCGAGCAGTCCGCCATAGAAAGCGCGGGCGGCGGCGAGGTCGTGGACCGGGAAAGCGAGATGAAAGGGCGTCATCGGCGCTTTCTAGCAACAATTTGCCGGGCGCGGGAGCCGGCGCATCGTCGGGGCGTTGCCCTGGCGCGGCGCTTTCGGCTTGTCCCCGGCGGCTTTCCGTGATTCTTTGCGCAGGGAAGGAGAAGCGCTTGGGACGGATTCTCGCTGCGGCTCTGCTCGCCGGCCTCGGCCTTTCCGGCTGCGTGTCGGGCTCGGTGGAGGCTCCGCCGGCGCGGCCGATCGCGCCGGTCCAGGCGCCACCATCCTATACCAGCACAGGTCTCGAGAGCGTGCTCGGCCGAAGCGCCCGGATCGTCACCGGCCTGTTCGGCACGCCCTCGCTGGACGTCCGCGAAGGCCCGGCGCGAAAGCTCCAGTTCCTCGGCCCGGCCTGCGTGCTCGATCTTTACCTCTACGCGCCTCGCGCCGGCGGCGATCCGATCGTCACCCATATCGACGCCCGCCTACCCGACGGCCGCGACATGGACCGCGCCTCCTGCGTCGCCGCGCTCAGCCGGCGCTGAGCCGCCCCAAGGCCCAGGACGCCGCCTCCGCCACCACCGGGTCGGCATCGGCGGTCAGTCGCTCAAGCACCGGGACCAATTCGGCCAGGCCGCTATTGCCAGCGGCGATCGCGGCGTTGCGGACCATGCGATTCCGCCCGATCCGCTTGATCGGCGAGCCGGCGAAGACCCTTCGGAAGGCGCTATCGTCGAGCGCCAGCAGATCGGCGAGGGCCGGCGCGGCCAGCTCGGCGCGCGGCAGGAAGGCCTTGTTCGCCCGCGCCGCGTCGGCGAACCGGTTCCAGGGACAGACGGCGAGGCAATCGTCGCAGCCATAGATGCGGTTGCCGATCGCCTCCCTGAACTCGTGCGGGATAGGCCCCTTATGCTCGATGGTGAGGTAGGAGATGCAGCGCCGCGCATCGAGCTGGAACGGCGCCGGGAAGGCGTCGGTCGGACAGGCGGCGAGGCAGGCGGTGCAGCTGCCGCAGCGCATGGCGTGCGGCTCGTCCGCCGGCAGGGTCTCGCCGAGGTCCAGCGTCGTGTAGATCGCGCCGAGGAACAGCCAGCTGCCGTCGCTTCTGCTGACGAGGTTGGTGTGCTTCCCCTGCCAGCCGATCCCCGCCGCCTCGGCCAGCGGCTTTTCCATCACCGGCGCGGTGTCGACGAACACCTTGAGGTCGCACCCGGCCTCCTCCACCAGCCAGCGGGCCAATGCCTTCAGCCCTTTCTTGACGACGTCGTGATAGTCGGCGCCCTGCGCATAGACCGAGATCCGTCCCCGATCGGGCCGGCCGGCGAGGGCCAGCGGGTCGCCCGCGGGCGCATAGCTCATGCCGAGCGCGATCACGCTCCTGACCTCGGGCCAGAGCCCCGCGGGCGAGCCCCGTTGCGCGGCTCGTTCCTCCATCCAGATCATGTCGCCATGGGCGCCCGAGGCAAGCCAGGCGCGCAGCCGCTCGGCCGTTTTCGGCGCCGCGTCGGCGCGCGCGACGCCGATCGCGGCAAAGCCCAGATCCAGGGCTTTTTCCGCCAGCTCCTCGCGAAGGTTCGGCTTGCCTATCAATACTTTCTCCAGCTACCAGCGCAGTCGAACCCAGGGGAGGCCAAGTCAAGTGCGGGCCGGTTTAGCTCTCGAGGCCCACGGTCTCGTCAAGTCCTTCGATGGCAATCCGGCTGTGCGCGGCATTGATCTGGCGGTCCCCGAAGGCGCCATCTACGGGATATTGGGACCCAACGGCGCCGGGAAAACCACCACCCTTCGGATGCTGCTCGGCATCATCGAGCCCGATTCAGGCCATCGCAGCCTGCTCGGTCATGAACGGCCGCTCGAGGCGGCGAAAATCGTCGGCTACCTGCCCGAGGAGCGCGGCCTCTATCCGGCGATGAGCACGCGCGAGGCGATCGCCTTCATGGGCGCGCTGCGCGGCCTGCCGCTCGATACCGGGCGCAAGCGCGCCGAGATCCTGCTTCGGGAGAACGGCCTCGGCGACTATGTCGACAAGCCGATCAAGAGCCTGTCCAAGGGCATGGCGCAGACGATCCAGCTGTTCGGCACCATCGTCCACAAGCCGAAGCTGGTCGTGCTCGACGAGCCTTTTTCAGGCCTCGACGCGATCAACCAGGGCCGGCTCGAACATCTGATCCGCGACGAGGCGGCGGCCGGCACCACGGTGATCTTCTCCACTCACGTCATCCACCATGCCGAGCGCCTGTGCGAGCGGATCGCGATCATCGCCGGCGGCCGGATCCGCTTCGAAGGCCCGGTCAGCGAGGCGCGCGACCGGCTCCGCCCGCAGGTGCGCCTCAGGACCCGCAACGCCGACGGCCCCTGGCGCAGGGCGCTGCCCGGCGACGCGGTCGAGGTCGACGGCCATTGGCAGTTCGAGCTGCCGAAGAACGGCATCGAGCCGATGCTGAAAGCGCTGATCGACGGCGGCGCCGGCATCGACGAACTCTCGATCGAGCGGCGCGGCCTGCATGACGCGTTCGTCGCCATCGCCGGCGAGAGCGCCGCCCAGGCTATGGAGGCCGATCTCCAGGCCGACCTCGGCGAGGCCGCATGATGAGCCTTTTCGAAGCCTCCTGGGTGATCGCTCGCCGCGATTTCATCGCCCAGGTCTTTTCGCGCAGCTTCATCCTGTTCCTGGTGGCGCCGATGCTTCTGATCGGCTTCTCGCTCTTCGTCGGCAGCGCGGCCGGCAATGCGGAGCGCAACCTCAACCAGCCGGTGGTGGCTCTGGTCACCGACAGCGGCACGGCGGAGGCACTGGAAGCGGCGCGGATCCGTCTCGTCGGCGGCACCTCCGAACAATCCTTCCCACGCTTCCGCACCGTCGCGCCGGCGGAGAACGTCTCGGTCCAGGCCAAAGCCCTGCTCGCCGACCAGAACGAGAATTATTCGGCGGTGCTCAGCGGCACTCTGGATCGGCCGGTCCTCACCGGGCCCGAGCGTATCGACGACTATACCGGCAAGCGGGTTCGGCTGATCGTCGAGGAAGCCCGGCGGACGGCGGCGCTGGAAGGAGCGCGCGCGGCCGTGCGAGGCGAACCGGTCGTCCGCGACGTCACCGCCAATGCCGCCGGCAACTTGCAGATGCTCCGGCGCAGCATGGCGCAGGCCGGCCAGGGGCTGATCTTCACCGTCACCATCATGCTGGCCACCCTGCTTCTCTCAACCCTGGTCGAGGAGAAGTCGAACAAGGTGATCGAGGTGCTGGCCGCGGCGGTGCCGCTCGACGCGGTGTTCCTCGGCAAGCTGATCGCCATGCTCGGCATCTCCCTGGTCGGCCTCGGCCTTTGGGTGGGCATATTGTCGGTCGGCTACACCTTCTTTCAGATGCTGCAGGACTGGATGGCGCTGCCGAAGGTCTCGCCGGCGGTCGGCTGGCCGGTCTGGATCGTTCTGCTGCTGCTCTATTACACCGCCAATTTCATGCTGCTCGGCGCTCTCTTTCTCGGCATCGGCGGCCAGGCGAGCAACATCCGCGAGATCCAGACCATCTCGATGCCGGTCACCCTGCTTCAGCTCATGGTGCTGCTGCTGGCCATGACCACGGTCGGCCAGGAAGGCAGCGCCCTGGTCTGGACCGCCTATCTCCTGCCGTTCAGCTCGCCCATGGCGATGGTCGCCTATGGCGCGCAATATGAAGCGCTGTGGCCGCATCTGCTGGCGCTGGCCTGGCAGGCGCTCTGGGTGGTTCTGATCATCCGACTCTCGGCCCGGTTATTCCGCACCACCGTGCTCAAATCGACGTCCGGCGGCGCCTTCTTCGGCTTCCCTCGGCCGCGCCGGAAACGCGCGGACGCGGCCTAGGCCGGCGCCGGCCCCTTCTGCTGCCAAAGCTCGACCTTCACTCCGTCGCAATCGAGGATCCAGGCGAAATTGCCGTAATCCTCGTCCTGCCGGCCGAGCACCTCGATCCCCTTGGCCTCGAGATCGGCGATCATCCCGTCGAGATCGTCGACGCGCAGGTTGATCATGAACCCGGCCGATGACGGCGCCATATAGTCGGTGGTTTCCTTGAACGGGCTGAGCAGGCTGTAGGCGTCGCCGCCCTCCTCCGCGCTCCACGGGAACGTCGCGCCCCATTCGCCGCCGATGCCGAGATTCTCCCGATACCAGGCCTGCGTCGCGGCCGGATCGGCCACCTTGTAGAACACTCCCCCGAGCCCCGTCACCTTCGCCATTTTCAACCTCCCTGGGTCCCTTCGTCACCGAGCAGCGCGACATAGGCGGCGGTCTCACCAATACCCTTCAGCACCACCTCGGTCCGCTCATAAGCCTGCATCGTCCGGGTCTGGAAATAGGTCGCCTCGGAGACCGCCATGCCGTTCAGCGGGGCCACGCCCTGCAGCCGGCTGGCGATGTTCATCGTGTCGCCCCAATAATCGTAAGCGAGCCGGGTGCTGCCGATCACGCCGCCCACCGCCGGCCCGGTGTGGACCCCGATCCGCGCCTGGATCGCGATGCCGCTCTCCTGCTCCATCGTCGCGAGCTCGGCGACCAGGTCGCGGGCGAAGAGCAGGGCCGCCTTGCTCTCGCCGCCCACCGAAGCCATGCCGCCGGTCACCGCCAGATAGGCGTCGCCGATCGTCTTCACCTTTTCGAGGCCGTGCCGCTCGGCGCAGCGGTCGGCGGCCGAGAAGAAGGTGTTGAGCAGCTTGACCAGGTGGCCGGGCGAAAGCCGCTTCGCCAGGGCCGAAAAGCCGGCCAGGTCGACGAACACGGCGGTCAGATCGGAGAAGCTGTCGGCCACCGCCTCGCCTGCCCGCAATCGCGCCGCCACCTCCTGCGGAAGCACGTTGTAGAGCAGTTCCTCGGTCTTGGCCCGCTCCGCCTCGAGCGCTTCGTTGGCGGCGAACACCTTGCGGGCGCGTCGGTCGACGTCCCAATTGAAATAGAGCGCGAACACGAAGAAGGTCGAGAAATTGGTGAGCGTGTAGACTCGGCTGATGTCCGCCACGCCGGGCAGCGTCAGGATCCATAGCGCGAACAGGCCGAGCAGGACGAGCGACCAGATTAGGAAATGGAGGAAGGTGCCGGCGAAGCCGACGCTGGCGAAGACCATCAGGATGGCCAGCTGAACCATCACCATCACATGCGGCGGAAAGCCGGTATAGGCCGACAGCCCGGCCAGCACGACGGCCAGCCAGGTCATCGCGGCCGCCATCGCCGTGAAGACGGGAAGATCGATCCACGGCGTCTCGCGATAGAAAAGGGTTCTGGTCAGCGCGAAGAAGCCGGCCATCGCGGCGATCAGCGCTCCCGCCGCCATATTGTAAGCGACCACTCCGGCGGGCGGGAAATGCATCGGGTTGAGCCCGACATAGGAAAGCAGGGTCAGCACCGCGATGACGATCAGCGCCCTGATCGCATAGCCGCGCTCGACCCGCTCGGCGCGCAGATAGGCGCGCTCGGTCTCGGCGTCCGGAAAACGCTGGATCAGCAGCCCCATGGGGCCGGAAGGCTAGGAGCGTTGCCTTCTCAAGTCCATCGCCGCCGCCGCGGCCTCGGCGAGTGCCTTCATCGCAAGCTTGTGCGGGAACGGCCCGTGGCTGATTCGCGCCACGCCCGCGTCCGCGACGTCGGCGGCCGAAGGCGCGCCCGGATAAGCCATGAAATTGACCGGCAGCGGCGAGGCTTCGCAGAATCGGGCAAGCAGCTTCAGGTCGGACAGCAACGGCACGAAAAAGCCGCTCGCCCCGGCCTCCGCATAAGCGTGCGCGCGCGCCAGCGCCGCATCGACCATCGCCTCGTCATGAGTCTCGAGCTTCGCCTTCAGGAAGATGTCGGTCCGCGCGTTGATGAAGAAATCGGCGCCGACGGCCGCCCGGGCCGCGGCGATCCGCTCGGCCTGGAAAGCGGTCGAATGAAGCCCCTCGCCGCCGACCACCTGATCCTCGAAATTGCAGCCGATCGCGCCGGTCGCCGCCAGCTTCGCCATGTTCGCTGCGACGCCCTCCGGCTCCGCCGCATAGGCGCCCTCGAAGTCGATGGTGACCGGCGATGCCACCGCCGCGACCACCCGCTCCGCATTGGCCAGCGCCAGCTCGAGCGGCAGCGCCTCGGCGTCGGCGAAGCTCTGCGCCGCCGCCACCGACGCGCTCCCGGTGGCGATCGCCTTCGCCCCGGCCTCGGCCACCACCTTGGCGCTGCCGGCGTCCCAGGCGTTGAACAGGATCAGAGGATCGCCCGCGACGTGCAGCGCGGCGAACTCGCGGAATTTGTCGGACTGGGTCATGCGGCCTCCCCTTGGCGGCCGAAACGGTCCGCCGCCTCCCGTTTCTTGCGCTCAACAAACGCTAGTGGACGAAGCGCGCCACCACGTCGCGATAGGAGCGGCTGACCTTGACCTGGCTGCCCGAGCCGAGGACCAGGAAGCATTCGCCGTTGGTGTGCGGCTTGACCTGCTTGACCTGGTCGAGATTGACGATGGTCGAGCGGTGGACGCGCTGGAAGCGGCGCGGGTCGAGGCGCTTCTCGAGGTCCTTCATCGTCTCGCGCAAGATCAGCGTGTTGTCGCCGGTATAGATGCACATATAGTCGCCGGCGGCGTCGATCTTCTCGATGCTGTCGACGTCGACGCGGAAAATCTGGCCGCGGTCCTTGATGTTGATCATCTTCTCGTAGCGGCTGGAGGCGTGGGTGTCCTCGACCCCCTCCACATTCTCGGCCGCCTCGGGGGCGACCTCGGCGAGCACCTCCATCAACCGCCCCGCCTCCTCGGCGCCGCGCTTCTCGGAGAGCCTCACCCGGACCCGCTCGAGCGTGTCGGCGAGGCGATCCTCCTCGACCGGCTTCATCAGATAGTCGACCGCATCCGCCTCGAAGGCGCGAAGGGCATGGTCGCCATAAGCGGTGACGAAAACGAAGAGCGGCGGCTCCACCTCCATCAGTCCCTGGATCACCGAGAAGCCGTCGAAGCCCGGCATCTGGATGTCGAGGAAGACGAGGTCGGGCTTGTGCGTCTTGATCGCCCTGATCGCCTCGCGCCCGTTCGAGCAGGTGTCGACGATCTCGACATCCTCATGCTTCTCCAGGCGCAGCTGCAGGCCCTGGATGGCCAGCGGCTCGTCGTCGACCAGGATGGTGCGGATGGTCATTTCGGCTCCTCGGATTCGATTTGATAGGGAATGTCGATGAAAACGCGGAAGCCCCCTTTATCCTCCGATGATGTCTCGAAGCGGTGATTGTCGCCATAGGCCTGCGCCAGACGGTCCCTTATGTTCGCCAGTCCGACGCCGGTGGAGAGCGAGCGGCTGGTATGCGCCTCCAGCCCTGGCCCGGTGTCGGAGACGGTGATCAGCACCCGGTCGATGTCCCGCTTCACCTCGAGATTGATGTCCGCCCCCTCCTCCTGCGGAGTCACCGCATATTTGATCGCATTCTCGATCAGCGGCTGCAGCAGCAGCGAGGGGATCCGGGCGCGGGTCACCGATTGCTCGATCTGGAAATGCGGCCTCAGCCTTTCCTCGAAGCGCATCGTCTCGATCTCGAGATAGAGCTTCAGAGTCTCGATCTCCTGCGCGATCGTCACCATGCCGGTGGATTCGTTGACCAGGGTGTAACGCAGGAAGGACGACAATCGGCTCAGCATCGCGTTGGCCCGGTCGGTCTGCTTCAGGAGGACCAAAGTCGAGATCGAATTGAGCGTGTTGAACAGGAAATGCGGATTGAGTTGGTAGCGCAGCATGGCGAGCTGGGCGTTCGACGCCTGGCTTTCCAGCCGAAGCAGCCGGTCGCTCTGCTCCTCGAGCAGGATGAAGAAATTGATGCTGTAATAGAGCGCCGACCAGGCGACGAGCAGCGACACGGTCAGAAGGATCGCGCCGAGGAAGCGGATTCCCTCGGGCCGGACGCCGGGAGCGATGAAGGTCGAGATGCTCCAGGTCTCGATCGCCGAGAAGCCGGCGGCGGCGACCGCGACGATCAGGATCGAGCCGACCCAGGTGTAGAGCGGCTTCATCCGGATCAGCCGCCGGTAGGCGGCGGCCATCAGCAGGGTGATCGAATAGCCGGTGGCGGTCAGCAGCAAGGTGTGGACGATGTAGAACCAGCCCATCTCGTTGGCGAAGCCGGAGAGGGTGCGGAGCACGAAATAGCCGGCCCAGCCCGCCGATTGAAGGATCCAGAAGGCCCGGTTCTTGTCGTCGAAGAAGGGCTGCTCGCGGACGCTGAGCGGGTTCCAGCTGCGCCTCGGCGCCGGCCGCTGCCGCCGCTGCTGCGGAGGCGTCTCTCCGATCGGTATTGCGCTATTGCTCGCCATTCGCTTCTCTTGCGGTGCTTCCTCTAGCGGCAAGCGCCGGCTCGGACCAGCCGATGCCTAATTGGGGACAGTATATATTTATCGGGCTGCAACGTCCGTCGTTCCCACCGCTCGGCGGCAATAAATATATACTGTCCCCAATTAGCATTAACGCTCCGTTCGGGCGGGAAGCACCAGCATCGACCAGTCGCCTTGCTCGGTCACGTAGGTGGCGACCGCTCGGCGCACGTCCTCCGGAGTGAGGGCGCGATAATCGGCGAGATAGGTGCGGACGTTCTCGATGTCACGCTCGCTGCGCTCCCAATTCTCGAGCGCCCCCGCCCAATAGGCGTTGGTCGCGACCACCCGCTCGATGCCGGATAGGATGGGATTCTGCGCCCGGGCGAACTCGTCCGGCTGCGCCGGGCGGGCGGCGAGGTCGGCGACGATCTCCCGCGCGATTCGGAAGAAGGTCGGCGCATTGGCCGGCCTCACCTCGGCGGCGGCGAAGAATACCCCCCATGCCGGAAAGGCCTCGGCGCTGACGTGCGAGGCGTCGGGCGAATAGGTCGCGCCCTCCTCCTCGCGCAGCCGGTCGAACAAACGCGCCTCGAACATGTTGGCGGCGAGCGCCAGCGCGCGGCGCTCGCGGATATGGTCGACGCCGCCGAGCGTCGACCAGCCGATCAGCGCATAGGCTTGGTTGGGGTCGCCCTGATGGGTGAAGCGGCGCGGCTCGGGATTTGGCGCGGGCGGCTGCAGGGCGGTCGAATTGGCCGGGAGACGCGGCTCGGGACGCCTGGGCAGCGCCGCGATCGTCCGGCGCGCCGCTTCCACGGCCGCTTCCAGCTCGACGTCGCCGACGATGATCGCATGGACGGGGCCGGCGGCGAGCAAGGGCCTGAAGAAGGCGCGGAACTGGTCGACCGTCACCGTCTCCATCTCGACCTTCTCGATCGGCCGCCAGCGCTGGTCGTTCGGCCTCAGAACGCCGCCCGCCTCGCGCTGCGCCCGGCTCGCCGCCGAGGCGGAATGAAGGTCGAAGCTCTCCACCGCCGCGGTGCGGAAGCGGGCGAACAGGGCCGGGTCCCAGCGCGGCGCGACGAGCTTGGCGGTGAGCAGGCGGAGCTGGTCGCCCAGGTCGGTGGCGTCGGTCTGCCCGGACAGGATGAAGGCGTCCTCGTCAACTCCGAAGGAGAGGCCGATCCGGCGCCCGGTCAGCAGCCTTTCCATGCCGTCGAGGTCGAGATCGGCGACGCCCGACGGCGCGACCAGCCCGGCGAGCCAGCCCAGAGACGGCCGGTCGGGGGCAAGTCCGGCTAGGCCGGCGCCGAAGCGCAGCCGAACCTGCACCGATCCGCGCTCATATTCGGTATGCTTGAAGGTCAGGGTCGAGCCGTTGGCGAAGCGGACGATGGTGACGTCCATGTCCGCGATCCGCCGCCGCGAAACCTCGCGGCCGGGCGGGCCGGGACGCGGCAGATCGTCGAAGCTCACCCGCCGCTCGGCCGCCCGCGCCGCCGGCGCCGCCGCCCGCGCCGCCGCCAGGCCCTCGGCCAGCGCGGTGTCGCCGCCCGCGACGGGCTCCGGCGACAGCAGGATGAAGCGCGGCGACCCGGTGAACATCGCCCGCATCGCCGCCTCGACCCGCTCGGGCGTCATCAGCGGGGCATTGGCCTCGAAATTGGCGAGCACGGTCGGCGCGGTCGCCACCACCGAGCCATTGTCGATCGCGCCGACGAGCTGGTCGGCCCGGGTCTGCGACTGGATGGTCGCCTCGCCGCGCACCGCGGCATTGGCGCCGGTGCGCAAATTGCTGATCTCGCGCTGGATCTCGGCCGCGCTCGGCGGCGCCCGAAGCGCGTCGCCGATGATCGCGAACGCCTCCCGCAGCCCCTCGCGCCATTGCGTGCCGCGCGCGGAGACGCTGAGGCCGGTCCAGCTCGCCGCGCTTCGCATCCGGGTGATTCCGGTGCCGGCGTTGAGGAAGGCGGATTGGCCGCGCGCGTGCGCCTCCAGCCGGCGGTTGATGATCTGCGCGGCTAGCATCTCGGCGAGATATTGGCGCTCGCGCTCGAGCGTGTGCGGCAGCGACTCATAGGGGCGCATCCACAGCACGTTGGCGGTGGTCGGCGCGCCGGGATAAGCGAGATTGCCGACCGGAGGGTTGGCTTCGGCGATCCGGCCGTAATCGGGTTCGGCCGGTGGCGGCCCTTCCGCCCGCCAGCCGCCGAAGCGGGCGCGGATCAGCTCCTCCATCATCGCCGGATCGGCGTCGCCGACCATCACGATCGTCGCCCGGTCGGGCCGATACCAGCGCCGGTAGAAGCCGCGCAGCCCCTCCGCCGTCGCGCCGTTCAGGGTCTCCTCGGTGCCGATCGTGTCGCGATCGGCGAGACGAAGGCCGGTGTAGAAGATCCGCCTGGAGAGCTCGAACAACCGGACACTGAGTTCCGGGCGCCGCGCCCGTTCCTCGAGCACCACCGGCCGCTCGGCGGTCACCGCCGCCGGCTCGAACCGCGCCTTCGCCATCATCTCGGCGAGCACGGCGAGGCTGGTTTCGAGCGGCTCGCGGGTCGCGTGCGGCAGGTTCAGGATATAGACCGTGTCGGTCGGGCTGGTCTGGGCGTTGGTGTCGCTGCCGAAGCTGGCGCCGAGCTCCTGCCAGATCTGCCGCGCCCGCCGGTCCGGATAGGTTTCGGTGCCGCGAAACAGCATATGCTCGACGAAATGCGCCCAGCCGCGCTCATTCTCGGCCTCGTGCAGCGAGCCCGCGTCGATCCGCACCCGGATCGACACCTGCCCGGCCGGCAGCGCGTTGCGCCGAACCGCATAGCGAAGCCCGTTCGGCAGCGTGCCGAAATGCCAGGCTGGATCGCGGGCGATATCGCTTCCCCGGTACAGCCAGTCGGAGTCGCCGGTCTGGGCGAGGGCGGGAGCGGCGATGACGAGGAAGAAAGCGAAGAATACGCGGCGAAGGAGGGTCATGCGGGCCTTCTGCGGGAGAGGCGGGACAATGTCGAGCCGGGTCCTTTCCGGTCTTCGGCTTGACTCTCGATGAATGGAGTTGGAACATAAGACGAACATATGAGTCCGAGTCGCATGACTGTTTCATCTGCCCGCCTCGACGCCTTGCGCGCCGAGATCAGCGCCATTGAGCGCTCCGGCTTTGCCGCCGGGGCGCGGCCCTGTCTGCCGTTCGGGATCGAGGCGGTCGACGCTCGTCTGGCCGGCGGCGGCCTCGCGACGGCGTTGCATGAAGCGGCCGCCGCTTCGCCTGAGCCCGGCGACGATGCCGCCGCTACCCTGTTTCTAGCCGCCGCCGCCGCCCGCTTCGCCCGCGCGGCCGGCGAACGTGGCCAGGTGCTTTGGGCGCTCATCCGCCGCGATCTGTTCGCGCCCGGTCTGGCCCAGGCGGGGCTGGCGCCGGAGCGGGTGATCTACGCCGAATGCCGCAATGACGAGGAGGCGCTTGCGGTGATGGAGGAGGGGGTGCGGCACGGCAGCCTCGCCGCTGTGATCGGCGAGGTGGGCCGGGTCGAGATGGCCGCCACCCGCCGGCTCCAGCTCGCCGCCGAGGAGGGCGGCGCCGCGGCGCTTCTGCTCCGCCGCTGGCGCAAGACCGGCGCCGATCCGCTCGCCCCGCCGTCGGCGGCGACGACCCGCTGGCGGATCGGCTGCGCGCCCTCTTCGCCTTTGCCCTATCCCGCGATCGGCCCGTTCGAAGGGCTCGGCCGCGCCCGCTGGCGGATCGCTTTGGTCCGGCAGCGCGGCGGCCCCCCGCATGAATGGCTCCTGGAGGCTCCCGATGCCGAGGCTCGCCTCGCTCTACCTGCCCGATCTGGCGATCGACCGGATCAGGCGGGCCGAGCGCCGCACCCAGCCGGCGCGCACGCCGAAGCTGCCTGACCCTGGCCGCGTGCTTCCGGCGCGGAGCGACGGCTGGCGGCCGGGCGCGCGCTGGGCGCGGGAGAAAAGGCCGCACGACGTCGTCCTGCACCACGACGGCGCCGGCGCGCTCGTCACCGCCCACAAGCTGGCCAATCAGAACGTGCTCGCCGCGGTCTCGCCCAAAGCGCGGGCGCTCGGCCTCGCTCCCGGCACTCCGCTCACCAAGGCGCGGATCGTCGTCCCCGGCCTCGACGTCCGAGCGGCCGACCTCGCGGGCGACGCCGCCTGGCTCGCCCGTCTCGGTCTGTTCGCCGCCCGCCGCTGGACGCCGCGCGCCGCCATCTCCGACCCGAACGGCCTGTGGCTCGATCTCAGCGGCGTCGCCCATCTGTTCGGCGGCGAGAAAAGGATGTGCGAGCGAATTCTCGCCTTCGTGAACCGGCTCGGCTTTTCCGCCCGCATCGCCGTCGCCGGCACGGCAGGCTCCGCCCACGCTCTCGCCCGCTTCGGCGGCGAGCCCTTGATCCTCTGCCCCTCCGGCCGCGAAGCCGAGGCGATCGCCCCCTTCCCGCTCGCCGCCTTGCGCCTCGACGAGGCGGTGCTGGGCGCCGCCCACCGCCTCGGCCTCGAGCGCGTCGGCGAGCTCATTGCAATGCCGCGCGCGCCGCTTCAGCGCCGCTTCGGCGCGACCCTGCTCGCCCGCCTCGATCAGGCGCTGGGCCGGGTCGGCGAGCCGTTCGATCCGATCGTCCCCGAGGAGCCGCCGGGCATATTGCTCCGCTTCCAGGAGCCGATCGCCAGTCCCGAAGCGATCGCGGAAGCAACGGGCGAAGCCGTCCGCCGGCTCGTCCCGTTGCTGAACGAGGCCGGCCTCGGCGTCCGGCGCTTGGTCCTCGCCTGCCAATTGGTCGATAATAGCGAGCAATATCAGGAGATTAGACTTGCCAAGGCCACCCGCGACGGCGCTCATCTCGCGCGGCTCATATGGGCGAAGATCGAGAAGATCGACCCCGGCTTCGGCATCGAGCGGCTTCGCCTGATCGCCGCCCGCGTCGAGCCATTGGCGCCCCAGCCAATCGCCGGCGAGATGGCCGGCGAGAAGCCCGCGCCCGATCTCGCCGCTTTGGTCGACCGACTCGCCGTCCGGCTCGGCGGCCGCCGAATCCATCGCCTGACCGCTCTCGAAAGCGATCTGCCCGAACGCAGCGTCGCCCGCGCCGGCCCGCTCGCCGAGCCCGCAAGCTGGCCCGCCTGGCCCCGCCCCGTCCGCCTGCTCTCGCCGCCCGAGCCCGTCGACAAGGTGATGTCCAATCTGCCGGACGGCCCGCCGCGCCGCTTCGTCTGGCGCGGCCGGCGTTACGAGGTCGCAGCCGCCGACGGTCCCGAACGCATCTACGGCGAATGGTGGCGCCAGGAGGGCGAGCGCGCTTCGATCCGCGACTATTTCCAGGTCGAGGACAGGGACGGCGCCCGCTTCTGGCTGTTTCGCAAGGGCGATGGCGAAGACTTAACCACCGGCGACCTCAGCTGGCACCTGCACGGGGTGTTCGCATGACTTATGTCGAGCTTCAGGTCGCGACGCATTTCAGCTTCCTGCGCGGGGTTTCGAGCGCCGAGGAGTTGTTCTCGGCCGCTGCGGAGCTCGGCTATCCGGCGCTCGGCATTACCGACCGCAACAGTGTCGGCGGCCTGGTCAAATCGCTACGCGCGGCCGACCTGACCGGAGTCCGCCTGATCGCCGGCTGCCGCCTCGATCTGATGGACGGCAGCGCGCTCCTGGTCTGGCCCGAGGACCGCGCCGCCTGGTCGCGGCTCACCCGCCTGCTCACCACCGGCAAAAGCCGCGTCGACCGCAAGAAGGGCGAGAAAGGCCAATGCTTCCTTCACTGGGAGGATGTCGCCGCCTGGAGCGACGGGCTCGTCGCCGCGCTCGTGCCCGACGAGGCGGATCGGGTGGCCGATATCGCCCTTGCCCAGATGGCCGACATTTTCGGATCTCGCGGCCATCTCGCCCTCACCCATCGCCGCCGCCCCGGCGAGGCGAAGCGCCTGCACGCGCTCGACGGGCTCGCCCGCGGCCACGGCCTCAGGAGCCTGGCCACCGGCGACGTCCTCTACGACGGCCCCGACAAGCGCATGCTTCACGACGTCGTCACCGCGATCCGCGAGCATTGCACCATCGACGAACTGGGCTTCCGCCGCGAGCGCTTCGCCGACCGCTATCTCGAGGCGCCCGCGGAGATGGAGCGCCGCTTCAGGCATTTCCCCGACGCCGTCCGCGCCACCGCCGAGATCGCCGAACGCTGCACCTTCAGTTTGCGGGAGCTGAGTTACCAATATCCCGATGAAGTCGTGATGTCCCGTCGATCTCCGCAAGAAGCCTTGGAAAAGCTGACCCGAGACGCTCTTCACGCCCGATATCCGGAAGGGCCTTCCGAGGAATATTCCAAACTTCTGGAACATGAGCTGAAGTTGGTCGGAAAGCTCGGCTATGCGCCCTATTTCCTGACGGTCAATTCGATCGTCCGCTACGCCCGCAGCCAGGAGATCCTTTGCCAGGGGCGCGGCTCTGCCGCCAATTCAATGATATGCTATGTGCTTGAGATCACCTCGATCGATCCGATCAAGCACACCCTGCTGTTCGAACGCTTCATTTCGGAAAATAGAGGGGAGCCGCCCGATATCGACGTCGATTTCGAGCATGAGCGGCGCGAGGAAGTGATCCAGTGGATCTATGATAATTACGGTCACGATCATGCTGCCCTGACCGCAGTGGTCAGTCGTTATCGGACTCGGGGCGCGGTTCGCGAGGTCGGCAAGGCTCTTGGCCTGTCCGAAGATGTAACGAGCACGTTGTCGAGTCAGGTCTGGGGCTGGTCGAACGAGGGCGTCGCTGAAAAGCATGTCGAAGCGCTCGGCCTCGATAAAGAAGATCCGCGGTTGGCGCTCACGCTCGAACTCACCCGCCAACTGATCGGAACACCCCGTCACCTCAGCCAGCATCCCGGCGGTTTCGTCCTCACTCATGGCCGCCTCGACGACCTCGTGCCGATCGAGCCCGCGACGATGGAGGATCGGCGGGTGATCGAATGGGAGAAGGACGACCTCGAGGAATTGAAGATCATGAAGGTCGATGTGCTCGGCGTCGGCATGCTCGGCTGCATGCGCCGGTCATTCGATCTGCTGCGCGAGCATAAGCAAATCGACATGACCCTTTGGTCCGATGTTCTGCAAGAGGACGACAAGGCTGTTTATGAGATGATCTCCAACGCCGACACGATCGGCGTTTTCCAGATCGAGAGTCGTGCGCAGATGTCGATGCTGCCTCGGCTGCGTCCTGAGAAATTTTACGACATCGTCATTCAGGTCGCGATTGTCCGGCCCGGCCCGATCCAGGGCGACATGGTCCATCCTTATTTGCGCCGTCGTGAAGGAAAGGAAGTTCCCGAATATCCCAAGCCTGAGCTGGAAGCGGTGCTGAGCAAAACCCTTGGAGTGCCGCTCTTCCAGGAGCAGGCGATGAACGTGGCCATCGTCGGCGCCGGTTTCACCCCTGCCGAGGCGGATTCGCTTCGCCGTTCGATGGCGACATTCAAATCGACCGGCGGCGTCAGCAAATTTCGCGAGCCGATGATCAATGGCATGCTCGCCAACGGCTATGCCCGCGACTTCGCCGAGCGGACCTTCAAGCAGATCGAGGGCTTCGGCAGCTACGGCTTTCCGGAAAGCCATGCCGCCAGCTTCGCCAAGATCGCCTATGCCTCGTCCTGGATGAAGCATTATCATCCGGAAATCTTCTGCGCGGCCCTGCTCAATGCCCAGCCGATGGGTTTCTACGCCCCCGCCCAGCTGGTCCGCGACGCGCGCGAGCATGATGTCGAGGTGCGGCCGGTCTGCATCAACGCCAGCCGCTGGGATTGCACGCTGGAGCCTCCCAATTCTCCCCTCGATTTCGAGGGGAGGGCGCGTGCGCTTTCGGCTGCCCCCGGCAGCCGAAGATCGTGTCCGGGGGATACGATCTCGCGCCCACGCGCACGAAGCGCGGTGGAGGGGCCTCTTGCGCCAGAAGAGCCCCTCCACCATGCTTCGCATGGTCCCCAGTGCCGGGTCGATCGTGCCCCCGGCACGATCTGGGATTGCCGGGGGCAGTCCCACCCGGCACTCCTGCAAATGCAGGGGAGGAATCTTCTCCCCCTCCGTCTCGGCCTGCGCATGGTGAAAGGCCTTTCCAACGCCCACGGCGCGCTGATCGCGGCGGCGGCGATGGACCGGCCTTTCGCCTCGGTCGATGACGTGGCGGCGCGCACCGGGGTGCCGGTCGCGGCGCTGGAGAAGCTCGCCGATGCCGATGCCTTCCGCTGCCTCGGCCTCGACCGGCGGCAGGCGCTGTGGCGAGTCCGCGGCCTCGGCGGCGCGCCGCTTCCCCTGTTCGCCGCCGCCGAGGCGCGCGGGCAGGAGCCCCAGGTCGCGCTGACTGCGATGACCGAGGGTCGCGAGGTGGTCGAGGATTATCGCGCCGTCCAGCTCTCGCTGCGCCGCCACCCGCTCGCCTTCCTTCGCCAGGAGCTGGACCGGCGCGGCATCGTCACGTCGGCCGGCCTCAAACATTGCAGGGACGGCGACAAGGTCCATGTCGCCGGCATCGTCCTGGTCCGCCAGCGACCCGGCAAGGGCAATGTCACCTTCATCACCCTGGAGGACGAAACCGGCATCGCCAACGCGCTCGCCTGGCAGCGCGTCTTCGAGGAGAACCGCCGGATCATCCTTTCCTCGGCGATGATCGGGGTGCGCGGCACCCTGCAGCGCGAGGGCAAGGTCACCCATATCGTCACCGAGCGGCTCGAGGATCTGACGCCGCTTCTGCGCCGGGTGGGCGAAATGAACTTTCCGCACAAGACCGGCCCCGGCGACGGCGCCAGGAACGGCGGCTACGATCCGCGCGAGTGCCTCGACCGGCCGGCGCTCCCCTCCTCCCGCGACGGCGGAATGCGGATCCGCTCCCGCGATTTCCATTGAGACGCCAGAGTTTCGCTTGTGCGGCACGCCGATCCCCCTCTAAGTCGGCCTCCATTCCGGAGAGTCCTCATGCGTATCCCCTTTGCCGCCCTCGCCCTGATCCTCGCCGCCCCGGCCGCCGCCCAGGAGCTCGGCGCGCGCACCGCCTCGCCGGAAGCGATGATCGCCGAGATGAGCCAGACCTCGCCCGAGGAGGAGATGCGCGCCCTGGTCGCCGCCGCCGACGCCCATCCGCTCGGCACGCCCGAAAATCCGGTCCGGGTCGGCGGACCCGAAGGAGAGCGCGCCTATCTGGTCCACCTGCGCTGCCCGGGCGGCGGCGCCCTGCGCATCGGCGCGCGCAGCGAGGTCGGCATCGGCGCCTTCGGCTCGGTGGTCGCCGCCTATGAGGTCGGCTGCGGCGCCGACACCGCCCGGATCGTCTTCGACATGTATCATGAAGAGCATCGCGAGACGCGTGCGCCGGCGGGCTTCACCTTCGTTCCCTGACGCGGGAAGCACCCGATGCGGGCGGTGCTGACATGGCTGGGAAAGATCCTCCTCTTCGCCCTCGTCGCCTTGTGCTTCGCGCCGACCGTCGTCCCGCCGCTGCTGGACCGCATCTACTATCAGGGCCCGGCAAGCGACCATTTCGACGGGCGGCGCTTCTTCAACCCAGGCGCGCCGCCGGCCAAAGCGGTCGATCCGCGCCGCTTCTTCGGCCGCTGGAGCGGCGAGCGGGCGGCATGGCCCGACCATGTTCCGGTCCGCCAGACGCTGCCGCCGCGCCGCGTCGCCGCGGGCGACATGCTGGTTACCTGGGTCGGCCACGCCACCGTGCTGATCCAGGTCGAGGGGCTGAACATCCTGACCGACCCGATCTGGTCGGACCGGGCCTCGCCTTTCTCCTTCATCGGGCCGCGGCGACTCCGGGCGCCGGGCGTCCGCTTCGAGGACCTGCCGAGGATCGACCTCGTCGTGATCAGCCACAATCATTACGACCATCTCGACCTGCCCACTCTCCGTCGCCTTTGGCGGCGCGACCGGCCCGCCATCGTCACCAGCCTCGGCAACGACACGATCCTTCGCCGCGAAGGGATCGAGGCCGTCGCGCGTGACTGGGGACAAAGCGCGACCATTGCCGCGGGCGTGGAGGTCATCGTCGAGCGCAACCATCACTGGGGCTCGCGCTGGGGCGCCGACCGCAACCGTGCGCTCTGGTCGGCCTTCACCATCCGCACGCCGGCCGGCGCGATATTCTTCGCCGGCGACACCGGCTGGGGCGACGGCCGCTGGGCGCGGGAGGCGGCGCGGCACGGCCCGTTTCGCCTCGCCATCATCCCGATCGGCGCCTACGAGCCGCGCGACGTCATGCGCGGCAGCCACGTCAATCCGGAGGAGGCGATGCGCGTTTTCGAGGCGCTGAACCCGACGACCGCGCTCGGCATGCACTGGGGCACGTTCCACCTCACCTTCGAGCCGATCGACGCTCCACCCCTTGCCATCGCGGCGCTGGCCCGCCGGCGCGGCCTTGCCCCGGACCGCTTCGTCGCGACCGAGGTCGGCCGGACGTTCAGGGTGCCGGCGGCAAGATGAGCTTCAGCGCCTTCGGCCTTGTCCGGTAGCGCAGCGGGGTTTCCATGACGAAGGTCTCGCCGTCGGCGGAGACGTTCAGCAGCGGCCGGTCGGCGGAGATCTCCAGCTCGTCCACATAGGCGGTAACGAAGTCGCGCTGCTGGTCGAGTCGGCCGAAAACGCCGCGTATTCCGGCCCAGAACAGATGCGCCCGGCTTCGCGCCCGGATCGCGTAGAGGCAGAGCTCGCCCCGATCCAGGCGCTCCCGCCGGCCGAGCGAAAGCAGGCTCACCTGGTAGCGGTTGTTGCCGACGAACAGCAAAGGCGTGCGCACCCGCGCCTCAAGCCCAAGCGCGCTGATCCACAGCCGGTGGCGGCGGAAATGACGGAGCGAAGCGAAACTGGCCGACAGCATCGCCAGCCTTTTGCCGCGGCCGATCCGCTCCTGCTGCGCCTCGCGCAGCCGGACCATGTCGGGATAGAGGCCGACCGAGCTGTTGTTGACGAAGACCCGGCCGTTCACCTCGGCGACGTCGACCGCCTTGACCTCGCCGCCCGCGATTACCGCCACCGCCTCCTCGATCGCGCCGGGGATGCCGAGGTCGCGAGCCAGATGGTTGAGCGTGCCCAGCGGCAGGATGCCGAGCGCCCGGCCGGTGCCGGCGAGCCTGCCGGCGGCGCAGCTCATCGTGCCGTCGCCGCCGCCCGCCACCACCGCGTCGAGCCCGGGCGCCGCCGCCGCATCGCGAAAGGCGTCGGTCAGGTCCCGGGGGTCGGTGATCCGGATGTCGGCTGCGATGCCATGCGCCTCGAAAGCGGCGGCGATTCGCCCGGCCTCCTCCTCATCCCCCGTCGCGGTGCCGCCCCCCTTGTTGACGATCACCCGGACCCTCATGCCGGCCTCAGGCGGGACCGGTACGGAACGCGCAGAATTTGTTGCCGTCGGGGTCGCGGAAATAGGCGCCGTAAAAGGCTTGGTCGCCTTCCGGACCGCGAAGCCCCGGCGGGCCCTCGCAGCTGCCGCCCAGCTCCAGCGCCTTGGCATGGAGCGCGTCGACCTTGTCGCGGCTGTCGAGCACGAGCGCCGCCATATTGCCGTTCCCGGCGGTCGCCGCCTCGCCATCGTGAGGCTTGCAGACCGCGACGCCCGGCTGGCCCCATTTGGTGCCGTACAGAGTGAAGCTCTCGCCGAACTCCATCAGCCGGCCGGCCCCGATCGAGCCGAACAGGGCGTCGTAAAAGCGCCGCGCTTTCTCCAGATCGTTGCTGCCCACGGTCACATAGCCGATCATTGTCGTCGTCCTTTCCCCTCATCCGGGCAGTCGCCGAGCCGGCGCCCCTGGCCCCTGATCTCCAACGTCATCGCCGCGCCGTCCGGCATGGCCGTTTCCATCCGCATGGTGAAGGCATAATGGCGCGGCTCGTAACGCCCGTCCATGGTCGCAACCGTCGGCCTCGGCAAGGCCGGGTCCGGACAGCTCATCCGGCCGACCAGCCGCCCTTCGCGCATCGTGAACCGGCTGTAGCGGCAGGCGCGGCCGGCAATCAGCCGTCCGGCCTGCTCCGGCGCGATGCAGCCGCGCGCCGAGGGCCGCGGGCCGATCATCCGCCGCCGCACCTCATAGGGAAGCTGCGGCGCGCTGACGCCGATCACCTCGCTGCGCGTCTCCCACAGGCCCGGCTCGATGCCGACTTCGGCAAGCCGGTTCGCCACCTCGTTCGCGGAGACATCGCGGCTTTCCTCACGCCCGCACCCGAAAGCGGGCAGAACCAGCGCGAGCCAGGCCAGAGGAAGCTTCAGGTGCATGTCTCCCGCGCGCCGGGTCGAAGAACGAAAGGCGCCGCCGAAACCCGTACGGGCTCGGCGGCGCGCTATCGTCTGCGGTCCGGTTCTTAGCCGGGGCAGTCGCCCGTGCGGCGCCCGGTCAGGGTGCCGGACATCCGCATCTGCTGCGGCCCGCCGGTGATGTTGGCGCTGATCCGGGCGTTCATCTCGGTCGCGGTATAGGTTCCGGTGAGGCTCGTTTCCGCCCGTCCGCCGGTCGGCACCGGGCAGGAACCGACGACGTCGATCGTGCCGCCCGAGAAAGTCTGCTTGGAGAAGGTGCAGCCCTGCGCGTTGCCGCTCGGGCTCATCATTCCGCCGGCCGGGTTGGCGGCTTCCTGCGGGGTGATGCAGCGCGTCTGGGTCTGCGCTTGCGAGGCCATCGCCTGCTTCATCTGGGCGGCCATCGCTGGCGGCTGGCCCGGAAGCTCGATGTCGGTCATCTTGGTCGTCATTTCCCAATTGCCGGGCTGCAGCGAGGTGTTGCTCGAACAGGCGACGATCAGCGCCACGGTCGGCGCCAGCAGTGCGAGTCGTTTCATTGAGATCTCCCCGTTTGAGGCCGCTGTCGGACTCGCGGCCTTGGCCGGGATTGTGTCGGAAACCGCCGCGATAGGCAATCGGCGACGTTGCACCTCCGCGAACGGGAGACCATATCGCGAACATGGCGATCCAGATCCGAACCAGCCTCGAGGAGCCGGAGACCGGCCAGACCTTCATCCCCCATCGCCCCGAGCGGCCCGAAAAGGCCGAGGGCGGCAGAGCGTTCAAGCTCGTCTCCGACTATCGGCCGGCGGGCGACCAGCCGCAGGCGATCGCCGAGCTGGTCGAGCAGATCCGGGCCGGCGAGAAGACCCAGGTGCTGCTCGGAGTCACCGGCTCGGGCAAGACCTACACCGCCGCGCAGGTCATCGAGACGCTGCAGCGGCCCGCTCTGGTGCTCGCGCCGAACAAGATCCTCGCCGCCCAGCTCTACGGCGAGTTCAAGAGCTTCTTTCCGGACAATGCGGTCGAATTCTTCGTCAGCTATTACGATTATTACCAGCCCGAGGCCTATGTTCCGCGCTCCGACACCTACATCGAGAAGGAAAGCTCGGTGAACGAGGCGATCGACCGGATGCGCCACTCGGCGACCCGGTCGCTCCTGGAGCGCGACGACGTGATCATCGTCGCCTCGGTCTCCTGCATCTACGGCATTGGCTCGGTCGAGACCTATTCGGCGATGATCTTCGATCTCAGGAAGGGCCAGACCGTCGATCAGCGCGAGATCGTCAGGAAGCTGGTCGCGCTCCAGTACAAGCGCAACGATCAGGCCTTCGCCCGCGGCAATTTCCGGGTGCGCGGCGACAATCTGGAGATCTTCCCGAGCCACTATGAGGACAGCGCCTGGCGGGTCACCTTCTTCGGCGACGAGATCGAGGAGATCGTCGAGTTCGATCCGCTGACGGGCAAGAAGTCGGCCGCGCTCGACCATGTCCGGGTCTATGCGAACAGCCACTACGTCACCCCCGGCCCGACGCTCAAGCAGGCGATGGAGGCGATCCGCTTCGAGCTGACCGAGCGGCTGAAGGAGCTGCAGGCCGAAGGACGGCTGCTCGAGGCCCAGCGGCTCGAGCAGCGCACCAATTTCGACCTGGAGATGATCGCCGCCACCGGCTCGTGCGCCGGGATCGAGAATTACAGCCGCTTCCTCACCGGCCGGCTGCCCGGCGAGCCGCCGCCGACCCTGTTCGAATATCTGCCGGAAAATGCGCTGCTCTTCGTCGACGAGAGCCACCAGACCGTGCCGCAGGTCGGCGCGATGGCGCGCGGCGACCATCGCCGCAAGCTGACCCTGGCCGAATATGGCTTCCGACTGCCCTCGTGCATCGACAACCGTCCGCTGCGCTTCAACGAATGGGACGTGATGCGGCCGCAGACCGTGGCGGTCTCCGCGACGCCCGGCCCTTGGGAGCTGGAGCAGACCAGCGGCGTGTTCGTCGAGCAGGTGATCCGCCCCACCGGCCTGATCGACCCGCCGGTCGAGATCAAGCCGGTCGAGGACCAGGTCGACGACCTGATCGTCGAGGCCAAGGCGACCGCCGCCAAGGGCTATCGCACTCTGGTCACCACGCTGACCAAGCGGATGGCCGAAGACCTCACCGAGTTCCTTCACGAGGCGGGCCTTCGCGTCCGCTACATGCACTCGGACGTCGAGACGCTGGAGCGGATCGAGCTGATCCGCGACCTCAGGCTCGGCGTCTACGACGTCCTCGTCGGCATCAACCTGCTGCGCGAGGGGCTCGATATCCCCGAATGCGGGCTGGTCGCGATCCTCGACGCGGACAAGGAAGGTTTCCTCCGTTCCGAGACCTCATTGATCCAGACGATCGGCCGCGCCGCCCGCAACGTCGAGGGCAAGGTCATCCTCTATGCCGACCGTATGACCGGCTCGATGGAGCGCGCGCTCAACGAGACCAACCGCCGCCGCGAGAAGCAGGAGGCCTATAACGCCGAGCACGGCATCACCCCGACCACGATCAAGCGCAACATCGCCGACATCCTCGCCGACGTCTCCAACCGCGATTCCGTCATGGTCGAGACCGGCGACGAGGACGCTCCCCACCTCGTCGGGCACAACCTCCGCGCCTATATCGACGACCTTGAAAAGCGCATGCGCAAAGCCGCCGCCGATCTCGAATTCGAGGAAGCCGGCCGCCTCCGTGACGAAATCCGGCGGCTGGAGGCGGGCGAGTTGGGCCTTGCCACCGAGCGGAGCCGGGCGCCGATGTTGGGCGGTTCGACCGAGGGCAAGCCAGGCACGCGCAAGACGCGCTACGGCAAGCAGCGACAGATGCGAATGGGGCGACCGGGTGGCCGGCGGTAAACTTTACGATCCCCTTTCCCATTTTCCCAAGGATCGTCCGAGATAGCCGTCAAATATGTGAATTTGATGTTGTATCTTCAATTTGATTATATATTATCGTGCTGATGAAGTGGCTGCCCGAGCATGCGGAGGCGATTCCGTTCAGCCGTGCCCATCTCGCGGCCGTGATCGGCGTGCCGGCCACGCGTGTGAATAACTGGATAGATCGAAACCGACTGTGGCAGACGCACCGCAGTCGCAAGTTCCAGCGCCTTTATACGTTGAAGGAAGTGTTCGACTTAGCTGGCTTCGCAGCCATGCGGACGGCAGGAATCCCTGAGAAGGACTGCGCCAAGTACGTCTACAACTTTGGATTCTACCGCGCCTTTCTTCACGGGAACCAGGAAGCGAGATTCAGCTATCGGCGTGGCAGATGGGACGTTGGCGTCTACGATCCGACGGCTACCGTGGCCTTGTTGATCAACATGCGCTCCATCGGAGAGGCCATATTCAATAGGCTTGCGAGGGAGCTATTAGATCATCCGACCGAATGGCCACATGCGAGCTTTGAGAGCTTCGGCCTGCTCTATGAGGAAGCCGTACGACGTGACCGTCTCAGCGCCGGCTCAGCACCTCTGTTCGAGGCAGGGGCGCTAGGATGATCCGCAGCTTTGCCGACTCCGAAACCGAGCGCATCTGGAATGGCGAGCGCAGCCGCAAGCTGGCGCACGACATGCAGGATCGCGCGCTCGCGAAGCTCAGGATGCTCAACCGGGCGAAGACGCTCGACGACCTCCGCCACCCGCCGAGCAACCGCCTCCGCGGGCTGAAGGACGACCGCGCGGGACAGCACAGCATTTCCATTAACAAGCAATGGCGTATATGCTTCGTCTGGCGCGACGGAGGCGCCGACGGTGTCGAGATCACGGACTATCACCAAGCCCGATTGGCTGCACAATCCGCTTGCCGGCGAGATGCTGGCAAGCGAGTTCATGGAACCGCTTGGGTTGGACGCCGGATCGCTGGCGACTGCCATCAAGGCGCGTCCGGAGCGCATCGAGGCCGTAATCGCTGGCGCCGAGCCGATCGATGCCGAACTGGACCTGCGTCTGGCGCGCTACTTTCGCATGTCCGAAGGCTTCTTCCTCGGCTTGCAGGCGGACTATGAGTTGCTGGAGGCGAAGCGCGCCCTGAACGGCGACCTCGATCGCATCGTCCCTCGCGCGGCATGATTCAGCACTACCACATCAACTTCTTCTGGTCCGCCAAGGACGAATGCTGGGTCGCGGCACGTGCCTGACCTGGATTGCGCGGCGCGGGGCAGCACGGCCCCGGAGGCGGCGGCAAGGTGTGCAACAGGCGATGATTGACTGGGTCGCGGCCGCCCGGAACGAGAGTAGACCGCTACCGAAGCAGACGCCGCCTAGGGCGTGGACTCATAAAATCGGAGCCAGAGTCGGGTTGATGCGATGAGTGCGGCGGCGAGGAAGTTGCGTGCGAGCTTGTCGAAGCGAGTGGCGACTCGACGGAACTGCTTGAGT